>Ga0116230_10000297_pt1 | contig 42174 bp, 41 predicted proteins | sample S1TSphfallax_3_FD_88678 | JGI IMG/M metagenome (GOLD analysis project Ga0116230, IMG submission 88678) | Host-associated microbial communities from peat moss isolated from Minnesota, USA - S1T2_Fd - Sphagnum fallax MG | ecosystem: Host-associated > Plants > Peat moss > Unclassified | place... | reverse complement strand
TCGCACATTTTCTGCACGAATCGGGCTGGCAGCCCGCGCTGCCTTGGGGCATGGAAGCGGTGCTCCCCGCCGATTATGATTATGCGTCTCTCCACATGACCTTTCCGGCTTGGGCGCAGCGGGGAGTTCGATCCGCCAATGGACGCCCCTTGCCGGCCGCGGGCGACGCAACCTTGTTCCTGCCAGCGGGCGGCAGCGGACCAGCTTTTTTACTGTCGGACAATTACTGGGTTTTGAAGGCCTATAATAATTCCGATTCCTACGCACTTTCGCTGGCGCTTCTTTCGGAGCGGCTGCGCGGCGCCGATGCGCTTTACGGCACATGGCCCGCGCGGGACAAAATATTGAGCCGGACGGAGAAAACCGAGATTCAACGGCTTTTAACGGCAAAAGGTTATTATCGCGGAATCATTGATGGGCGCTTCGGTCCGGCCTCGCGCGATGCCATCCATGATTTTCAGCGCGCAGCCGGGCTTCACCCCGCCGATGGCTATGGATCGGCGCTTGTGCTCAACGCGCTTCGGAGCTCAAAGTGACGCGCTTCGTTTTATCAGTTCCGGCTATTTCGGTGACATTTTGGGAAGAGCCGGCTCAGCGGCGGGCGTGCTGTCAGGTGCGCCGGTGGGCTGGTTGACGTCCTTCGAGAGCATCGCACCAGTGTCATCACTCATTTCAAGGCAGGTCAGCATTTCGACATAACTCGGTGCGACCTGCTCGCCTTCAGTCACGCAATCCACCCGGTCTTTGACTTTGAAATGAGACCAATTCTTACTCATCAGCCCGCGGGCGCGATTTTCATCATCCATGCAACCCTTGTAGGTCTTGGCCTTATCTTCCATGACGTCGTAAGTTTCCGCCGCCTTGCAGGACACGCGGACGTCGAAATTCGGCACACGGTCGGCCGCTGCGAAGGCTGATTGCGTCAGCGGCATGAGCCAGAGTGCGCCCGCCAAACCGATGGTTTTCTGCTTGGATATCATATCCTGCCCCTTATCATGCTTGAGCTGCGCTTGCCCTTAACTTCGCTTACCCCAAACTGACGGACACAGCGAAGGTTACATTGCCTTTTGAACCATCGCACCGCAGGATTCCAGCATGATTCGGTATGCCGCGCCGATGCGAGCACCGTTCATGTATTTAGCCCGGCGCCACATATAAGGCCAGTCATGACGCAAACCAGCCAAAGACCGATGGTTTTTATCGCAACGCCCTGTTTTGGCGGGCTCGTCTCTCAACATTATATGCTCTCGATCCTGAGCCTCATGCAATATGCCGGACAAGCCGGGTTCGATGCGACGCTCGCGCTGCTTGGGCATGATTCTTTGATCACGCGCAGCCGTAACACGCTGGTGTCGCAATTTTTAAATACGCCCGCGGCCACGCATCTGCTTTTCATCGATGCGGATATTTGTTTCGAGCCGCAGCAGGTCCACCGGATGCTGTGCTTCGATCAGGATTTCGTTGCAGGCGTCTATCCGCTGAAAGTCATCGATTGGAGCAATAATGCAATGCGGCGCTTGGCGAGCGGCGAGGCTTTGACGACATCGCCTTTGCTTTATGTCGGCACGCTTTGCGAAGATCACGAAATCGAGCGTAACGGCGCCTTTGCAACCGGCGTTTATAGCGGCGGCGGCTTCATGTTGCTCAAGCGCCACGTCATTGAGCGCATGATCGAAGCCTATCCAGACAGCCGCTACAATAAAGTGCATGCCTTCGGCAACGCGCAGATGGAAGAAAATTACGCACTCTTTGAATGTTTTATTGATCCGGAAACCAAATCTTATATCAGCGAAGACTATGGCTTCTGCCAAAAATGGCGCGATATAGGCGGTAAAATCTGGCTCGATACGGAAGGGAAGCTGACCCATATTGGATCTTATAGTTTCCCGGGCGATCCGCGTCTGCGTTATGCAGCTGCGCCTCCACTGGTCCAAGCGCTCACAGCATGAAAGCGCGGCGGCTGGCCGCTTTCAGGGGCTTTCCTGCCTCGCAGCCGCCGCATGGCTTATGCTTGCTCTCTTTCTAACGGCTGGCCAAGCGGCTGCGCAAGTGAAGAGCGAAGACACTGTTTTCCTGCCCAACTTTTGGGATCCCCGGCACCGGCTTGAGAAACCGGATCTCACTGGCATTCATAGCCTTAGATTTCTGACGGGCGACGATTATCCCCCCTTCGATTTCACGCTGCCAGATGGGACTTTGGCAGGATTCAATATCGATCTTTCACGCGCGATCTGCGAGGAATTGAAGGTCACCTGCACGGTTCAGGCGCGGCGCTGGGACACGTTGATCGACAGCCTGAACGATGGCCATGGCGATGCGCTGATCGCCTCGACAGGGATCAATGCGGATACCCGTGCCAAGCTCGATTTCACCGCGCCTTACTATAAAACACCGGCGCGTTTCGTGGTGCCGCTCCAATCGGCCTTGACGGATTTTTCACCCGCCGGTTTGGCCGGTAAAAGAATCGGCGTTGAAGGCCATAGCGCGCATGAGGCCTATCTCAAAACCTTCTTTCCAGACACAATTGTAAAAGCCTATGATTCATCCGCAGATTTGCGTGCGGCGCTCAAAAAGGGCGAAGCCGATGCAATCTTTGGCGACGCGATCACGCTGAGCCTGTGGCTCAACGGAACTGATGCGCAAAATTGCTGCGCCTTTCGCGGCGGAGCCTTCACCGAGAGCCGGTTTTTTGGTGAGGGCGCAGGCATCGCCGTCAAAAAAGGCAATGACGCTTTACGCCACGCGCTTGATTATGCGCTCGCCGCGCTAGCCGAAAAGGGCATTTATGCCGACCTCTATTTGAAATATTTTCCGGTCGGCATTTACTGAGGCGCGGACGAACCTGTCATGTACAAGCTTGACGGCGCAGCCCCCAATTTAGAGATATCGCTCCAAATCCTTCGCAGCCTCTTGCGGCGGGCGCTCAAGGTTGAACGCATTCACGAAGCGGCCCTGCTTATCGAGAAGATAGACGATGGCCGTATGATCCATTGTATAATCGTCGCCATGCGCGCCTGGGACTTTCTTCGCATAGACTCTAAAGGCCTTTTCGACTGCTGCGGTTTGGGCTGCATCGCCGGTGAGACCGACAATGCGCGGATCGAAGCTCGACAGATATTCTTTCATTGTGTCCGGCGTATCCCGCGCCGGATCGATCGTGATGAACAGCGCCTGGACCTTTTTATCCGGCCCCATCGCTTTGAAAACTTCCGAAATCTCGAAAAGCGAGGTCGGGCAGACATCCGGGCAATGCGTATAACCGAAAAAGACCAGCAAGGGCTCACCTTTGAAGGCGGCGTCCGTCACGGTACGTCCATCCTGCTCCGTCAAGGTAAAGGCTCCGCCGATGGCAGACGCGCGCGGCGGCGATCGATCGGGCGTGACGAGATAGGCCGATGCGGCAAGGGCGGCGAGGCCCAAAACCACGATCGAAAGCGGCAGGATCAAGCGAGAGTTTTTCGACATAGGTTCTTTTAGGCTGCCAAGGCAGGTCAATCCAGAGGCTTAAATGTCTCGCCTCGATTTTTATGCCATGACAGATTATATCGCCAAATTGAAGACTGTAGTCAGTCCTGGAAAAAGCAGCGGCGTCTGGAGCGTTCAATGGCTGATAAAATTCCTGTTACCGTGCTCACCGGCTATTTGGGCGCGGGTAAGACGACTTTGCTGAACCGGATTCTCACGGAGCCGCACGGGCGCAAGTTCGCCGTGATCGTCAACGAGTTCGGCGAGGTCGGCATTGACAATGAGCTGGTCGTCGGTGCTGACGAAGAAATTTTCGAGATGAACAATGGCTGCATCTGCTGCACGGTGCGGGGCGATCTGATCCGCATCATCGAAGGCCTTTTGAAGCGCAAAGGCAAATTCGATTCGATCATCGTCGAGACCACGGGCCTTGCCGATCCAGCGCCAGTCGCGCAAACCTTTTTCGCCGATGCCGATGTGAAAGAAGCTGCGAGCCTCGATGCGATCGTAACCGTGGCGGATGCCAAATGGCTTTCCGACCGGCTGAAAGATGCGCCGGAAGCTAAAAACCAAATCGCCTTCGCCGATGTTATCTTGCTCAACAAGACTGATTTGGTGACCGCTGATGAACTGGCCGAGGTTGAGGCCCGGATCCGGGCGATCAACCCCTACGCCAAGCTTCACAAAACGACGCGCAGCAATGTGCCGATCGACGAAGTTTTGAACCGGAACGCGTTCGATCTGCAGCGCATTCTCGAAATCGAACCGGACTTCCTGAAGACCGAGGATGAGCATGCACATGACGATCATGGCCACGAGCACCATGATCACGGCCACCATGATCATGGACACGGCCATGATCACCACGGCCATTCGGAGCATGGTCATGGGCTGAAGCATTATCACGACGAGGAGATGCAATCGCTTTCGATCACGATCGATGGCGATGTCGATCCGGAAAAGTTTTTGCCCTGGGTCAACGACTATGTGCAAAAGGAAGGCCTCTCGATTTTGCGTTCGAAAGGCATTCTCGCTTTCAAGGACGAGCCGAGACGGTTCGTCTATCAAGGCGTCCATATGATGCTCGACGGCGATCTTCAACGCGAGTGGAAGCCAGATGAGAAACGTGTGAGCCGCATCGTCTTCATTGGCCGCCATTTGAAGGAAGATGAGATTCGCGCAGGATTCTTGAGCTGCGCCGCGTGATCCCATGACATCGACCGGCCAAGCATCCTCACTCACCCAGCATGTCACCAAGATCGAGGCCGGTGCCTTTGTCACGGCCGCGGCTTTTCTTGGCCGTGTGCCTGTCCTCGCCTTGGGTGACGGACAGGTTGTGCTCGCAGAGATTGGCGCTGGAAAGCGCATCATAGCGCATCCAGATGGGGGCATTCTCTCCGCCGCGCGGGGCGCGCGCACTCTGATTACGGGCGGCGATGATGGCCGCGTCGTCGAGACCGGACCAGACGGCAAATTCACCGAAATCTCAAAAGAGAAGTCCGGCTGGATCGATGCGCTGGCCGCGCGTGACGATGGCGCAATCGCCTGGACCTCCGGGAAAAATGTCCGCGCCCGCAGCGCCAAAGGCGAAATCAAATCCATCGCGGCGCCCTCAACCGTGCGCGGTGTTGCTTTTGTGCCGAAGGGCTACCGGCTCGCAATGGCGCATTATAATGGCGCGAGCCTCTGGTTTCCGAATACGGAGGCGGGGCTCGAGTTTTTCGAGTGGAAGGGTTCACATCTCGACGTGGCGCTTTCGCCCGATGGCCGGTTTCTCATCACGTCGATGCAGGAAAATAGCCTGCATGGATGGCGGCTCGCCGACAAGCAGAACATGCGCATGAGCGGCTATCCCTCAAAGTCGCGCTCGCTCTCCTGGTCCGCAGATGGTCATTGGCTGGCGACATCGGGTGCCGATGCCTGTATCGTCTGGCCATTCAAGGATAAGGCCGGCCCGATGAACAAAGAGCCGCATGAATGCGGCGTCCGCGAGGCGCGGGTTTCGCAAGTGGCTTTTCATCCGAAAGCGCCCGTCATCGCAGTTGGCTATGATGACGGCTGGATTCTGCTTTGCCGCCTGACAGATGCGGCCGAGCTTTTGGTGCACCGGCCGGGCGAGACGCCCGAGGGTGCCATTACGGCGCTGACCTGGGACACTGAGGGCCGGCATTTGCTCTTTGGCTCGGCTGAAGGTTTCGCCGGACTTCTGACGATGCCTGCGTGACCATTTTAATGTCTTGCTGCATGGCGCAAGACGATGTATCTATATTGTAGATACATCAATAGGCTTAGCGGGTTTACCCAAGGGATGATTTTTATGAGCGCTACCACGCGTTTTTCGATGTGGGGCAATAGTATCGCCGTTCGTATCCCCGGCCATATCGCGCGCGCGGCGGGCATCATAGACGGGACAACAGCGGAGCTTTCTGTCGTCGATGGCGCTTTGATCCTGTCTCCGCTTGACGCGGCACCAGCCTACCAATTGGCTGATCTTGTTGCAGATATGACTGACGAGAACCGGCATGGCGAGATTGTCACAAGCGCTGCGCAAGGGGACGAGTTCGCTTAATTCGCCCTATTGTCCCGACGCTGGCGACATCATCGAACTCGATTTCGATCCGCAATCTGGAAGAGAGCAAACGGGCAAACGCCCGGCGCTTGTTCTATCGCCTAAAAACTACAATGAAAAAGCAAGGCTATGCGTCCTTTGTCCGATGACAAATCAAATCAAAGGCTATCCATTTGAAACGCCTGTTCCGGCGTCTGATAAGATGGGTGGCGGGGCCGTCCTTTGTGATCAAGTTAAAAGTTTGAGCTGGGAAGCACGCCGTTCGGAATTTAAGGGTAAAGTGTCAGCAGCTATTTTGTCCGATGTGCGAGCAAAGATAAAAGCTCTCATCGGCATACCCTGACATCTCTTGTGATCGGCTATAATACCGGAGGAACTTTGGCTCACGCTATAGGTTTCAGCTCTTCTCAAAAGCTGCCACGCGCTTTTGGATAGAGATCGCTGAAGCGGCTTTCGAGGCGGCGCGTCCATGATCATGCTCATTCGCCGGCTGGCGCTGTTTTTCGCGATGATCTTTGGACTCATCGGCGCGCAATTCCCCGAATATGCGCAACAATACCGCCAAAGACTGGGCGGTGCGATCGATGAGTTGAACGCCATTATCGCCCGCTTCGACGCGGATGCCGCGCAAAACGGCCTTTCGGAACAAGAGGGCATCACGCACCTTCAACACAACCCCGATGTTTTCGTACAGAGCCGTGGCGCGCAGATGACGGAGATCGTCACGCGGCGTGATAAGCTCGCGCGGCAAGCCGAAATTTATACAGATGGCGGGACCGTCAAACGTGTCTGGGAGCTTGCGACGCAAGCCGATCCTTCTATCGCTTGGCGCGCTTATGAGAGTTTCGAGCCGGGCGTCCCCGTCACCACCGAGGGTCTGATCAGTGCTTTGATCGGCTTTATCATCGGCGGCGGTCTGATTAAGCTTCTTGGCTGGCCGATCGAACGGCATCATAAGCGGCGGCTTCGCATGCGCACGCTGCCCAAGAGGGAGCTGGCGGCGTAGTAAGAGACTGGCGCATGTCGCGGCAAGCGGTGCCGGAGTTTATGTGCCGGAACAAAATTGAAATACCGCGATTGTCGGCACCATGATCCCAAATGTTCTTTCGATCGCAGGTTCAGATCCAAGCGGCGGTGCTGGCATCCAGGCCGATCTCAAAACCTTTGGCGCGCTTGGCTGCTATGGCATGGCCGCGATCACGGCTTTGACGGCACAAAATACGCTAGGCGTCGCATCGGTCCATATCCCGCCAGCGGATTTCATCGCGCAGCAGATTGCCATGATATTCGCTGATATCGATGTCGCTGCGATCAAGATTGGGCTTTTGCCCTCAGCTGAGATCGTCGAAGCAGTCGCCGGTGAATTGGCGCGGCAAAAGTCATGTCCAATCATTCTCGATCCCGTGCTCGTCGCGACAAGCGGCGATAGACTTGGCGCGGACGATGTGCCAGCGGCGATTATCAAACATCTTTTCCCGCTCGTAACGCTGATCACACCCAATATTGCAGAAGCATCGGTTCTCGCCGGTTACCCGCCGCCACAGGATCTCACGGAGGTCAGATTGCTGGCGCCAAGCCTCTTAGAGAAAGGCGCGCGCGCTGTGCTGTTGAAAGGCGGCCACCTCGAAGGAGAGAGCGCCGACGATCTTCTTTTTGAAGCATCGGGCGAAACGCTATTTTCCGCGCCGCGCGTGAAAGCGGGCAAGACCCATGGCACAGGCTGCACCTTATCGTCAGCGATCGCCGCCTATCTCGCGCAAGGCCTCGATTTCGTCGAGGCCATCAAAGCTGCGAAAGCCTATCTGACCAGCGCGTTGAAAGCATCGGATGAATTGAGTGCAGGCCAAGGTGCAAAGCCTTTGAACCACTTCCCAAACTAGAAAATCGGGTTAAGGCCGCAAATAGAACCAGCCTTGGCCTTGCAACTCTGCCAATTTCACAACGCCGCCTTTTTCCGCGACGCCAAAGCCTGGAATGAGATCAGGCAGACCGATTTTCATCGCATTCATCGTATGGATGCAGGCAAAAAACGCGACGTGTTTTTCCATCAGCAGTTTGGTGTCCTCAGCAACAGAAGGATCTCTGGAGTCGCTGCGAAACGCACTTAATGACGGTCCGTGACTCACCATCGCGATCGAGACCTTATCGGGACCGCCCATGCCAGCGATATGGTTTTTCATATTTCCTAAGACGAAATGCACCTTATCCGTATCGGACAAATGATAGACAACACGCGGCACTTGATCTGGCACAGCCTTTTCAACTTCGGCTGCGGCTGTCTTAGCCATCAAGGCTCCGCTGCTTGCTGCGAGCAGGGAGGTCATGACCATCTTGCGTCGATCCATCGAAACCTCCTATTCCCTATTCGCTCGAGATACGCGCATGTTTCAACCTGCGGCGCAAGCGTCGCAGGTTAACGGACAGAGTCGATCAAGATCGCACGGAAATCATTCACATTGGTCAGTGTGGGGCCGGTGATCACGAGATCGCCGAGCGCCTGGAAGAATGTATAGCCGTCATTATTGGCGAGATGCGCTTTGGCACTGACGCCCAGCGCCATCGCCCGCGCGAGCGTGTCCGGCGTCAAGACCGCGCCAGCATTGTCTTCCGTTCCGTCGATGCCATCTGTATCGCCCGCGATGGCATGAATGCCCGCATGGCCATCGAGCGCCACGGCGAGCGCCAGCAAAAACTCCGCATTGCGGCCGCCACGCCCCTTGCCGCGCACCGTGACCGTGGTTTCCCCGCCCGAGAGAAGCGCCAAGGGCGCCGCGCCCGGCTGGCCGTAATGCGCCACCTGCCGCGCAATCGCGGCATGAACCAGCGCGACATCGCGCGCCTCGCCTTCGATGTCATTGCCCAGGATCATCGGCTGATAGCCATTGGCCTTGGCGATTTCCGCCGCGGCTTCGAGCGAGGCTTGCGGCGTGACAATCATACGCAAGTCGTTGTGCGCGAAGCAGGCGTCGCCCGGCTTCGGCGTTTCATTCGCGGGACGGTTGAGCACCGCTTTGATCGAGGCCGGCACTTCGATCTGGTATTTTTCCAATATGCCGGCCGCATCGGCCTGCGTCGTCGGATCGGCGACGGTCGGGCCTGAGCCAATGACGGAAGGATCATCGCCTGGCACATCGGAAATCGTCAAAGTGACCATACGCGCTGGCATAGCCGCGGCTGCGAGCCGGCCGCCCTTGATCGCCGAGAGATGTTTGCGCACGCAATTCATCTCGGTAATCGTCGCGCCGGATTTCAGCAAAGCTTTGTTGATCGCCTGCTTATCGGCCAGCGATATGCCCTCCGCTGGCAAAGCCAAAAGAGCCGAGGCGCCGCCGGAAATCAGGCTCAATACAAGATCGTCGGGGGTAAGGCCTTTGACCATCTCAAGGATGCGGGCCGCCGCGCCCATGCCTGCCGCATCAGGGACGGGATGCGCGGCTTCGACGACTTCGATCGTCTTGCAGGGCACATTATGCCCGTAGCGGGTGACGACGAGGCCTTGAAGCGGGCCGTCCCAATGGTCTTCGACGGCTTTGGCCATAGCAGCGGCGGCCTTGCCCGCGCCGATGACGATGGTTTTGCCTTTGGGTTTCGGCGGCAGATGTTGCGGCAGGCAAACCGAGGGCAGAGCCCGCGTCACGGCGGCCTCGAACAGAGCTTTCAGCAGATCTTTTTGGGTCAGCGCCATGAAGGCTCTATTCCGTCACAAGGTTGCGCGGCGTACCCGCGACCCAGAGTTCGATATTTTCCATGAGCTGTTCGGCAAGGCCCGTCATGGCCTCATGACTCGCCCAGGCGACATGCGGCGTGATGATGAGATTGGGCAGATCCGAACCTTGATCGAGCAGCACATTGCCGTTCTTCGGCGGTTCCACAGTGAGCACATCGAAGCCCGCGCCGCCGATCTCGCCGGTCTTCAAGGCGTCGATCAAAGCCGCTTCATCGACAAGCCCGCCGCGCGCAGTGTTGATGAGGATCGCATCCTTCTTCATCTTTTTAAATTCAGCCGCGCCGATGATGTTGCGCGTGCCATCGGTCAACGGACAATGCAGCGAGATGATATCGCTTTGAGCGAGGATCGTGTCGAGATCGACCTTGCCTGGAAAATCATAAACGTCGGTCGCAATGATTTTCATGCCAAGCGCCTCAGCGCGTGTTGCGACCGATTTACCAAGCGCGCCATAGCCGATCAAGCCAAGCGTCGAACCGGAAATATCGCGGATCGGATGGTCGAAATAGCAGAATTGATCGATCGTCTGCCATTTGCCTTTGCGCACATCCAGCGTGTAAGGAACGAGGCTGCGGCGCAGCGCGAAAATAAGCGCGAGCGTATGTTCCGGCACCGTGTTCACCGCGTAATTGCGAATGTTCACGACAGCGATGCCGCGCTCCTTGCAATAGACCTTGTCGATGCAATCGGTGCCCGTCGCAGCGACGGCGATCAGCTTGAGATCGGGCAGCTTTTCAAGCGCCACTTTGCGGGTCTGCACCTTATTGATGATCGCGATATCGGCGCCCGCGAGACGCTCGGCGATCTGCTCTGGCAGAGTGGCATCATATTCCGTATAGCTATGAGGGAAATTGGCAGCGCGCAGCGGCACACCGATGGTGCCACGATCGAGAAAGACGATCTTATGTTCGGCCATGGGGTTCCCTCTGTTCGTATAGCGGACCGGCTGTCTTGCGCGGCGCGGTCCGTTAAAGGCAATAATCGATGATGATCAATCGCGGGAAGAAAAGCCGGTCCCAAAATGGGGCCGGCCTAAATCTAGAACCTATTTATTGAGCTTCTCAAATCTGTGTTCGCTACCCCTCTCCCAGAGGGAGAGGGTGCGGCATTGATTTAGACTATCTACTCGGCAGCGTTTGCCATCACATTGCTGGCATTGCGGTAGTAGTTTTGAGCGGCCGCGACACCGCTGCCAGGTTCGATTTTGATGCCGACGTCGAGCATCGACATTTCGGCTCCCGACAGCGCGCCAAGCAGCATCAGTTCGTTCAAATCACCGAGGTGGCCGATGCGGAACACTTTACCCGCGACTTTCGACAAGCCCGCGCCGAGCGCGAGATTGTAGCGGCGGTATGCGGTGGCGATCACGTCCGCGCCATTGAAGCCTTCCGGAACATAAATGGCGCTCACCGTGTCGGAGTACCATTTGGGCTCGGTCGAGCAGAGCTTGAGACCCCAAGCAGCGACGGCGGCGCGCACGCCGCTCGCAAGATAATGGTGCCGCTTGTAAATATTCTCTTGGCCCTCTTCAAACATCATATTCATCGATTCGCGCAGCCCGTAGAGCAGCGGAAGCGATGGCGTATAGGGGAAATAGCCGGTCGCATTGCTCTTGACCATGTCTTCGAAGTTGAAGAAGACGCGGGCACATTTGGCTGAATTGCGGGCTTCGAGCGCCTTTTGGCTCGCGCAAACAATGCCGAGGCCAGCCGGGAGCATAAGACCTTTTTGCGAACCGGCGACGGCAAGATCAACGCCCCATTCGTCCATGCGGAAATCGAGACAGCCGATCGAGGACACGCCATCGACATAGAGCAAGGCCGGGTGCTTCGCGGCATCGATCGCCTTGCGCACGGCCGCAATATCCGAGGTCACACCTGTCGCTGTCTCGTTATGAACGACGAGCACACCTTTGATCTTGTGCTCCTTGTCGGCTTCGAGAACCGCATGGATATGTTCGGGATGGGTTCCGGTGCCCCATTCCTCGTCGATGATATGAACGTCGAGGCCGATACGCTGGGCGAGGTCGATCCAAAGCGCGCTGAACTGGCCATAGCGGGATGCAACGACCTTATCGCCCGGCGACAAGGTATTGGTCAGCGCGGCTTCCCAGCCGCCGGTCCCGGTCGACGGGTAGATGAAACATTGGCCCGCTGTCGTTTTGAAGATTTTCTTCAAATCTTCAAGAATGGGCTTTACGAGATCCGGGAATGTCGGATTCCGGTGATCTTCCATCGGCACGTGCATGGCACGGAGGATCCGGTCAGGGACATTGGTAGGGCCAGGAACAAATAAGAAATGGCGACCGGGCATTCTTGACATCCTCCTATTGACCCGTTCCCGGTGAGCTGCACCGGCAGGCCTTCCTCATGTGGTTTGGCCGAATGGCCGGTTGGCTTTCGCCGAAAGGGATGGTCCGGCGTTCAGCCGAACCCTTAAAGACCAGCTGTTGAACGTCAACGGCCGCTCTCGCTCATTTCATTGCCAGCATAAATCCAGCGAACTCCTTTGCCGGTCTCCGGAGAGACTCGTCAAGCGAAAGCTGCCAAAAAATTGGTATCAGAGCCCGTTAAATCAGCGCAATGAGACATTTTATGACTTAAAGTAAAAAAACAAATCGTGCTGGAAATAATCTTTGGGCGGCCACAAAAAAAATTTTGCGTTTTGGTGCAGCGCAACACAGCTATGCTGAAAATCAGCGGCCGCGATCATTTGCTGGGCCGTATCAGATTTCTTAAATCCTTAGAATTTCCTCTTTAGTGTCCGTCACGCATGAGTCCATCGCTCCAAGAGATTTTCTTACATTCATGACCAGTCTCTCAAATCACGCTGAAGCCCTTCCGGGGATTAAACAGCCGCGCTTCGCGGCCCTGACGCTTGGCGCGCTGGGTGTCGTGTATGGCGATATCGGTACGAGCCCCCTCTATACGATGAAGACAGCTTTGGACTGGGCCGGCGAATCGGCGGCCCCGGCGGTCGTGCTTGGCATGCTGTCTTTGATCGTCTGGACGTTGCTGATCACGACGTCGATCAAATATGTCGCCGTCGTTATGCGCGCGGATAACGAGGGCGAAGGCGGCATTCTCGCGCTCATGTCGCTGTTAAGCCGCAAACAGGCCAGCGTGTGGATTGTCAGCCTCGGCATCCTTGGCGCGGCCCTGCTTTATGGCGATGGCGCCATTACACCGGCGATATCCGTTCTCAGCGCGCTTGAAGGCTTGAAGGCCCCGATCCCAAAAATCGAGCCTTATATCGTCACCATGGCCGTGGCGATTTTAATCGTTCTCTTTGCCATGCAATCGCAAGGCAGCGCCAAGATCGGCAAATTATTCGGCCCGGTCATGGTGCTCTGGTTCGCGGTCATCGGCATTCTCGGCATCATGGGCATTGCGCGCCATCCTGGCGTTCTGCTCGCGCTCGATCCCCGCTACGGCATCGTCTATCTGTTCAGCCACGGATTCAGCGGCTTTCTCGTGCTTGGCGCAGTCTTCCTCTGCGCAACCGGCGCGGAAGCCCTTTATGCCGACATGGGCCATTTCGGTGCGAAAGCCATTCGCACCGCCTGGTATCTCTTCGTTCTGCCGATGCTTCTCTTGAACTATGCCGGGCAGGCCGCGCTTATCCTTAATGGTGAGGTTCAATCCGGCGGCAATCCGTTTTTCGCACTGTGCCCGGACGCTTTGCAAATTCCGCTCGTGCTGCTCGCCACGGTCGCGACCATCATCGCGAGCCAGGCGATCATCAGCGGCGCCTTTTCAATGACGCGTCAGGCGATCCAGCTGGGGCTCTGCCCGCGACTCTATATCAAACAGACTTCGGAAGAAGGCTATGGCCAGATTTATGTCGGCTTCGTCAATTGGGCTTTGATGGCGCTGACTTTGACGCTGACACTGACCTTCCGCTCGTCCGACAGCCTGGCCGCCGCCTTCGGTATCGCGGTGGCGCTGACGATGCTTTTAACCTCCATCTTGGTCTACCATGTCATGCGCGAGATCTGGCACTGGAGCCTGCTCTTGAGTGTGCTCGTCGCGGGCCTCTTTATCGTTGTCGATCTTTCCTTCGTCACAGCCAATATGATGAAAGTTTTCGAAGGCGGCTGGGTCCCCCTCCTTGTCGCAGCGATCATCTTTACGCTTATGTCCGTTTGGCGTGACGGGCGCATGCTTCTCGTGAAAAAATTGGAGCGCGATACCCTGCCGCTGGAGACATTCATTCAGCAGATGCACAATAAGCCGCGCGTGCATGGCTCCGCCATCTATCTGACGAACCGGCTCGATGTTGTGCCGGTCGCGCTGCTGCATAATCTGAAGCACAATAAGATCCTGCATGAACGTATCGTCTTACTTCAGGTCTTGACCAAGAACATTCCGCATGTCGACGAAAGCCATCGCGTCGAGGTGCATCACCTCAGCGATAATTATCACACAATCACCGTCAATTACGGCTTCATGGGCTCGCCTCATATTCCGCGCGCGCTCGATGATTGCGCGCCGAAGCAATTACGCTTCAACATGATGGATACGTCGTTCTTTGTCGGGCGCTTCACGATCGTTCCGAAGAAGCGCGCGAAATGGCGCAAGCTCGAAACCAAGATTTTTGAAGCCATGCACCGCAATGCTTTGCCCGCGACGGAGTTTTTCCGCATCCCGCCCAATCGCGTGGTTGAGCTCGGCACGCAAGTCGAGGTGTAGAGCTGCGGGCGCATCATGCGCGGAGCATAGGCTCATATGGCAGCATCTATCAAAGCCTGATCACAAGCTGCACGGCGGCGAGCTCGCTCGCCCAGGCCGCGCAGGTGGCACCCGGCAAAAAGACCGAGGCTGCCTTCATATCATAGCCTCGATGCGACAGGCGCCACTCTTCATTGCGCCGCAGCGGATAGAGCCGATGCGGCGGTGTCGAAAGCCCCTCTCCGCTCGCCTTTAAAAAGGCTTCCTTGAGACACCAGAGTTCGAGCGCGGCAGATGCTTGCTTGGCCGGGTCCAGCTGATGAAGGGACGCGATTTCACTGTCATGCAGAAAGGCGCGGCTAACCGTCTTCCAATCGAAGGTCTCCGATCCGTCCTGCACATCGACTCCGATCCGGCCGGCGCGGGACATCCCAACTGCGATCCAAGGCCCGCTGTGACTGAGATTGAAATCGATCCCCTCCGCGTCATTCAGAAAAGGCCGGCCTTTTTCATCGCGCGTGAAATGCAAATCTCGCGGCGGTCGGTCGAGAAAATGGCCAAGGCAATGCCGGACCAGCCCATGCGCGGCGCGGCGTGCGCGCCTGTCGTCCGCCTTTTTATAACGCGCGATGCGCTCGTCTTCTTCTGGCGGCAAAGCAAGCCGCTCCGCGGGCAGCTCTTTGAGAATATCCTCGGCTCTGGCGAAAAGAACGAGAGCTTCGTTTTTGCTGAGGGTGAGAGGCAGATCATTGATGGCGCCGGACACAGGCGGCATGGTCTGACCTCAGTCTTTCATTCATGCGGCCTTAGAGAGCTCCGGAGCGACCGTATATGAGGCCTCTGTCTTGCTCTTGATCTCGTCGAGCGTGACGCCTTCGGCCAGTTCGATCAAGACCATGCCGCCGCCGGTTTTATCGATCGAGAAGACGCCCAGATCGGTGATCACCAGATCGACGACGCCAGCGCCTGTCAAAGGCAGGCTGCATCTTTTGAGAAGCTTGGGGCCATCCTTCGCCACATGCTCCATGACGACGACGACATGTTTCACGCCGGCGACGAGATCCATCGCGCCGCCCATGCCCTTCACCATTTTGCCGGGAATCATCCAATTGGCGAGATCGCCATTTTCCGCGACCTGCATCGCGCCCAGGATCGAAATATCGATATGGCCGCCGCGCACCATGCCGAAACTATCGGAAGAGGAGAAATAGCTGGTCGTCGGCAGTTCGGTGACGGTCTGCTTGCCGGCATTGATGAGATCTGGATCTTCCTCGCCCTCGAAAGGGAAAGGCCCCGTGCCAAGCATGCCGTTTTCGCTCTGCAATTGCACGTTAATACCCGGCGGAATGTAATTCGAGACGAGCGTTGGAATCCCGATGCCGAGATTGACATAAAAGCCGTCGCGCAATTCCCGCGCGGCACGGGCAGCCATTTGTTCTCTGGTCCAGGCCATGGCGCTCTCCCTGATTTAAGCGGCCGCGCGCGGGCGCGTCGTTCTTTTTTCGATCAGCTTCGCTTGATCCGGGACATGCACGATACGCTGCACGAAAATGCCCGGCGTATGGATCGAATCGGGTTCGATCTCGCCCGGCTCGACAAGATGCTCGACCTCGGCGATCGTGACTTTGGCGGCGGTCGCCATCATCGGATTGAAGTTGCGCGCCGTCTTCCGGTAGACGAGATTCCCCTCGGTATCGCCCTTCCAGGCATGGACGATGGCGATATCGCCGAAAAGCGACCGCTCCATCATATAATCAACGCCATCGAAATTGCGGACTTCCTTGCCTTCGGCAATCAAAGTGCCGACACCCGTCTTGGTGAAGAAGGCGGGAATCCCCGCGCCGCCGGCGCGGATGCGCTCGGCCAATGTGCCTTGCGGGTTGAACTCCACCTCCAGCTCGCCCGCGAGATAGAGCTGCTCGAAGAGCTTATTCTCGCCGACATAAGACGCGATCATTTTCTTGATCTGCCGCGATTCCAGTAAAATCCCAAGGCCCGCGCCGTCGGTGCCCGCATTGTTGGAGGCAACCGTCAGGCCTTTCACGCCAAGATCGCGAATGGCCTCGATCAAGCTCGACGCGATCCCGCAAAGGCCAAAGCCCCCCGAGAGGATCAGCATATCGTCTTTCAGCACATCGGCTAAGGCCGATCGGGCGTCGGGATAAACCTTTTTCATATGCGCGGCCCCACCTCGCTGTTTCTGCAAGGTCTAGGCTGTCGATCCCCTCAACGCAAGAACGCGGGCTGTCTGTCCTATACGACTTTCGTCTCTTTCCATCCGGCGAGGACAGCGAAACGCCAGGCCTTGAAGACGCAATCCGCCTCGGCAAAGCCCGCCGCGCGCAGCCAGGCGATCTGGTCTCCGGTTGGGGCACAGCGATCGGTGCTCATGCGCAGCGCGGCGGCCTCAAGATCGGCCTCTGTCGCGCCGAGCTGGCGAGCCTGATCCCGCCAGTTTTTTTCATAAAGCGCGTGGATCGCGCCGGTAGATCCCTGCACCTGCTCGGCATTGATGAAAAGCCCGCCCGGTTTCAAAGCCTTAAATATGCGCCGGTAGAGCGCTTTCTTCTCATCGTCATAAAGATGATGGATCGCGAGCGCGGAGACGATCACATCCCATGGGCCTGCGAGACCGGCGGCGCTGAATTCAGCGCATTGAAACGTAATATGGCCATTGCCCGCGAAACGCGCTCGTGCCTGGGCTAGCATCTCATCCGATCCATCGAGCAAATGAATATGAGCGCGCGGCCAGCGCCGCAGGATATGAGCGGAGAGAAGGCCGGTCCCCGCGCCAAGGTCGAGAATACGCGCATCATCCGCGAGCCCGCGCGCCTCGATCAGCGTGATCACCGTGCCATAGAAGAGATCGTAACAGGGAATGAGCATCCGGCGCAGAGCATCATAATGCGCGGCATCCTTATCGAAAGCTTTGATCGTCGCGGCATGCGCCATGAGACAACCTCAAAGTCAAATTCCGCTCGATGCGGATTTCCCTCGATTTCTTGCCATATCGCTTGATAGCTTTCAATGCGGCACTAGCCTTCAGCTTAGCGCTGTGTTTAGGCATGACGTTTCCCAAATCCTCCGCAAAGACGTCCACGAAAAACGCCGCCTCGAAAGGCGGCGCTTTTTCTCAAACGATCATAGGCTAAAGCTCATCCCGCGAGCTGATCGCGGATTGGCAATTGCCGGATGCGTTTGCTAGTCGCCGCGAAGATCGCATTGGTGAGCGCTGGCGCCACAGGCGGCACGCCAGGTTCGCCAACGCCGCCAAGCGGGCGCGCATAATCCTTCGATCCAAGCTCCATAATATGAACATGGATCTCGCGCGGCGCGGCGTCGATGCGCGTCACCTCATAGCCGTCGAAGTTCGACTGAACCGCGCGGCCGTTCTTGAAAGTAATCTCGCCAAGCGTGGCGAGGCTCACACCTTGGATGACAGCGCCCTCAAGCTGCGAGCGGATGCGGTCCGGATTGACCACCGGCCCGCAATCGATGCCAATATCGACGCGCGGAATGGTGAGCTGCCCGTCCTTATCGACCGCGACATCGACGCAAGCCGCGGTATAGCTCACGAAACTATGCAACCCGGCGATCCCAAGCCCGCGGCCTGCGATCGGCTCGCGGCCCCATCCGGCTTCTTGTGCGACGCGCTCGATCACGCGCTTCAACCGGCCCGTGTCGTAAGGATAGAGCTTCGGATCTTCGCCATGGTTCCAGCTATCGGCCTGATCGGCCGGGTTGATGAGCCGGTCCGGCCCGATAAGTTCTATCAGATACTCTTTCGGATCGCGCCCCGCCGCCGCCGCGCATTCGGCGATGAAAGACTGGATCGCGAAACAATGCGGGATATTCGAGACTGAGCGGAACCAGCCGATGCGCGTATGAGCGGCAACCGCTGGATTTTCGACCCGCAAATTGGCCACATCCCAAGGCACATTGACCGCGCCCATGCCGAGTTCGAACGGCGCTTCATGCTTTTGGTCCGGCTTGAAGATCGAAAAGATTGTCGGCGCCACCGTGCGATGCAGATAGGCAACGGTCTTTCCAGAAGCATCCAACCCCGCTTCCAAATGTTCGACCGAGACCGTGTGATAATAGGAATGACCGAGATCATCCTCACGCGTCCAAGTCACTTTGACTGGCTTGCCATCGACGGCTTTGGAGAGAAGCGCTGCTTCCACCGCGTAATCTGGCTTCGATTTGCGGCCGAAGGCGCCGCCAAGCAAGGTCACATTGACGGTGACATTTTCGTTTGCGAGCCCCAGCCTTTTGGCAACACGCTCGCGCGCGGCTTGCGGCGACTGCACACAACCCCAAACCTCGCACTTGCCATCGGCGATCCGCGCAACAGCGGCGGGCGGCTCCATCGGCGCCTGGGCGAGATGCGGAATATAATATTCCGCGACGACCGTCTTGGCTGCTTTTGGCAGCGCCGCATCGACATCGCCCTGGTTGCGGACAACGAGGCCCGGTTTACGTGCCAAGCCTTCAAGCTCAGTCTTGTAGGTATCGGACGAATAGCTTGCGTTGGGGCCGTCGTCCCACTCAACTTTCAGCTTCTCCCGGCCCTTGATCGCGGCCCAGGTGTTGGTCGCGATCACGCCGACGCCAGCGAGCGGCATGAACTCGGACGGGATTGGCGTCGGATCGATCGTGACGACCTTGACGACACCCGGCACTTTCAAAGTTTCCGACGCATCAAAGGATTTCATCGTGCCGCCATAAACGGGCGTACGCAAAACGACACCGTACAGCATGCCATCGAGACGCGTGTCGATGCCGTAACCGGCGCGGCCTGTAACGAAATTCAAACCATCGACGAGCTTTTGCTTGTCGCTTCCGATGTAGCGGAACTTCGCCGGGTCGGTGAGTTTCAATTGCTCAGGCGGCGGCACCGGCATAGCGCTCGCCGCCGCGGCGACGTCGCCGAAGCCCAATTTGCGATGGCTCGGCCGGTGCAGAATTTCATGATTGACGGCCTCGACCTCCGCGACCGGCACGCCCCATTTTTGCGCGGCGGCCTGTTCGAGCATCAGGCGCATCGCCGCGCCGACCTGGCGGAGCGCCCAGAAGTGATGCCGGGTTGAGCGCGACCCGTCGGTATCCTGATTGCCATATTTGGGCTCATCACCCGGCGCCTGCTCAACCTTGACACGCGCCAAATCGGCCTGGAGTTCATCGGCGGCGATCATCGCGAGGCCAGTGCGAACGCCTTGCCCCATTTCTGAGCGGATGCAGGTGAAGGTCACAGTGCCATCTTGTGCGATAGCAAGAAAAAGCCGCGGGTCATTGCGCAAACCATTCGGCATGGCGTCGCCCGCATATTTTTTAGTGCCGTCGGCTTCTTTTTTCGCACCATTGGATTCATCGGCCTCTACCGGAAGCCGGAGCGCCAGCACAAAGCTCGCTGTGCCAAGACCGAGCAAAGCCGCGCGGCGGCTGACATTTGTGATTTCAGGCATGATGTTGCGATCGTGAATCATTGCGAGGCTCCAAGGTCCGCGGCTTCCTTGATGGCGGACCTGATCCGCGTGTAAGTCCCGCAACGGCAGATATTGCCGCTCATCGCCTCATCGATTTGCGCATCTGTGGGATGCGGTGTCTCTTTGAGCAGCGCCGCCGCCTGCATGATCTGGCCCGGCTGGCAATAACCGCATTGCGGAACATTGGCATGCTGCCAGGCAATCTGCAGCGGATGCTTGGCATCTGGCGAAAGGCCTTCGATCGTCGTGATTTCGTGGCCGGCGGCATCTTTCACAGCCGTCTGACAAGAGCGGATAGCACTGCCGTCAAGATGCACCGTGCAGGCGCCGCAAAGCCCTGCGCCGCAGCCGAATTTTGTGCCTGTCAGTCCTTCGATATCACGCAGATACCAAAGCAAAGGCATGTCTTCATCGCCATCAAATGGGAGAGCGTGCCCATTCACCGTCAAGGTGACCATGATTAACTCCAAATCGGTTCGCAGCCACACCTGCGCGCGCTGCACAATCAATAGATGCAAGTTTTTCGCGCCGGGACCTGTGCCTCGGCACCGAAGCCTGATGCTTTGGATCCTCGGACCAGAAGCGCAGCACAGACCATGCCGTGGGCCAGCCGGATCATTCGTCCCGGCACAGCTCCGCACATTTCGGAATAGACTTATGTCACAACGCCGGTCTTCGCTGTTAAAATTTACACGTCAAACAAAGGTCTGCTGAAACGCCGGCCGTCATAGCTATATCCTTACGTATCTGTCTGATTACGCGGAATCGCTTATAGCGCCTTGGAATAAAGCCGCCTCTGCGTTTCACGCTTGAAGAATGCCTGTTCCAAGCTTGGTATTTTCAGGAATAGAAGCCTATATGTTCTCACGTAAAAGTGAGCGCTTCATGATGGACGTGTGAGGCGTTATGAACCGGCGTTGCGTTGCTGAGGTTTAATGTCAAAGCCACACGTGAATTGCAGGCCGCGATGCAAAAAGTAAAATACCGCCTCATCGATCCACGGCTTCGGCCGCGTCAGACCCGGCTTGAAGTACCCGGATGGGCAGGCGCGAAAGAACCGCGCGCGGATGGTTCGCAGGAACATGCCTGGCATTGTTTGCCCTTCACGGAGGGTGCACAATATGGTGTCGAGATTTTTTATCCCTACGACAATGAGCTTCGCGTCACGACACGGGATGGAGAACCGGTTTTCGAAGGCGATCTCGGCCCTGCCCCTGATACGGGGGTAATGTGGCCACCCTTCCGTACCTTCGGCAAAGCTTTTTACACCTATCAGCTCTTGCTTGATCTCAAGGTCGAAGCAGGGTTCGCCGTGCGCACCGAACCTCATCCGCGCTTTTATACCGATCCAACCGACACGGTCCCCATCGCAGTGCCGGCATTGGTGCGCAATTGGTGGCCGATGTTATTCTTCATGGTGTTCAAATCGCCCGCCGAGGGCCGCACGCACATATTCCGGCCTGGAGAACCGATGGCGCAGCTCCTCATCATTCCCGAGGAACCCAATTTTGAATTGGTGGAAATGGGAGAAGAGGAAGCTGCCGAGCGCGAATTGCAAGCGCGGCGTATTTATGAGAGCCGGGCAACCCTCGGCGCGAAAACGCAATGGACCTCTGCGACGAACACCGTCTTTGACGGAACCTACCGGCACATTCTTGGCGCTGCGAAAGCGCGCGACAGGCGCGATCAGGACCAATAGGAAAGAGGGGCGCGTCCCCTTTAGAGAAACGCGCCCGCTGCCCTCAATAATGGTGGTGATGGTGATGATGCCAATGGTGATGATGGTGATGCCACCGCCGCCAATGATGATGGTGATGATGGTGGTACTGTGCGAGCTCGACCTTCGCGCCATCGCTTTCGTCATTTGCCGCTTGCTCAGCGGCCGCTGCTTTTGCTGCGTCAGCCGCCTGAAGCAGGGCCAGCGCATTAGGGATCGGTTGGAGCAAGTCCGCATAACTGCGCACTTCCATAACATCCGGGGCGGCGGGCGCTTGAACGGGCGCAGCCGACGCCGCGCTGACGGCTCCGAACGTCGTCAGTGCCCCGACGATGCCAGCAATTTTTTTGTCCATGATCACTCCACTTTTCCATCTTAAAGAAACAGCTCGCAACCGCACTAGGGGCGCTGCGAGCATTCATTACAGCAGGATCACTTAGCGCGTAGCATGTCATCTCCGCTGCAAGCTTTTGCACATGGTGCTTCCGGTAACCATGTCAGATCTTCTCGTCAGGCCGGCTTCGCGTTGAGCCCACTTGATTGTCATGGCCTTTCTCTCATGGCCACGCTATCTGGAACGAATCATGACTCGATCAAGATCGCTGATTCGTGCCCGGTCTGTCTTGGCTTTAGTCCATCATTCCCAAAATAGGACAGGGCCAACTATGACACCGCTATTTATTTGGAAACCATGAATAAAATAAAAGAAGGCCCCGGAGGAGCACTCCGGGGCTTCTTTCGATCAACGATCGGTCAGGCTGACTTTTTCAGTCCTTTGTGAACGGCGTCTTTCAGCTTGCCCACATTGTTCTGCACCTTGCCGCCTAGGTTTTCGGCAATGCCTTCGCCTTGCAAACTCGGGTTGTTGGTAATTTTGCCAATCCCCTCCTTCACAGCGCCCTTGGCTTGATGAGTCATGCCTTCAATACGATCCTTGTTCATATCTGCCTCCTATTGGTTGGCGAGACACAAACGAGGGACGCAGTGGAAGGTTCCCAATGTCTGGCCCAAGCCTCTGAGACTGCGCGACTTGATTGAACAGGGATAGGCTTTCCCCTCACCGGCTTTCAGTGATGTGTGGGCAAATCCGCCTTTTCGAGCGTGAGCGTGCAATTTTCGGTTGGTAGCCCCGAGAATTTCTCTTTAACGATCGTTTCGATGCGGTCCTTCACGCCCTGATAGGCTTTCCAAATCTTCGTGTGGTCGAAGGAGGTATAATCTCCAAGCGTTCCAGGCTTAAGGATAACGGTCACTTTAACCTTGCGCTCATCGCAAAACATCGTATCCGTGACCGCGCCGTCATTATCGATCATCAGCGTACCGTGAACAAATTCCGGTTCCAAGATGAATACTCCCTTTCGAAGTCTCGCTCTCTAAAGCATGTTCAGCAAAAGTGTACGCGGTTTTGCGATGAAAACATGCTCTAACTTTTTGAATGGAGAGCGAATTCTTAAAGCTTGGGTGATTCCACCCAAGCTATAAGCGCTCTAGGTCTAGGCGCGGTGTATAGGCGCGGCCTAAAAACGTCAACGGGAAGGGCTCACCGCGGCGGAGGCGTGATGCCCAGGATCGCGGCGACGCCAAGAACCAAAACTCCCAGTGCGAGTTCGAAGGCGACGCTCCTGCGCAGCCTATGGATTTGCAAAAGCCCATTGACAGCAGCAGCGCGCAGCTCCGGCATCCAGACGAAGCGATTGAAAAAAGCCAAAGTCAGCATCACGGCCACGATACCTATTTTGGTTGCCAGCACATCTCCATAATTTGTCTCGAAAAGCTTGCCGAATGAGCCAGCGACACGGAAACCTGCATTGGCCGCTCCGCTGATAACAATCAACGTCACCGCGATCATCCCCATAAGAGAATAGCGAGACAATATCTCAAGCGTCCATTGGCGCGCTTGATGCGCATGACGCTGCTCCGCGAGCGCGAAGAGAAGCGGTGGAAGGCCGCCTGCCCAGGCGCCCGCCGCCAATACATGAACGCTATAGACGCAGATCATCACTGCCCCATAGACACCGGCTCCGCCCTCGGCGGCGTGACCGAGCCAAGCCTGACTCATCAAGAGTAAAGTGCTTATGGATAGAATCGCCCCGAGCCATGCGCGGTTGTTCCATGGCAGAAAGGCAATCACGACGGCGGCGCCAAGCAGAGCCAGACGTAAGATTGAGACTGGCCCGAACCCGGTTTCAAAAAAGAAAAGCCGCAGGGTTTCAGGATCGGCCGCATTACTGAAACCGCCTGTCATATTGGCAATGATTCCGATAAGCCAGACGGCGCCGGATACCGCTGCCGCTAGCGTTGCGATGCGTAAAAGAAGAACAGTCGCACGAAAGGTTTTGGGACATCCGACAAAACCATCCGATGATCGATCGCATCCCATGTAGAACCAAAAAAGCGACGAGCCGAACAAGACGAAGACCGCCGTGAAATGAATCCAGCGCGCGGCGGCGAGGAAGTGAAACATCATGACGAGTTCACCTCCCCCTTCTTGCGGCATCGCATCCATCTGCGATCAGGGTGCGATAGTGAATTGATAGGTGCCGGAGGTCGGATGGGTATCGACTGACACCACATGCCAGCTCACCGAATAGGTGCCGGGTTTTAACGCATGGGCGAGCCTTACATGGATCGTGTTTGCGCTGAATGTTGGCTTTCCCGCGGGGACCGGCGCTCCGCCTGATACGGCAATCGTGACGCCTGAAAAAGCAGGGACGATATCTTGTGAAAAGCTGAGTTCGAGTTCGCTTGGTGCGCCGTTCACGGTTGCGCCGACGCCTGGAACAGCTCTGTCCAAAAAGGCATGAGCGAAGGCTGTTGTCGCTGCGAAAGCAAAAGCGAGAGCAGCGGCGGTCAGTGTCAGAACATGTTTCATGAAGATCGCTCCTTAATAGCGGTTACCGCGCGCCTGAGATGGGCCAAACAACGGCTTGCCGATCGAATCGGGGAATATGTCGTCGAGGAAGAAGTCGAGAACAGCAACGGCGCCGACATGCTTGCCGGTGGCCTCGTTGATCGGGAATTGCGCCATGACCCCGATTTCAAAATATTGGCCGATATAATAAAGCGACGGGCCGACGACGCCTGTCGTCGTGTAGGGTGAGAAACTCCCTGGGACGACGGGGTTAATGTTCGAGGTTGGTGTGTTAAAATTAACTTCAAAGGCGGGGATCAAACGTTTGAAAAGATCTGGCACCTCTTGCACATATGAGTTCATGTAGAGCAGGCTGTATTGGAAGGTCGCGCCATAAGTGAAAGAATAGGGGTTCTGCGACCCGTCCAGAAGGCTTATGGCGGTGGTCGGCATATTGTAATCGACTTCGCCCGTGATCGCGACAGGACGCAGCCAATTGGTTGAAATGTCGCCAAAGCCCTTGCCGGCATAGGCTTTCACAGTGACCGTTGAGAACGGGTCTGACGGGAGAGAGGAAGCAGACGAACTGCCGGTATTCCCCCACTCGACATTGACAGCTCCGGCGACGATGAATTCATGTTCCGGGTTCTGGTAGAAAATATATTTCAACTGCGTTTCGATATTCGACCAGCCAACCGCGCTTGGATTTTTTTGCCAGGTAATACCGTTGGAACCGATCGAAACACCGAGATCGGCCGTGATCGTTTTCGCGTATTCCCAGCCCAAGCTATAAGACGTTGTTCCAAGCGTCCCATCGGGATTGGCAGCCGCCATATAGGCAAAAGTAGGAAGCGCCAATTCATCGTTGACGCCGGGGTCATCGATGGTGAGCGTCGCGGGAAACACGCGGTTGCCGACGATTGTATGCGCGAATGCCGGGCAGATGCCGATGAAGGCGGCGGCGGCGATAAGGCCAACCCTGCCGATGGTAGGCTGAAGAAACATAGAAACCCCCAATGGATTAGGTGAGGACGGCCGGATACGAGGGCCGCGCCTTCGTCGCGCATAAGGTCTGATTGTTTGGAGGCGCGCCGAAAGCGACGGGACCGGAGACCGGACTCGTGAGCGGTGACGAGAAGGTTTCGCGCTAGATCGATGGGAGGGAGATATCGCAGATAAGCCCGCGCAATCTGCGTAAACTATTCCTCATCTCGCTCTAGGCGAAGCGTTTCACTCTATTCAGGCGGCGGGAGGTGCGCGCGGTTGCGCGAGAGGCAAGAAGGGACGCGCAGCCGGAATAAAGCTCGTGACTTTAAAGACGAGCTTTTGCGGCATACGCCGAGGCGTAACGATGGCGCTTGGGATGTCTGACGGCGTTGGGAAAGCCGCGTGCGCGACCGAGCACATAAGAGTGCAGCACGGACATGATTTGTCGTGATCAGCAGGAGATGAGTTGCCGTTATCATTATTGGTATGCACGCAAATCGGAATCCCGCCGCGCAGGCTGGCATTGGCCATAGCATAGGTCGCACTGACCGGCGCGATGAGCTGCACCAGCAGTGTGATTAAACTAAAGATTAGGCCAAACCTGAAACGCTGTTGCAACCCTTTGCCTCGCTGGCAGTCATTTCAATTTGGCAAGCTAAGGTGAATTGCCGGAAAAGGCCAGAGGCTGAGATAAGGGCTGCAACTCTGTCGCAGCGCGGCCACAGTCAATGCGCGCGCCGCTTTATCCGAAAAGCTTTTTCGCTGTCTCCGCGATTAACGCGCCTTGATGACGCGCGCCTGCGAGTTCCGTCTCGCTCGGCTGCCGTGATCCGTCGCCCGCTGAGATCGTGGTAGCGCCATAAGGGCTGCCGCCGGTGATCTCGTCGAGCCGCATTTGACCTTGGAAACTATAGGGCAGCCCAATCACGATCATTCCAAAATGCAGAAGATTGGTGATGAGAGAAAAGAGCGTCGTTTCCTGGCCGCCATGCTGACTCGCCGTCGAGATGAAAGCGCCGCCTACCTTTCCATTCAGCGCGCCGCGCATCCACAGGCCGCCGGCTTGATCGAGAAAGCTTGCCATCTGCGACGAGATACGGCCAAAGCGCGTGCCTGTGCCGATGATGATCGCATCATAATTGGCGAGATCCTCGATCTGTGCGATGGGGGCCGCTTGATCGAGTTTGAAATGCGCTGCTTTGGCGACTTCCAAAGGTGCTGTTTCCGGCACGCGTTTGATATCGACGGTTGCACCGGAAGCGCGCGCGCCTTCTGCGATGGCCCCCGCCATCGTTTCCGTATGGCCATAGGTTGAATAATAGAGGACGAGGACTTTCGGCATGATGATCTTTCCTCAAGCAACGAGCGAATGGAGGCGAGTGGCGGGCCTTGCGGCGCGATTTCCGAAAGCTAATGTTTCGCTTTCACCCGAAAAACCCGTAAAGTCTTGAGCGTAACATTCAAGAAATCTGAAATGCGGGAGGGTCGATATGGATGGGCCTGGCACGCCGAGCCTCGATCAGCTCAAGGTCTTTCTCACTGTCGCCGAGACCAGCAGTTTCGCGGCGGCTGGCCGCAAGCTCGGGCGGGCGACCTCCGCGATCAGCTATGCGATCGCCAATCTTGAGGCGCAGCTTGGTTTGATTTTATTCGATCGTGAATCGACGCGGAAACCGCTGCTCACCGAGGCTGGCCGCGCGGTGCTTTCGGAAGCCTGCCTTGTGACATCGGGCATCGATCACTTGCGCGCCAAGGTGAAAGGCTTGCTCAGCGGATTAGAGGCGGAAGTCACGCTCGCGGTCGATATCATGCTGCCATCGGCGCGGCTCGTCGATGCGATGCGGGCCTTTGAAATAGAATTCCCGACCGTCGCTTTGCGCCTTCATGTCGAGGCCTTGGGCGCGGTGACGCAACTTGTGCTCGATGGCTTCGCGGCGATCGGGATCAGCGGCCCGCTGCACGTCAATGTGCCCAGCATTGAACAAACCCAAATCGGCGGCTTGCAGCTCTTTCCGGTCGCAGCGCCAAGCCATCCTTTGGTTCAAAATGCTGTGAATGCGCCGGGCATGGCGCGGAACTATGTGCAACTGGTGCTCAGCGATCGCTCATCTTTGACCGAGGGCCATGATTTCGGCGTGATTGGTATAAGGTCGTGGCGGCTCGCAGATCTCAGCACCAAACATGCTTTGCTATTGGCTGGCATCGGATGGGGAAATATGCCTGAGCCCATGATCCGCGATGATCTCGCAGCGGGGCGTTTGGTGAAACTCGATATTCCCGAACAGCGCGGCGACCGCTATGTCTTTCATGCGATCCATCGCACGGATACGCCGCCCGGCCCCGCGGCAGCGTGGCTGATCAAGCGCTTTTCTGGGCAGGCGGGATGATGCAAGCTTTAAGCGTTGTCGCGCGCAATCGCATGAAAGAATGTGCCGCTGACATGTCCAAGGCGATGACCTGAAAATCCGAGGTCATTGCTGTCCGCGTCTGCGCTTCTCGCAAAGGCTTGGGTCTCTCTGGGTGCGTCGCTCGTGACGCTGGCGTAATGGAATTCGTGCCCGGTGAGTTTTGTCCCGCGCGCGCCAAAAATCCCGTCTCCTGTGAGCAGGGCAACACGGTAACCGAGATTCAATTTGCGCTTCGCAAAGCTTGCCGTCACCGGCAGAAGACCGAGCATTGGATGTGTGACACCATCGGCATCTTCGAGCGCATCGCCGAGCACCATATAGCCGCCGCATTCGCCATGCACTGGACGGGTCTCTGCAAAAGCGCGCAGAGATGCACGGAAATGATCGTTGGCCGCGATCTTTCCCGCGTGGAGCTCAGGGTAGCCGCCCGGCAGCCAGCAGATGTCGCAATCACCGGGCGGCGTCTCGTCGGCAAGCGGTGAAAAGAAGGAAAAGCTCGCGCCTTGCGCCTGCCAGCCTGAAAGCACATGCGCATAGACGAAAGAAAAAGCCTCGTCTTGTGCAATGGCAATCCTTTGGCCCGGCGGCGGCAAGGCATGCTGCGTTGAGCCCGGCGATAGAAGCGTTGTGGTTGCCGCGCAGGCGATGAGCGCATCGAGGTCAATCGCGGCCTCGATCGCTTGCGCCAAAGCATCGAGCCGTGCATGAAGATCAGCGGTTTCACCCGCCTGAACGAGACCCAGATGCCGCTCCGGCAGCATGAGGCTTGCCTCACGCGGCAAAGCGCCCAAGACAGGCAGACCAATCGCAGCCATGCCGTCTTCGACCAGACGCCGATGCCTTGCGCTCGCGACTTTATTGAGGATCACGCCAGCCACATGGATGCGCGGATCGTAACGCATGCAGCCAAGCGCGACGGCTGCGGCCGATTGCGCCTGACCTGAAACGTCGATGACGAGAATGACCGGCCAGCCGCAAAGAGCGGCAATGTCAGCGCTGGCACCCGAACGCCCAGCGACCGCGCGCACACCGTCGAACAGCCCCATGGAGCCTTCCGCCAGAATAAGATCGCATCCCTGCGCCGCGTCTTCGGCAATGCTGGCGAGCAGAGCTTGCGGCATCGCAAAGGAATCGAGATTGGCGCTGGGCTTGCCCGTCGCCGCCGCGTGAAAAGCGGGGTCAATATAATCCGGGCCGCATTTCAGCCCGCGCACAGCCAAGCCGCGCTTCACCAAGGCACGCTGCAGGCCGAGTGTGATCGTGGTCTTGCCGGAACCGGAGCGGGGGGCGCCGATCAAAAGGCCCGGCGCCAAAGATGCGTCGCAGGTTATCATGCTTTATTGATTTCAGCATGGATGAACCGCAACCCGAAGAGATGTCTGAAGACGAAGGCCAAGGTCTGCGCCGGGGCTGGACGACGGGCGCTTGCGCAACGGCCGCTGCCAAGGCCGCCTATTTCGGCTGGGTGACCGGCGCGTTTCCAGATCCCGTCAGCATTACATTGCCCGGCGGTCAATGTCCCGCCTTTGCTTTGGCCATGGCCGAGCCGTTGCCGGACGGCGCGCGCGCGGGAATCGTCAAAGATGCGGGTGACGACCCCGACGTCACGCATGGTGCTCTCGTGGTGGCAACCATCAGCGCCGCAGCGGTGGGCGCAGGCGTGCTGTTTCGCGCGGGCGCGGGCGTCGGCACCATCACGCGGCCGGGCTTGGCGCTGCCACCTGGAGAACCGGCTATCAATCCGGTGCCGCGCGAGATGATCCGGCAAGCTTTGGCAGAAGCGGCGGCGGACACCGGCGGCCCGTGCGATGTGACGGTGACGATCTCCATTCCGGGCGGCGAGACGATTGCTTTGCAAACGCTCAATCCCCGCCTGGGCATTATCGGCGGATTGTCGATTCTCGGCACGAGCGGGATCGTCATCCCCTATTCTTGCGCGGCCTGGATTCATTCGATCCATCGCGGCATCGATATTGCCCGTGCCGCAGGCCTCACCCATATCGCCGGCTCGACCGGATCGGCGTCGGAGGCGGCGGTGCGGCGGCTGCATGGTTTGAGCGAACAGGCCTTGATCGAGATGGGCGATTTCGCGGGCGGCATGCTGAAATATTTGCGCCAGCATCCGATTGAAAAGATCACAGTCGCGGGCGGCTTCGCGAAACTGGTGAAGCTCGGCCAAGGCATGATTGATCTGCACTCCCGCGCCGGTCCGGTCGATCTGGCATGGCTCGCCGCGCGTGCGGCCGATGCCGGTGCTGACTCGGCTTTTACCCAATGGGTGCCGGGCGCCAATACGGCCAATGAAGTTTTGGAGGAGGCGCAAAAACGTGACCTCCCGCTCGCGGCGCTGGTTGCGGAGGAGGCGTGGCAGACGGCTGCGCACTGTTTGGCAAGCGGCAGCCAATTGGAAATCGTGATCTTCGATCGCGCGGGCGAAATCGCGGGCCGGACGCCATTCCGTAAAGTCGAATAAAACGCGTCTCACGTTTCACCCTTGGGCCGGAAGCGGCGATCGTAATCGGCCGAATAAAGCGCGCTTTCGCGGAAGTCGCCCGCGCCGATCGAGCGTCCGATAAAGATGATCGCGCTGCGTTCGAGCCCGGCTGCTTTGACCTGTGCTTCGATGGTCGCAAGCGTGCCTTTCAAAACCTGTTCATCCGCCCATGTCGCGCGGCAGACCACCGCCACAGGGCAGTCTTCGCCATAAAAGGGCGTAACCTCCACGATGATCTTATCGATCACATGGATCGAGAGATGCAGCACAAGCACCGCGCCTGTCGCGGCATAAGCGGCAAGCTTTTCAGAGGGCGGCATGGCTGAGGCCCGGCCCGCGGTACGGGTGAGCACGACCGTCTGCGCGACTTCCGGCAAAGTGAGCTCTTGCCCGAGCGCCGCCGCCGCCGCCGCGAAAGCCGGAACCCCAGGCGTGATGCTATAGGGAATGCCGCGCGCGGTGAGCCGCCGCAATTGCTCGGCCATCGCGCTGAACACTGACAGGTCTCCCGATTGAAGCCGCGCGACATCGAGGCCAAGCGCATGCGCGCGGATCATTTCCGCTTCGATCTCATCGAGCGAACGCGGCGCTGTATTGATGATATGCGCACCTTTCGGGCAATAGGCGAGAAGCTCTTGCGGCACCAAAGAGCCTGCGTAAAGACAGACGGGTGAACTTGCGATCAGGTCGCGTCCGCGCACTGTGATGAGATCGGCGGCGCCAGGGCCAGCGCCGATGAAATGAATGGTCATGCACTGTCTTTCGAAACGGCGACGGCACATGTCACGCCGCCGGATGTGATGCGGGGAAGGATAAGTTTGGAGTCTGGCCCAGCGCCAGCGAGAGCCGCCGTTTCCGCGACGGATGGGACACCGAAAAGCGCCAGCACACGCTTTGATTTCGTGACCGCGCGCGGCGCGGCGGCTTTGAGAGCCGCGCCTGAAAGATGCACGAGCGGCAGGCCAAGCCGCCCGGCGGCCGCGCCAAGCGCGGGTTCGGCCTTTTTCTCTTCCACCGTATAAAGCGCCGCGGGTGTCCCGCCAGTCTGGCGGCATGCCCTTTCGATCAGTGCAACAACCGCATCAACTGAGATGCCTGACTTGCAGCCGATGCCAATGGCGAGTGAAGGTGCGCTGATGGCCGGTTTGAGCCAAACCCATTGAAGCACCGCCATGGCAGGCCTCAAAGCGTGAAACGGTCCAACTTGATCGGCGCGTGAAATTGCAAGCTGCAAGAGATCGCCGCCATGGCGCGCGTGCAGCTCAATCAGCAGCGCTTGCGTCTCCAGCGTCACGCTATTGACCACAAGCCGCCCGCCAGGTTTCAGCGCGTGGATCACCTCTTCGATCAGGCCCGGATGGGTCGCGCCTCCGCCAATGAAAACGGCGTCGGGGGCTGGCAGACCAGCAAAAGCCCCAGGGGCTTCGCCTTCGATGATTTTGAGATCTGGCACGCCGAGCGCCAGGGCATTGTGTTGAATCCGCGCGGCGCGATCGGCGCGTGCTTCGATCGCAATCGTCTGGCAGCTTGGATCAGACAGCATCCATTCGATTCCAACCGATCCAGATCCCGCGCCAACATCCCAGAGCAATTGCCCGCGCAACGGCCGCAGCGCCGAGAGCGTAACCGCGCGAATATCCCGCTTGGTGATTTGCCCGTCATGCTCGAACCAATCATCCGGCAGGCCCGGCGTGAAGGGGATCGCGCGTGCATGGGCCTCAGCGATCACCTCAAGACCAATCGTGTTTAAAGGATCGATCCCGTCGATTGCAAAGCCCTCTGCGCGCGCCGCGCGGATCTTTTCGCGCGGGCCGCCTAAAGCTTCGAGCACCGTCAGCTTTGAGAGACCAAAACCTTTTTCGCTCAAAAGCCGCGCGAGCTTTCGCGGCGTGCTTTCATCCCAAGACAGAGCCAGTATTTTTGCGCCGGGATGAAGAAGCGGAATGATGCTTTCAAGCGCTCTTCCATGCAGGGAGATCCGCTGACAATCCTGACCTGCCCATCCAAGCTTCGCGGCGGCCAGCGAATAGGCCGAAGGTGCCGGAAAGACCGTGATCTCAGAGCGGTCTATTTTTTCCGCGAGCAGCGATCCAACACCATGAAAAAACGGATCGCCCGTTGCGAGCACGGCGACGGGTTCGCCGCGTCTTGCCAGGATAGCTGGAAAGGCATCTTGCAAGGGCGAGGGCCATACAAGCTTTTCACCGTTGATAGGCCCGGCAAGCTCAAGGTGCCGCGCGCCGCCCGCCACAAGCACAGCTTGCGCGATGGCCTGCCTCGCCCCAGCGCAAAGGCCTTCGGCGCCATCTTCGCCAATGCCGACGATCGTCAGCCAAGGATCATCTGTGGCTAGCTTCATCATAACGACACACCTGGCTTGCTTTCCTTTTCAGAAAGCGGCCTATAATTCTTATGTAGCAAAGAACGGCTTGAGACGATCAGATCATGCGGGTGCTCATTCTTGGCGGAACGGCGGAGGCGACGCAGCTTTGCGAGCTCGTTGCGGCCAGCAAAAAAGTCCCGGCGATTTTCTCCCTGGCGGGACGGACAGCCAATCCGGCCCCGCAACCTGTGCCAGTGCGGATCGGCGGTTTTGGCGGCGCGGAAGGATTGGCAAATTATCTCAGGGAACAAAGAATCGATGTCCTGATCGATGCCAGCCATCCCTTCGCCGAACGGATTTCCGCCAATGCGACGGCTGCCGCTGGTCTTGCCAAAGTGTCTTTGGTTGTGCTGACACGCGCGCCTTGGGCCCAGGTCGAAGGAGATCGCTGGACCGAGGTGGACGATCTCGACGCCGCCGCTTTGGCGCTGGGCGAAGAACAGCGCCGGGTTTTGCTGACCAGCGGCAGACTCGGGCTCGCCGCTTTTGAGAGTGCGCCGCAGCATGACTATCTCATCCGGACGATCGATCCGCCGGAGGCCATGTCTTTGCCGCACGCGCGCATTATTCTCGATCGCGGTCCTTTCAGCGAAAGCGCCGAGCGCATGTTGATGAGCGACGAGAAGATAGAAGTTCTTGTCACGAAAAATTCCGGCGGCGCGGCCACCTATGGGAAGATCGCCGCGGCCCGTTCGCTCGGCCTGCCGGTGATCATGGTCCGTCCGCCCGCGCGGCCCGAAGGGCTGATGCTGCATGATCCGCATGAGGTGATGCGCTTCATCGAAACCCATCAGGCGCCGTCCGGTATGGATCGCGGCGTATAGACCCAAGGCGTGGTGCCGGGCCTTGGCACAAGCCGTGTTTGTGACGATCCGATGATGACCAAAGTCGCCATATCGGCGATTGACGGATCGGCCTTGCCCAGCGTCGTGATCATTATGCTTTCATCGGCGCGGCCGATCGCCCGTGCGAAAGCAACCGGCGTCGCAGCGCCCTTGCGTGCCCGCAAGAGATCGAAAGCCTGAAAGATCTGCGCCGGGCGCGCCTTTGATGCCGGGTTGTAAAGCGCGATCACGAAATCGCCATCGGCGGCGGCGCTGAGTCTGCGCGCGATCAACGGCCAGGGCTTTAAATTATCTGACAATGAGATGACACAAAAATCATGGCCGAGCGGAGCGCCAAGACGCGCCGCTGCTGCTTGCATGGCGGAGACGCCAGGCATGACCGTGACGTTAAGATCGCGCGCTGGCTGATTGGCATCGAGCGCTTCGAACACGGCAGCGGCCATGGCGAAGACACCAGGGTCGCCGCCGGAAACAACTGCCACTGTCCGGCCTTCCCGTGCGAGTGCGATGGCGTGGCGGGCGCGGCCCCCTTCTTCGCGATTATCGCTCACATGCCGCGCTTGGCCATCGCGCGGCGGGCAGCGATCGAGATAAGATTTATAGCCGACAAGATCGGTTGCGCGCATCAGCGCTTCGCTCACCTCCGGCGTCTGCCATTGCGCCGGTCCCGGTCCAAGCCCGACAACCAGCAACTCTCCCGATCTTTCGCCATTGACGCTTGGAGTCATGGCCGGCGGCCCTGTCCCGGAATGATGATCAGCGAGAAATAGGGTGCCTGATCATCCGTTTTTTGAGTCAAAGGCAGGACGCGTTCCGCCGCTGTTGTGCCATGTTCGACGTAAAGCGCGCGATCCGTAAGGCCTGCCGCGGCAAGTGCTGCGCGGACCTTTGGAAAATTCGCCCCAAGCTTCATGATGACGGCCGCGTCGGTCAGCGCGAGCTTTTGTGTCAGAGTGTCGAGCGGCAGCGTGCCCGGCAATATGGTGAGCACGTCATCGCCCCAGGTGATGGGCTGCGCCGCTGCCGCGCAACAGCCGGCAAGACCCGTCACCCCCGGCGTGACCGAAACGCGGAAACGGTCTTTCAGCCGCTCAAAAATGTGCATGAAAGAACCGTAGAACATCGGGTCGCCTTCGCAGATCAGCGCCACATCGCGCCCGCCTTGAAGCTTCGCAGCAATCTCCTCCGATGCCTCTTCGTAGAAGAGTCTCAGCCGATCCGTATAGGCTTGCTCTTTGAATGAGATTTCCGTGGTGACCGGATAATAAAGCGGCAGTTCCTCCGTGCCGGGGACGAGCCAAGTGTTGACGATGGTGCGGGCGGTTCCGGCATGGCCCTTCTTGGCAAAATAAGCGAGCACCGGTGCTTCTTGGATGAGCCGCACGGCCTTAACCGTCAAAAGCTCTGGATCGCCTGGCCCTAGCCCGATGCCATGCAAGCTTCCAAGCGTAACAGTGCTCGGCTTCTGTGGCACGATGAGCGGAATCGCGGAATCGCGGATGTTCATTCCTTTTCACTCGCCAGCGCGTTGACGGTCGCGGCCGCCATGGCGCTGCCGCCCCTGCGCCCTCGCACGACAAGAAAAGGGACGCGGCCATCGGCCATCAGCGCTTCCTTCGATTCCGCCGCGCCGACGAAACCAACAGGCATACCGATGACAGCGGCGGGCTTTGCAACACCTTCGTCCAGCAATTCGAGCAGGCGGAAGGCGGCGGTTGGCGCGTTACCGATCACGACGATAGCGCCTGCGATTTGATCGCGCCAAAGCTCCATGGCCGCCGCCGTCCGCGTATTGCCGATTTTTTCCGCGAGCCCTGGCACATTTTCGTTGTGCAATGTGCAGATGACGGCATTCTTCGCAGGTAAACGTGCGCGCGTGATGCCGTTCGCCACCATCGAAGAATCGCAAAGGATGGGCGCGCCCTGCGCGAGCGCTGCTTTCGCGGCTGAAACCGCGCCGGGCGCGAAACAAATATCGGCAGCCGTCTCGACAAGGCCGCAAGCATGGATGATCCTGACCGCGATCTTTTCTTCTTCCGGCGAGAAGTGCGCGAGATCGGCTTCCGCGCGGATGATCGCGAAAGAGCGGCGGTAGATTTCAGCGCCGTCCCGAATATAGGCGTAAGACGTGCCGGAGGCCGTCATGCCATAGCCTTTCGCATGAGAGCCTCTTCGATCGCGGCTTGCGCGCACGAAAGATCCAAGCCGCGCAACACGGGTTCATCACCGGCGCGGCCATCAAAGAGAAGATCATAAGCGCCGTCGCGGCCAATGAGTGTTATCGGCGCTGGCGCGGCGGACGCGCATCCCTTCGCGCAGCCGGATATATGCAGAGTTATGCCATTTGCGGCCCACGCGCGGGCGAGCGGCGCCAAACTTTCTGCCGCATGCCGCGTATCCACTTGCGCTGAGGCGCAGGCTGGCGCTCCTGGACAAGCAGCGATGGCCAAGCGCGGGTCTTCCGGCGAGACGATCAAGCCTGCATCTTTAAGCGCGTGGAGCGTGCCGGATGGTGCGCCGGGCAGCAAAACGCTGCGCCAGGGCGTCAACCGCAGACCATGCGGTGCGAGGGCTGCGAGCACGTCCATCTGACCGGCGTGCAACCGGCCAAAAGGCGCCGCAGCGCCGGTAAATCCATCGTGGAGACCGATCAGATCTGCAACTTCCGTAACACGGTGCTGCAAAGCGGGCATCGCCAGTTCGTGTGCTAGGCCCGCCGCGCGTGCAACCTCGGTGGCACCGAGCGACAGCACGAGCTGTTCCACACGCCTTGCGGATACGGACGCGCAAAGTGTGAGAAACGCGCGGGCCAGAGCGATGGCAGCGTCAACCGCCTCGGATGGTTCTTTCACGGCGACGGACGTGAAAGTCATCTGTCCGCTTGCTATCGCAAGCAGGATGCGCCCGCCAACGCCAATAAGCCTCACATCGGCCGCGATGGCGTCGAGGCCAAGGCGTCCGCCATCATCGATGAGAAAGCAGAATTTGCCCGGCAGTGCTTTGAGATCCGGGCAGGCCACAAGCCTTGCTTCAAGCTCGCGAACGAGCGCTCTACCATCGATGCAGGCAGTTGTATCGAGCCCCGCGAGCGGCGATCCAATGACATTTCTGAAGGCATCACTTGCCGCGTCTTGGCCGATCAGGCCGAAGCCGTAGAGAGCCGAGGTCAAAGCTCGAAGGCTTCCGGATTTAACGCCGCGCAGCTGCAGATTACCGCGTTGAGAGAGATCGATCAGGCCATTTCCATAGGTGCGGGCAAGCTGCCCGATGGCCGCGCATTTTTCGGCCGAGACTTCGCCGCCGCTTAAATGAAGCCGTACGAGAAATCCATCGCCCGTCTCCATCGGCTGAAGCGCGCTGGGGCACCAGCCTTTGATCGAGGGCGGAAGCGGCGCGATATTCATAGACAGCGCTCCAGCACCCATTCGATCTGCGTTGAAATGGAATTTCGCCGCGTGATCCAGAAGCCGCGTTGGAGCGCGGACGCGAAAAGACGCGCCGATGCGGAAGCAGCGGACGGATTGGATGCGATCATGAAATCCCGGATAGGCTCGCTACCGAGCGTTGCGTCGAACAATAGATCGAATTGATGCGATTGGACGGCATTCGTCATCGCGGCGAAGGCGAAAAGATTGGAGATCGTTTCGGCGATCTCGGCAGCACCGCGATACCCATGCCGCATTTGACCCGCGATCCATTGCGGATTTGTGGCGCGGGCGCGGATCACGCGCGCGATTTCTTCGGCCGTGGTGCGGACTTTCGCAGCGCCCGAAGTTGTATCGGCATGATAGAGCGATGGCGCGGCACCCAGCATTTCCGCGGCCGCTGCGAACCCGCCTTCATGTTCGGCGAAGGCATCGGAATCAAGAAGGTCTTGGCCCGCCATATCCTGCACATGCACGAAAGCATCGGCCTGTTGAACGCGGGCACGAAACGCCGATGGCGATGCGCAGGCCTCTCCATCGGCACCATAGGCATGATGCGAGGCGTTAAGGTAAATCTCAGCCAATTCTCCGCGTTCGTTCCACGCGCCCGTTGCGATAGTGTTGGAAAGACCCGTGCCATAAGCGCCTGGCGCTGTGCCATAAATACGCGGTGTCACGCCTTCCCGGCTCGCCGCCGCGAGCGGATTGGTTTCTTCATCTTCGTCAAGCGCTGCGACGGCGCGGACGGCCTGATCGAAGAGTGCGATCTGCATCGCAAACACATCGCGAAAAAGGCCGGAAATCCGCAGCGTGACATCCACGCGAGGCCGCCCGATGCGGGCCGGGGCCAGAATTTCGAAGCCTGAGATACGCGTCGAAGCATTGTCCCAAACGGGCTTCACGCCCAAAAGCGCGAAGGCTTGCGCCAGATCATCGCCGCCGGTGCGCATCGAGGCACTCCCCCAAAGGTCGATCACGATACGCTTTGGCCAATCGCCGTGATCTTGCACGTAACGCGCGATGATTTCCTCGGCGGTCTTACTGCCGATCTCCCAGGCTGTCCGTGTCGGCACGGCGCGCGGGTCCACCGCATAAAGGTTGCGGCCAGTCGGCAAAACGTCGAGCCGGCCTTTGACCGGCGCACCAGCGGGGCCTGGAGCGATAAAGCGTCCATCGAGCGCGGCGATCAGCGCGTCGCGTTCAGCTAAAGCGGAGCACGTGAAAAGGGCATTAAGCTCTTCTTCCGTGACGCCCATCGCCGCCGCGGACCCGGAAATCTGCGCGCGTTCCGGCACGCGGCCAAAAATATGAAGACCATCGTTGATCCGCATATCTTTGATGTCGCACATCCAAGCGTCGAGCTTCGCAAGCGCCGCCGCGCGATCATGATCTGGCGTCAGCCCGCATTCGGCGGCAAGTCCCGTTGCTTCGGCTTTGGTCAGGATAACATCGGCGAGTTTATCGGCTCTGCGGCGGTCGAGCATCTGGGCGGATGAAAATTCATCGAGCAGCGCCTCGATGTCTTCAGTCGCACCGTGGGTTCCTGCGATACGCAAGGGCGGTGTCAGATGACCGACCATCACCGCCGACAGCCTGCGTTTGGCTTGCGCCGCTTCGCCCGGATTATTGACAATGAAAGGATAGATGAGAGGCACGGCACCAATGAGCGCGGTTGGCGCGCATTCATCCGAAAGCGCGACGGCTTTGCCCGGCAGCCATTCAAGCGTCCCATGCGTGCCCAGATGAATCATCGCATCGATTTGCACGATCAGGCGCAGCCAAAGATAAAAGGCGACATAGGCATGGCACGGCGGCAGATTCGGGTCGTGATAATCGCTGCTCCGGCTCGCGCGGCGGCCGCGATCTGGCTGCACGGCGAGCGTTAATTTGCCTGCTGCGATCGCTTTAAATCGGAAACAATCCTCACGGACCGCTGGATCATCGGCCGGATCGCCCCAGGCATCCGTGATGGACTGACGAAATGTTCGCGGCAAAGATTGAAACAAATCGAGATAAGTTGCGAGCGGCAAAGTGATCGCCGATGAGTGACCTTCCAGCGCTTTGATCAAAGCAGCAGGCGGTTCAAGATTGCCAATATCGAAACCGGCCTGCCGCAAATCCTCAGCGATCGCTGCGAGGCTGGCCGGACTATCGAGCCCGACGGCATAGCCTGTACGGCCGCCTTTGGCGGGATATTCCGATAGCACAAGCGCGATTTTCTTTTCCTTGCGCGGAAGGTAACGCAATCTTGCCCAGGCCGCGGCGAGACTGGCCGCCCGCGCGATGGCGGCCATCTCCGGGCGATGAAAGACAGGCGTGAACTCAAAAGCCTCAGTGCGAATCCCATCGGCTTTGAAGGAAATCGCAGGCCCGATGATGCGGCCGTCGACTTCCGGCAATACGACATTCATCGCAAGATCCGCCGCGCCAAGCCCGCGCGTGCTTTTCTGCCAGGCATCACGAAAACTCGTCGCGACAATCGCCTGGATGACAGGCGCATCGGCCAGATCGAGGACGGAGCCGCTATCGCCCTTTCGGCTGGAAAACCCCGTCGTGTTCAAAATAATATCAGGCCGGAACGCTGTGATGAAATCCGCAAGCGGTTCAGTGGCCTCTGGATCTTTGAGGCTCGTGACGAAAACCGCTTTCACGTTAAAACCGCGCTGGCGCAGGCCGAGGCTCAATGCGCTGATGGGCGCGGTATCGCCAGCCAAATGAAAAGCACGGTAGAAGACGATCAGCGCGCGAGGCTGCGCGGCGGGTTCCTCAGGTTTACACTCTGCTTCTCCCCAAAATCCGAAAGCCGGGACATCGGCTGGCTCATGCCAGGCCGCCGGGCGGCCAAGCCTCGCCGAGAGCCATCCAAACAGCGAACGCATATTGTCCGGACCGCCTGCCTGGAACCAGCCCCAGATCCGCCGGAGATCATCCGTCTTCAATGTCGAGGCCGCATCGAGACGCGGATCTTCCATGGCGTCGCCCGGAACGGCCGCAAGATCGAATCCATAGTTGCGCGCGGCAGCTGCCAACTCATCGATGCCATAGCGCCAATAATCTTGTCCGCCGAGACAGCGGACCAAGACGAAGCGCGCGCGCCGCGCCACTTTTTCAAGATAAAGATCGACCGAATAGGGGTGTTGCAAAGTTGAAAGATTGGCGAGCCGCAGTGTTAAGCCATCACCGGTTTGCGCATAAACCATCGCCGCGAGCGATAGATCGGAATCGCTGAAGGAAAGAAACACGATTTCGCCCGGCGTCTGGCCAAGATCGACCGCCTGGACGGATTCGTCCAGCGATCTCACTTGCTCGGCCAGGATGTGCATCATCTCGTCCTTGCCTTTAGCTATGCGGCAAAGGCCCGGGTGATGGCCTCGCGATCAAGTCCCTTTTCACCGATGACGACAAGCCGGCCGCGGCGCTCTTCGCCAGCCGTCCAGGCGCGATCGAAGTGTGAGCGAAAACGCGCGCCGACGCCCTGCACAAGGAGACGCATCGGCTTACCGGTGACTTCAACAAATCCCTTGATGCGCAAAATATCATGCGCGGCGACGATGGATTGAAGCTGTGTCAGCAAGGCCTCTGGATCTCGCGTTGCGCCAATCTCCATGACGAAAGAGTCGAAATCGTCGTGATCATGTCCGGCTTCGGTATCATGATGCGAGGGCCGGTTGGCGAGGTCATCCTCCGCCGCCGCCATCAGGCCGAGCAGCACGGCCGGGTCGATCGCGCCATCACGTGTGGACACAATCTTCACCGCGCGCGGCAGGCTCGCCGTGATTTCGCTTAAAACTCTTTTCGCGGTTTTTTCATCAAGCAGATCGGATTTATTCAAGATGACGAGATCGGCACACAGCAATTGATCTTCGTAGACTTCTTCGAGCGGATTGTCATGATCGACAGCTTGATCGGCTTCACGCTGCGCAAGCACAGCCTGCGGATCATCGGCGAAACGTCCATCGGCCACCGCTGCGCCATCGACAACGGCGATGACGCCATCGACGGTCAGGCGTGCGCGGACGCTCGGCCAATCAAAGGCTTTGACCAAGGGCTTCGGCAAAGCGAGGCCGCTGGTCTCCACGATAATGTGGTCTGGCCTTTTATCATGCGCGATCAGCGCTTCGATCGCCGGCAGGAAATCATCGGCCACGGTGCAGCAGAGGCAGCCATTGGCCAGCTCCACGATGTTTTCTTCCGCGCAGCTTTCGATCCCGCAGCCGCGCAGGATTTCACCATCGACGCCGATGTCGCCAAATTCATTGATGATGAGCGCCAGCCGCCGTCCCTTCGAATGCTCCAGCACATGACGGATCAAGGTCGTCTTTCCGGCACCAAGAAAACCGGTGACGATCGTGACAGGAATTTTGGAAAAGGTGCTCATTGTTTGGCCTCGCTTGCCCGTGAAAAAAGGGGATCAGTCAAGCGCGGACCATAAATGGCAGGCGGCCGCTTTTACGCGGACAGCAAAGGGTTGAGCAAAGCTCAGGTTTTTCGTGCTCATCAAATCCTCCGTACCGCCCCGCCGGCAGTCTCTGGGTTTCCGCCTTTGAGGGCGGGTCATTTGATGGCAGGTCTCCTGGCTCGCGGATCAACGCCGGACACCGCCTTCCCAGCCTTTTGGCCAGTGGCAGTGATGTCCGGCTTCCCGTTCACAGTTGCGGGGGCAGCTGCGGATTGCCCGGATCGATCTTGGAAGACCGATACGGCCGCATTCCCTATTCACCTTCTGAATGAAGGACCATCGCTATGAACTTTGGGCGCGGCAGCGCGGGAAGTCAATCTGAGGCTCAAAACTCGATTCCGGCCTGGGCTTTTACCCCAGCCTGAAAATGATGTTTGACGAGACCCATCTCGGTCACGAGATCAGCAGAAGCCAGAAGCTCTGGCTTCGCATTGCGGCCTGTGACGATGACATGCAAATCCGCGCGCCGCGCGCGCAGAGCGGCGACGATATCGGCCAAGGGGAGATAATCGTAGCGGAGTGCGATGTTCAACTCATCGAGGACAAGAAGCTTGATCGCCAGATCATCCATCAATTCGCGCGCTTTAGCCCAGGCTTTTTGCGCCGCGGCGACATCTCGGGCGCGATCTTGTGTTTCCCAGGTAAAACCTTCGCCCATCGTATGCCAGGAGACGAGATCGTCGAAGCG
>Ga0116230_10000296_pt1 | contig 42235 bp, 39 predicted proteins | sample S1TSphfallax_3_FD_88678 | JGI IMG/M metagenome (GOLD analysis project Ga0116230, IMG submission 88678) | Host-associated microbial communities from peat moss isolated from Minnesota, USA - S1T2_Fd - Sphagnum fallax MG | ecosystem: Host-associated > Plants > Peat moss > Unclassified | place... | reverse complement strand
GCGCACGGCGGACGCCGCCAAGGTTCTCGAGCCGGCCGTGCGCTTCGATCGCGAGCTCGCGGCGCGCAATCATGGCGATTTCACGCAAACGAGCGAGCTCGCGGTCGCGCTCTATGTCGAAGCGCTGACCGACCCGAAGCGCCGCGCCGCGCTGCTGCGCGAGGCTGCGGGCTTGATCGACGGCATGCCGGCGGAGCTGCGCTCGCTGCACAGCACCCGGCGGTGGCGGGAGCGGATACGCGCGGCGGAGAATGATATCGGCGACGGTGCCGACGCGGGCGGGCGCGCGGGCGCGGGCGGCCCTTGAGCCTGCTCCTACGCGTCAACCTGGTGTTTCTCGCGCTCGCCGTGTGCCTGAGCGTCGCGGCGGGCTATGCCTGCCGGGCGATACTCCAGGCCGACGCGCAGCGAGCCTTGCTCGGCGAGGCGGGGATGCTGCTGGATGGCGCCGTCGCGACACGGACTTATACGGCCAACGAGATCGAACCTCTGCTGCGCGATCAGCTCAAGACGGACTTTCTACCGCAGTCCATACCCTTTTATGCCGCGACTCAGAATTTTCTCAGGCTGCACGAGAAGTTTCCGCAATACGCCTACAAAGAGGCGACCCTGAACCCCACGAATCCGCGCGACCGCGCCGCCGACTGGGAGGCGGACATCATCCAGCACTTCCGCAACGATGCGAGCGTGCACGAGATTTCCGGCGTGCGCGACACGCCCATGGGTCCCTCGCTCTACCTGGCACGGCCGATCCGCGTCGACGCCGAATGCCTGGTCTGCCACAGCCGGCCCTCGAACGCACCGGCGACGCTGATCGCGCGCTACGGCAGCGACAATGGCTTCGGTTGGCAGCCCGGGGAGATCGTGGGCGCGCAAGTGGTGTCCGTGCCCTATGCTCGCGCCGAGGCCAGCGTCGATCGATCTCTCGGCAGCTTCCTGTTGATCGTCGGTTCAACCATCGCCGTGCTCTGGCTCGCGACCAACTTCCTGCTCCAGTCGCTGGTCCTGCGGCCCCTGCGCCGCATCGCGATGCTTGCCGATACCTTGAGTGTCGGGAAGGAGAGCGGCGACGAATTCCCGACCGAAGCTGCCCCGGAAATCCAAGCCTTGGGGACCGCGTTCAACCGCATGCGCAAGAGCCTCGCCAAGGCGATGCAGATGCTGGGGAGCTAGGCGGCATGGCGGGTCTCGTGTTCGTGAGTTACTCCCACACCGATCGGGAGGCGGCCTTCGAACTCGTTGCGGCGCTCGAGTCCCAAAGTCTCGATTGTTGGATCGCGCCGCGCAACGTGACCCCCGCAGCGGAATGGGCCGCGGAGATCATCGATGCGATTTCGGCGGCCAAGGTCATGGTTCTCGTCTTTTCGCGGCATAGCAACGATTCTCCGCAGGTACGGCGCGAAGTCGAACGCGCCGTGCACAAGAAGCTGCCGATCGTCGCCTTCCGTCTCGAGGACGTCATTCCCGAACGCAGCCTCGAGTATTTCTTGAGTTCGCAGCACTGGCTGGATGCGTTTCCGGCAAGCCGGTCCAGCTATTTCGAGGCGCTCGTCCTCGCCTTACGCCGCGCACTCGCGCCGCGCGACCCGAGCGCCAGCGGCGTGCATGCGGCGCTCAGCACGGCGCTTTCGGTCGCGCCCGCGGCGGCGCGGACCTTCACTCCAGCGGCACTCGACGAGCTGGAGAAATCCCTCGCGCGGCATATAGGGCCCATCGCAAAACTGCTGGTCACTCGGGCCGCGGCGCACGCGACGGGGCTGGAGGATCTCCGCCAACGGCTCGCGGCGGAGCTCGGATCCGATCAGGAGCGCAGCGAGTTCCTGAGCGTTACGCGCGCTCAGCGTTGATCGCCGCAGGGCTCAGCAGGGCTCAAGCCACGGCCGCGCTGAATCCCCTCTCGGCGATCCAGGCTTTGTTGAACAGCCTCGATTGATACTTCGCGCCGCCGTCGCAGAGTATCGTCGCAATCGTGTGACCGGGACCCAATTGTTTGGCGATGCGCACGGCGCCGGCCACGTTGATCCCCGCCGTGCTGCCGAGGAGCAGTCCTTCCTCGCGCAGCAGCCGGTAGACGTAGTGCATGGTCTCCTCGTCACCGATCCGTAGCGCGTCGTCGATCGGCGCGCCGGCGAGGTTCGCGGTCACGCGTCCCGTACCGATGCCCTCCGTGATCGAAGAGCCGCCGTCGGACTTGAGTTCACCGTCCTTGATATAGTGATAGAGCGAGCTGCCGGGCGGATCGAGCAGCACGATGCGCACGCCGCTGTTCTTGGACTTCAAGTAGCGTGCGATACCTGACAAGGTGCCCCCCGTGCCGGTCGCGGCGCAAAAGGCATCGATGCGCCCTTCCGTGTCGTTCCAAATCTCCGGGCCGGTCGACTCGAAGTGCGCATCGCGATTCGCCGTGTTGTCGAATTGGTTGGCCCAGATCGCGTTCGGCAGCTCTTCCGCCAGCCGCCCGGCGACCTTTTGGTACTGGTTCGGGTTGCTGTAGGGCACGGCCGGTACTTTGCGCAACTCCGCCCCCAACGCTTCGATGATTTGATATTTCTCGGCGGCCTGATTGTCGGGCATGACGATCACGGCTTTGTAGCCGCGTGCATTGCAAACATGGGCGATGCCGATCCCGGTATTGCCCGCCGTTCCCTCGACCACGGTGCCGCCGGGTTTCAACAGACCGCGACGCTCGGCGTCGAGCACGATCCACTTGGCCGCCCGGTCCTTGACCGATCCGCCGGGGTTCATGAACTCCGCTTTACCGAGTATCTCGCAGCCCGTTTCCTGGCTGAGGCGGCGCAGTCTGATCAAGGGCGTGTTGCCCACGGAGCCGATGAAACCCTCGCAAACGCTCATGTCGAGTCCTTTATGTCGATAGCGCCCGGCTCTACCCCGGCACCGCCCGCGAGTTCGCGCCGCATCGTCGCCACGTTCAATTCGCCAGTCCATTTGGCGACCACGAGCGTCGCCAGTCCGTTGCCGATCACGTTGGTCAAGGCACGCGCCTCCGACATGAACCGATCGATGCCGAAGATCAGCGCGAGCCCGGCGACCGGGACGTTGCCGACGGTCGACAGGGTCGCGGCGAGAACGATGAAACCACTGCCGGTCACGCCAGCCGCCCCCTTCGAAGTCAACAACAAGACAGCGAGAAGCGCAAGCTGCTGTGGCAGATTCAGCGGCGTGTTAGTGGCCTGTGCGATGAACACGGCCGCCATCGTGAGATAAATCGAGGTGCCGTCGAGATTGAACGAATAGCCGGCGGGCATGACGAGACCGACGACGGATTTGTCGGCGCCGAGCCGCTGCAACTTGTCGATCATGCGCGGCAGCACCGACTCGGACGACGAAGTACCGACGACGATCAGCACTTCCTCACGGATATAGCGTACGAATCGCAAGATGCTGATGCCGTGGATGCGGCCGACCAGGCCCAAGGCGCCGAAAATGAACAGCAGGCACGTGAAATAAAAGCTCGCCATGAGTCTTGCCAGGGGCAGCAGGGACGCGAGCCCGTACTTGCCGATCGTGAAGGCCATGGCGCCGAACGCACCGATCGGTGCGAGACGCATGATGAAGCCGACGATACTGAACAAGGCTTGCGAGAGTTGCTCCACGAACGTACGCAAAGCCGCGCCGCGCCCGCCGAGTCCGTGCAGGGCGAAACCGAACAGGATGGAGAACAGAAGGATCTGCAGGATCTCGCCGCGCGCGAAGGCATCGCTCACGGTCGCCGGAATCACGTTGAGGAAGTAGTCGCTGATCGACTGCAATTTGTTGGGGCCTGCATAGGCCGCGACGGAGGCCGTGTCGAGCGTGCGCGGATCGACGTTCATTCCCGTGCCCGGACGCAGGACATTCACGACGAGCAGTCCGATGCAGAGCGCGACGCTGCTCATGACTTCGAAATACAGTAGGGCGAGGCCACCCGTGCGGCCCACCTTTTTCATGTCGTCGACGCCGGTGATCCCCGTGACCACGGTACAAAAAATGATCGGCCCGATCAGCATCTTGATGAGCTTGATAAAGCCATCGCCGAGCGGCTTGAGGGCAATGGCGGTTTCCGGACGCAGACTGCCGAGCAGGACACCGAGCGCGATCGCGACGATGACCTGCCAGTACAGGGAATTCTTCGGGGTGTGCACCCCGCGTAACTTAAGCGATCTTGAAATGCTGCGGAGGCATTTCGGAGCGGATCATCAGCAAAGCCCCGTGGGGCGCGCGAATGGGCTCGTGAACGGCGCCGGGGCGCGCCACGTGCATGTCGCCTGCTCCCAAGCGATATTCACCGATAAAAACCTCGCCCTCGAGTATCAGGCATTCCTCCTCCTGGGTGTGCCGGTGACCGACGACGACAGATCCGGGTTGCATGCGGATCAGCACCGTCTGATCGTTGCGCTCCCGATCCATGCGCAACACCTTGACTTCGATGCCGGGCCCGACCGTGACCCAACGCATATCGCCGGCGCGGATCGTGAAAGTCGACGCGGGTGGATCGACCGGAGCCGCCGGCTCGACCGCAACTTGCTGCACACGGATCTCCGGCGCAACGCGCGCGCGAATGCGGGCATGCAAGCCTTCCCGCGTCTCCTGCGACAGCGGGGCAGGGGCGACAGCGGCCAGCAGCGCGTCCAGGACCGCGGCATCGAGGACCGGCTCCGTCATTGCGGGTCGCGCTCCAACGCCGCCTGCAAGGCCGCGAGCGCGCGACGCACGTGCGATTTCACCGTACCGAGCGGAATACCCTCTGCGGCGGCGATTTCCTGATGACTCAGGTCTTGGAAGAACGCCAGACCGAGCAAGCGCCGGCGCAGTGGCGACAATGAAGCGAGCGCGGCATGCACGGCGCTACCCGACTGGAAGCTCGCGAGGATCTCGTCGGGACCGGACGTGCCGCTGACCAGCCGGCCGGCCAGACCTTCGTTGTCGCTATCGTCGAGGGAAAGGAGCTCACGACGCTGCCGCAAGCGGTCCACCGACCGGTTGCGCGCCATGATCCCGAGCCACGCCATTACGCTGCCCCGACGCGGGTCGTAATTCTTGGCGTTGGCCCAAGCGTTGGCGTAGACGTCGCAAACGATTTCTTCGGCATCCTCTCGCGAACGCAGCATACAGCGCGCGATTCCAAAGATTTGCGACACCGTCTGCTCATAAAGGCCGGACAGCGCGCTCTGGTTGCCGGCCGCCATCGCGGTCACGAGGGATTCCAGGCTGTCGGCGCTGCGTTGCGAAGATGCGAGCGACGACTCGGGGCTGGTCTGCATACCGAGCGTTTTCGTCGAAGGCGGAATATCGGATTCATGACGCAACAGATATTACGAGGCGAGGGGACGCGCCGGATGCAGGTTTTACAAAAGTATCCCCGGACTTGCCGGGGACCCGAGTGGAACAGGTGCTGGGTAAAAACCCTACACGTCCTGCATGGAAGATGCGCGGCCCAAGAGGTGCCTGTACGCTCGACCTTCTTCAATTTCCGCCATGTGGCGATGAAAACACGAATTTTGGAAGAACCCTTCTCGACGCACCTGTAAGATAACACTTAAGACAGGTAAATCCAATACTTAAGAAACATTCCTCGGGTGCAGCGCGCCTAGCCATACTCAGTTATACAGTGACGAACTTACAACATATAGCGACCACTTAGCGGATTTTGCATTTTTTCGCGGCTCGCGGATACTGGCGCCCGAGCGGGCCATGCCAGGGGACTTCATGAAATATCTGCACACGATGGTTCGGGTCACGGACATCGAACAATCTTTACGTTTTTATCGCGATGCGCTGGGTCTTGCCGAGCTGTCGCGTCGCGATTACCCACAAGGCCGGTACACGCTGGTATTCCTCGCGGCACCCGGGGATGAACATGCTCAGGTGGAATTGACCCACAATTGGGACCCGGAATCCTATGGCGGAGGACGGAATTTCGGTCATCTCGCCTATGCGGTAGAAAACATCTACGCGACCTGCGAGCGCTTGCGCGAACATGGCGTGGTGATCAATCGGCCGCCGCGCGACGGACGCATGGCCTTCGTCCGTTCGCCGGACGCCATTTCGATCGAGATTCTGCAACGGGGCGAAGCACTGGCGCCAGCCGAACCCTGGATCTCGATGCCGAATACCGGCGTCTGGTAGGCGCTACCCTGTCGGCCGGGGCGTGTCTCTGCGCCCCTGGCTAGAACATCTCCGACGCATCCGGCGTCTGGATCTCGACCGCGGTGCGCGAGGGAATGTGATCGCCCGTGATCATCGCTTCATAGGTCTGGCCGGGGCCGACCATCGGGTAGACGCCCGCATCCGGGTCGATCATGACTTCCAGAAAAGCGGGTCCCGGGAAACGAATGAATTCCTCGACGACCCGCATGACGTCGCTCTTGCGATCGAGCCGCACGGCGTAGGGAAAGCCATCCGCCAGCGCCGCCTTGACGAAGTCCTTCGTATGCAGACTCTTGTCGCTCGCGCTCAAGCGGCCCTTGAAAAACAGCTTTTGCCACTGCTTGACCATGCCGTCGCCGCAGTTGTTGAGCACGACGACCTTGACCGGCAGATCGTAGGTCGTGACGGTCTCCATTTCGCCGATATTCATGCGAATGCTCGCGTCACCGTCGATGTCGATGACCAAGCGCTGGCGCTGCGCAAATTGCGCACCGACCGCCGCCGGCAGCCCGAAGCCCATCGTGCCCATGCTGCCCGAGGTCAGCCAGAGGCGTGGACTGCGAAAATCGAAGTACTGGGCAGCCCACATCTGGTGCTGGCCCACGCCGGTCGCGATGATGGCCTCGCCGTTCGTCAGGGCGTTGATCGCCTCGATGACGTAGTACGGCTGGATCAAATCGCTGTCCCGATCATAGTTCATCGCGTACTTGGCGCGCAGCGCGTCGCAGTGCGCATGCCAATCCGACCAGTCGCGCTGGAATCCGATCCGCCGCCCGTAATCGAGCAGCGCCAGCAAGGCGTCCGGCACGAGCCCGACGTGACTCCAATCGATGCGCTTCACCTTGTTGATCTCCGAGGCATCGATGTCGAAATGAGCGATGAACTTGGCGCCGCCGGCGAATTTCGCGGGATTCCCCGCAACGCGATCGTCGAAGCGCGCGCCGATCGCGAGCAGGCAATCGCAATCGTCGACGGCATAATTGGCGAAAGCCGCGCCGTGCATCCCGAGCATGCGCATCGCCAGCGGGTCGGTCGTGTCGATGGCGCCGATGCCCATGAGGGTCGTGACCACCGGGATCTTGAATTCGCGCGAAAAGTCTCGCAACGCGAACGAGGCGTTGCCGTTGATGACCCCGCCGCCGGCATAGATCAAGGGTCGTCGCGATTTGCCGAGAGCGGCAAAAAAATCGGCGCAAGCGGCCTCGGGCAACTTGTTCGCGCCGAGTCGATTCATGCGCTGGCGGTAGCCCGGCACGGGCAGACGGCCCGAGCCCTGGAAGACACCCTTCCAGTTCTGCACGTCCTTCGGGATGTCGAGCACGACCGGTCCGGGCCGGCCCGTTCGCGCGATCTCGAAAGCGGTGCGCACGGTCGCCTCGAGCTTCGTCGGGTCGGTGATCAGAAAGACGTGTTTGGCCACTGCGCCCATGATGCTGGGCACGGGCGCCTCCTGAAAGGCATCGGTCCCGATCGCCGTGGTCGCCACTTGGCCGCAAATCACGACGATCGGCACCGAGTCGGCCATGCTGTCACGGACCGGCGTCACGGTGTTCGTGGCACCCGGCCCCGAGGTCACCATCGCCACCCCGACCCGGCCGCTGGCCCGCGCGTATCCGGCCGCCATGAAGCCGGCGCCCTGTTCGTTCGCCGGCACGATCAAAGGCATTGCCGCAGCGTGTTCGAGGTTATAGCGGAACACGGCGTCGTAGATCGGCAGAATCGCGCCGCCGCTGTAGCCGAAAATCGTATCCACGCCCTCGTCGGCGAGCACCTGCACGACCATGTCGGCCCCGGTCATGCTAGCCCCAGCGAGCGGGTGGGCGGCTTGATTTAACATGTCGTAGCGGTCTTTCACCTGCAAAGCCTAGCAGTTCTTGCCCTGGCGCCCAAGTGCCGCCGTCCCGTATGCTTCGCAGCTTGCGCCACATCATCGCCATTCTCTTGCAGAACGAAGCCGGGGCACTGACCCGGGTCGCGGGACTGATTTCCAGCCGCGGTTACAATATCGAGTCCTTGTCGGTTGCGCCGACCAACGACCCCACCGTGTCGCGGATCACGCTGGTCACGACGGGCTCGGAGTCGGTGATTGCGCAAATCAACGCACAGTTGCTGAAACTCGTCGACGTGGTCGCCGTCGAGGATATGACCGGCGGCGACCACCTCGCCCGCGAGTTGCTGCTGATCAAGCTGCAGGTCGCGGCCGGGCAAGTCGATGCGGTCGCCGCCTTGTTGCGCCGGGTCGGCGGCCGCGTGCTGTCGCCCAACCCGTCCAGTTACATCGTCGAGTTGACGAGCACGGAAACGGAGATTGGCGAGTTCATCGCGAACGTCGCGGCATTCGGCGAAATCGTCGAAGTGGTGCGCAGCGGCGTGCTCGGCATCGCGCGCGCGAACCCGCGACTACACGTCGTTCGCTAGGACCCAGGCTGCTACGGCGGCTCGATCGTCGCCAGCACGACGCCGGCATCGTAATCCTTGCAATAGCTCCGCCAAGCGACGTGCATGCCGGTCGCCGACTTCTTCGCGAGTTCGGCCGCCGTGCGCCGCCACGCGTCCGCGGCGACATATTGTTGCAATGTCTCGACGCGCTCGGCATCGCAATGCCCACAGCCGCGCAGGTGCGCCCAGGCCGTGACGTGCGCCATGGCCACGACGGCCTCGAGAATCCGCCGCGGCTTGCCGCGCCACTGCGCGAATTCGAGCCGGTCGATACTGGGCTGCAGTTCCTTGAGAATGAACGGCCGCTCCTCGAAGCTGACGTCGCGCAACATCGCGGGCGGGATCGCCTGCATGATGCGCTGGAGACGCACCACCCGGGCCGATTCGCTGGGCCAGGGCGGCTGGGGGCGGGCGAGCCACGCGGCGACCGCCGAGGGCGCGGCCAATTTCAGGTCCAGGATAAAATTCTGATTCGGGGAGCCGCGCCCTTCGATCAACAGCAGGTAACGCGCGAGCCCGAGGCTGCCGTTGCCCGCGACGCGACGCGCTGCCTCGAGCAAGCGAAAGAAACGCGGCTCGGGCTCGTGACGGCGGAACGCCTTCATGAACTTGGCGAGACGCTTCGCCTCGCCGGCGTGCAAGGAAAGTGCCCTGCGTCCGTCGATGCGGATGCTGCGCGCGCCGTCCTTCAGCCGGCTGAAGCGGTCGAGCAAGGCCGCGCGTGGTCGCCGGATCGCCCGGCGCAGCAGTTCGCGCAGAACGCCGGTAGCGAGCGCGCGCTCGATCCATCGCGGCTTGCCGTCGGCGATCGCCGCAGCATAGGCATCGAGAAAGCCGCGCTCGAGCCGGCGCGTCTGGGCGGGACTTAGGAGCAGATCGTCGGCGGCAATGCGGATGCAGGCGAGAAAGCGCACGATGTCAACGGTGAAGGGCGCGACGCAGGCCTCGTCGAAATCATTGATGTCGAAATAGCAGAGCCGGTTGTCGCCCTTGAACGCCCCGAAGTTCTCGAAGTGCAGATCTCCGCATATCAGGGTGGCCGGCGCCTGAAAGAGCGGACTCGAGCGCGGCAAAAGCGTCAGAAACAGCGGATTCGTGCCGCGAAAGAATGCGAACGCATCGGTGCGCAGCGTGTGCAGCTTGAGCAGCAGCCGCTCGACGTCGCGCCCGGCGTTTTGCGCTAAAATTTCGCTGGTGACGCTGCTCGGCCTCTTCATGATGGTCCGCCGGTGAGATTCAACGACAAAAGGGTAACTTTAAAAATGACTGAAATCGAATTGAAGCCGGAACACGCGGAAGACCCCAATACACGGCGGGTGGGAATTCTCGTCGGCGTCGTCGGCATACTCCTCTCGGTCGTCACGATCGCGTCGCACCGTGCGCATACGAATGCCGTGATCCACCGGACCGAGTCGAACGATCAATGGAGCTATTACCAGGCGAAGAAGATCCGCGAGGCGACGACCGACATCGCCATCACCTTGATTCAGACCTTGGGCACGGATCCCGCGAAGCAGGCTGCCGCCGCGCAGAAGCTCGAGACCGCCCGCGACAAATATGCCAACGACGAAAAAGAGATCCAAAAACAGGCGAACGAGAAAGAGGACGAGTCCGCACTTGAGGAAAAGCGGGCGCTCTACTTCGACATCGGCGAGGGCCTGCTGGAATTGGGCCTGGTGCTCTGCTCCCTGTACTTTCTGGCGCGCAAAGTCTTCTTTCCCGTCTTTGGAGTCTTGGCAAGCATCGGTGGCACGGTCCTGGGCGTGGCCGGTTTCCTGCTTTGACCAAGCTGCTCTGCCTCGTCTGCGCGGCCTTGTGCGTGGCTTGCGCGGCCGCGGCCGAGAATGCGTCGCCGCGGCTGGAGCTGCACTCGGCGCGCTACCTGCTCGTCGGGCTGGTTCGGGGCGAGCGCATGAGCGTTCGGTTGACCAACGCGCTCGACAACGCACCCGTTCACGATGCCTCACTCACAGCGTACTTACGCGGTGGAACCTACCCGCTGACTGCCCAAGTAGATGGCAGTTATCTGATGGTGGCCAAGGATCTGGCGCTGCCGGGCTCCGCAAACATCGAATTCGAGATCAAACACGGCGGGGATCTTGCGCGACTGCGGGGCAGCCTGCAGACGCCGGATTCGGATGGCAAGGGCGCGGGAGAAAACAATATCCGACAAACTGCCTGGTGGGTGCTGAACTTCGCGGTGTGCATCACCGCGTATGTCTTGTTCACCCGGCGCCGCAAGACCGAGGAGCCGTAGCGTGAGCCCCGCGCGCAGGCTCAGAGCGCGGCGTTGTCGGTCTCGCCCGTGCGTATCCGTAACACCCGCAGAATGTCGGTGACGAAAATCTTGCCGTCGCCGACCTTGCCGGTCTTCGATGCGCCGACGATCGCTTCCAACACTTGATCTACGAGTTCGTTCTTGACGGCCACTTCTATGCGCGTCTTGGGCACGAAATCCACCACATATTCGGCTCCGCGGTAAAGTTCCGTGTGCCCCCGCTGTCGGCCGAAGCCCTTCACCTCGGTGACCGTCATGCCCGAGACGCCGATTTCAGAAAGCGCCGCGCGCACGTCGTCCAGTTTGAACGGCTTGATAATGGCGGTAATCAATTTCATTCCAGTCTCCGCGGAATTTGTGGGGTCGACCCCGTAATACTATTACTATTGCGATCCAGGGGCACGCGCGACGCGCAAGACGCGCCGCCCTGTCATGGTGCATGGAGTCGATGAGCGAACCAATCGTGATTATCGGGGGCGGCCAGGCCGGCGCGCAGGCGGTCGACACCCTGCGCCGGCAGGGTTACGCAGACCGGCTGGTGCTGATCGGCGCAGAAGCGGAACTGCCCTACCAGCGGCCGCCTTTGTCGAAGAAATTCCTGTCCGGAGAACTGGCGGAGGAACGCTTGTGGTTCCGGCATCGAGCTTTTTACGAGGAACATCGGGTCGAGCTGGTCCTCGGCCGGGCGGCGGCCCGGCTCGACCCGGCCACGCGCTCCATCGTGCTGCAGGATCAGAGCGTCTGGCGCTACGACCGGCTCCTTTTGTGCCTGGGCGCGAGTCCGCGCCGGCTGACTTGCGCCGGTGCCGAGCTCCCCGGGGTGCATTATTTGCGGGACTTGGGCGACGCATCGGCCCTGCGTGCCGAGATGCGCCCGGGCGCGCGCGTCGTGATCGTGGGCGGTGGCTATATCGGTCTCGAAACCGCTGCGACCTGCGCCAAGCTTGGTTGTTCAGTCAAGGTGCTCGAAATGGCTGAGCGCATCATGAACCGGGTGGTTGCACCGGCCGTATCCTCGTTTTTTGCGGCCGAGCATCAGCGCCACGGGATCGAAATCATTCCGAACGCGCGGGTCGCGGCGCTCGCCGGCCAAGACCGCGTGGCAGAGGTGATCTGCGCGGATGGCACGGTGCACAGCGCGGATTTCGTCGTCGTCGGCGTGGGTGCCGTGGCGACGACCGACCTCGCCCGGATTGCGGGCCTGGCATGCGATAATGGCATCGTCGTCGACGAATTCTGTCGGACCAGCGATTCCGCGATTTACGCCGCGGGCGACTGTACCAATCATCCGTCGCCCCACTACGGCCGGCGCATGCGCCTCGAGTCGGTCGACAATGCCTTCGAGCAGGCCAAGACGGCGGCGCAAAACATGCTCGGCGGCAGCGTCGTGCACGACCGCATACCCTGGTTCTGGTCGGATCAATTCGACCACAAATTGCTGATCGTCGGACTGTCGCAAGGAGCCGATCGTACGGTCGTTCGCGGCGATCCCGTCGGCCGCAGCTTCAGCGTCTGTCATTTCTCGGGGCGTGAATTACTCGCCGTGGAGGCGATCAACCACTCGAAGGACTACATGGCGGCTCGCAAACTGATCGCAGATCGCGTGAGCCTGGATCCGGATCGTGTGCAGGATCCGTCCGTCGCACTCAAAGACGCCTCATGACCACGGTCTTCTTCGTGGAGGCGTCCGGACGCGAGCGGAAAGTTGATGCAACGCTGGGCATCAGCCTCATGGAGATCGCCAAACGGCATGCCATCGTCGGAATCATTGCGCAATGCGGTGGCGCTTGCGCATGCGCCACGTGCCACGTTTACGTCGACGCCGCCTGGATGGCTCGGCTGCCGCCGCCGGAGGACATGGAGGTGGGCATGCTGGAGAGCGCCTCGCAGCCTCATGCCGGCAGCCGCCTGAGCTGCCAGATCACCGTTACCGCGGCGCTCGACGGGCTGCGAGTGACCGTGCCCGACGCCCAGGCCTGAACTCGCAGCCCCTCAGACGAAGGTGATCAGCAGGTCCTTGGCATCGACCTGCTGACCGGTGCGGACGAGGATCTCGCCGATCACGCCATCGCGCTCGGCGCGCACGGTGGTCTCCATTTTCATGGCCTCGAGCGTGAGTAATACATCGCCGCGATGCAGGCTTTGTCCGAGGTGCACCGGCACCGTGACGATCGTCCCCGGCATGGGGGCGGCGACGTGCGCGGCATTGCCGCTCTCGGCCTTGCGTTGTGCCGGTCGCTTGGCGACCTGACTGCGGTCGGCGACACGAATCGGTCGCGGCTCCCCATTGAGTTCGAAGAACACGGTGCGCGTCCCGTCCTCGTGCACGTCGCTGGTCGCCACGTAGCGAACGATCAAGGTCTTGCCGCGCTCCAGGTCGATGTTGATTTCCTGACCGGCCTGCAAGCCGAAGAAGAAAACCGAGGTCGGCAGCGTGCTCATCTCGCCGAAGGTCGCGCGATCCGCGGCGTAATCCACGAACACCTTCGGATACATGAGGTAGGCGGCGAGTTCGGAATCCGAGATCGGCCGGCCGACGCGCCGCTCGGCCTCGGCGCGTTCACCCGGCAGATCCGCGTCCGGCAGCAGCTCCCCGGGACGCACGGTCAGAGGCGCTTTTCCGCCGAGCACCTTGCGCTGCAAATCGGCGGGAAATCCCCCGACCGGCTGACCGAGATCGCCGTGGAATAATTGCACGACGGACTCGGGAAACGCGATCTCGGTGTCCGGATCGACGACCGCCGCGGGCGTGAGTCCGCTGGTGACCATCATGATCGCCATGTCGCCCACGACCTTCGAGGTCGGCGTGACCTTGATGATGTCACCGAACATCGTGTTCACCTCGGCGTAGGCCGCGGCCACTTCAGGCCAGCGATGATCATCGATGCCGAGCGAGCGCGCCTGCTCGCGCAAGTTCGTATATTGGCCGCCCGGCATGCCGTGCACGTACACCTCGGACGCACCCGAGCGAATGTCGCTTTCGAACGAGACGTAACCTTGGCGCACCTGCTCCCAATAGCTCGAGATGACGCGCAAATTGTCCGGATCGAGCCTCGAGTCGTGTGGCCCGAAACGCAGGGCTTCGACGATCGAGCCAAGATTCGGCTGCGACGTGAGTCCCGACAGCGCGTCGATCGCGCCGTCGACGGCGTCGGCGCCGGCTTCGATCGCTGCGAGTACGCTCGCGGCGGCGATACCGCTCGTATCGTGGGTATGGAAATGGACGGGCAGCCCGATTTCCTCCTTGAGCGCCCTGACCAGGGCCGCCGCCGCGCGTGGCTGACAGAGTCCGGCCATGTCCTTGATGCCGAGCACGTGGGCGCCCATCGCCTTCAATTCCCTGGCGAATCCCAGGTAGTAGCGCAGATCGTACTTCGTCTCACGGGGATTCGACAGGTTGCCGGTGTAGCAGATCGCAGCCTCGCAGAGGCGATCCGTGCGTCGCACCGCATCGATCGCGACTCGCATGTTCGGCGCCCAATTGAGGCAGTCGAAGACGCGAAACACGTCGATGCCGCCGCGCGCCGCCTCCGCGACGAAGTAGCGCACGACGTTGTCGGGGTAATTCGTGTAGCCGACCGCATTCGCGGAGCGCAACAGCATCTGCAGCAGCAAATTCGGCATGCGCGCACGAAATTCACTGAGTCTCGCCCAGGGATCCTCGCGCAGGAACCGCATCGCCACGTCGAACGTCGCGCCACCCCAGCACTCGACCGAAAACAATTCCGGCAGCAGGCTCGCGTAGTAGGGGGCGATCGCAGCCATATCATGCGTGCGAAAGCGCGTCGCGAGCAGCGACTGGTGCGCGTCGCGCATGCTCGTGTCGGTCAATAAGACACGTTTCTCCGCGAGCATCCACTCGGCAAAGCGCACGGGCCCGAGTTCGTCGAGCCGCTGCTTCGTGCCGGGCGGCGGCGGCGTCAGGTCCGCGCGCGGCAATTTCGGGAACACCGGCTGATCGGGCTTGCGCCGCCCGCGCACCTCCGGATTGCCGTTGACGATGACGTCGCCGATGAAGCTGAGCAGCCGGGTCGCGCGATCGCGCTTGCGCGGCGTACGGAACAGGTCCGGTGTTTCGTCGATGAACTTGGTCGTGTAGTCGCCGGCGCTGAAGCGCGGATGCGTGATCAACTGGTCGAGGAAACGCAGATTCGTCACCACGCCGCGAATACGAAACTCCCACAGCGCCCGGTGCATCCTTGCGATGGTCTCTTCGGGTGTCGGCGACCAGGTGGTCACCTTGACGAGCAGCGAGTCGTAAAAGCGCGTGATGATCGCGCCGGCATAGGCGGTGCCAGCATCGAGCCGCACGCCGAAGCCCGCGGGACTGCGGTAGGCCGTGATACGACCGTAGTCCGGCACGAAATTATTTTCCGAGTCCTCGGTCGTGACCCGGCATTGCAAGGCATGCGAGCTGACACGGATTTCGGACTGGGCCGGCACGCCGCTCTCGGGCGTCCCGATGCGCGCACCGGCGGCGATGCGGATCTGCGCCTTGACGATGTCGATGCCGGTGACGCACTCGGTGACGGTGTGTTCGACCTGGATGCGGGGATTGACCTCGATGAAATAAAACTGGCCGGTGTCCGCGTCCTGCAGAAATTCGACCGTGCCGGCCGCCCGATACCCCACGGCGCGACCGATCTTGAGCGCCGCTGCGCAAAGGTCGGCGCGCTGGGTGTCGCTCAAAAAGACCGCCGGCGCCCGCTCGACGACCTTTTGATTGCGCCGTTGCACGCTGCAGTCCCGCTCGAACAGGTGCACGAGATTGCCATGCGCATCGCCGATGATCTGCACCTCGACGTGGCGGGCCCGGCGCACGAGTTTTTCGAGGTAGACCTCATCTTTGCCGAACGCTGCCTTGGCCTCGCGTCGCGCCGCGGCCACCGCCTCGAGCAGCGCAGTGTCGCTCTCGACGACGCGCATGCCGCGCCCGCCACCGCCCCAGCTCGCCTTGAGCATCACGGGAAAGCCGACCGCTTGCGCCATCGCGAGGACGGCGGCATCGTCCTCCGGCAGCGGCGGCGTCGCGGGCATCACCGGAACGCCGGCACTGACGGCGAGATTGCGGGCCGCGACCTTGTTGCCGAGCTGGCGCATCGTCTCGGGCAGCGGTCCGACGAAGACGATGCCGGCGGCGGCGCAGGCCTCGGCGAACTCCGGGCTCTCGGAGAGGAAGCCGTAACCCGGATGAATGGCGTCGGCGCGGACTTCGCGCGCGATGCGCACGATGCCCGCGATATCGAGATACGCATCGACCGGCCCTTTGCCCTCGCCGACGAGATAGCTTTCGTCGGCTTTGGTCCGGTGCAGGGAAAAGCGGTCTTCTTGCGAATGTATCGCGATCGTGCGGATACCCAACTCTGCGGCGGCGCGCATGACGCGGATCGCGATCTCGCCGCGATTTGCGATGAGGATGCTGCGGATTGCGCCGCTCTTGATGAATGGGTTCATAACCGAATGATGATAGCCTTGACCGTGACGAGCGACCAGGGGAAATGAGGAGTGACGATGTTCGGGATTGCAATTCACGGTGGCGCGGGAACCTTGCCGCGCGCAGACATGACGGCGGAGCTGGAGAAACGCTATCGCGACGGTCTGGCCGCGGCGATCGAGACTGGCGCAGCCGTGCTCGCGGCGGGCGGTTCGAGCTTGGACGCGGTGACTCGCGCGGTGGCCACGCTCGAGGACGATCCCTGCTTCAATGCGGGCCGTGGCGCCGTGTTCACGCTGGATGGCCACAACGAGTTGGATGCCGCCATCATGGAGGGAGCAACGCTCGGTGCCGGCGCGGTGTGCGGCGTCGCGCACGTCAAGAATCCCGTCGAATTGGCGCGCGCCGTGATGGAGCATTCCGAGCACGTCATGCTGGCGGGTGCCGGCGCAGAGGATTTCGCGCTGAGCCGCGGCTTTACCTTGATGCCGCGCGACTACTTCTACACGCCCGAACGCTGGCGCCAGCTCGAGCGGATCCGCGCCGGCGAGACCGGGCTCTCGGCGCTCACGATTTCCCACGTCGGCACGGTCGGTGCGGTGGCGCGCGATTTGCGCGGCAATCTCGCCGCGGCGACTTCCACCGGCGGCATGACCGGCAAGCGCTACAACCGGATTGGCGACACTCCGATCATCGGCGCGGGCACCTATGCAGACAATCGCTCCTGCGCGGTGTCGGCGACCGGGCACGGCGAGATCTTCATTCGTAACGCGGTCGCGCACGACATCAGTGCGCGCATGCGCTATGCCGGGCAATCGCTCGGTGAGGCGGTGCGCGCGGTCGTCATCGACGAGCTGCCGAAGATGGGGGGCGAAGGCGGTGTGATCGCGATCGATCGCGACGGCGGGATCGCGCTCGAATTCAATTCCGAGGGTATGTTCCGCGCCAGTCAACGCGCCGGGCACGCGGCCGAGATCGCGATCTACCGCTGAAGACCCGGTCGCACCGGTGTGCGCGCGGTCTTCGGGCGCTGTTCAGGCGGTGTTCCGTGCGCGACGCTTTTCGAAGCGACCGGTCATCATGGCTTGATATTCGACTTCCATGACGACCACGCGATTGCGGCCCTGCTCCTTGGCGGTATAGAGCGCCTCGTCGGCGAGCTGAATCAGGCCCTCCGGCGTACGGCTCGCGGTCGGTTTTATGTAGCCTGCGCCGACACTGACCGTGAGTCGCGAAGCGACGATCGACGCGTCGTGCGGGATGTTCAGCTCGGCGATGGAACGTTGAATGCGCGTCAGCACCTCGGCCACGTACTCGCGAGTCGCTTCATACAAGACGACTGCGAATTCTTCGCCGCCATAACGCGCGGCGAAATCGAGCGGTCGGCGCGCGCATTGCGTCAGCGCCCGCGCGACCGCGCGCAAGCATTCATCGCCGGCCTGGTGGCCGTAGCGGTCGTTGTAATTCTTGAAGCAATCGATATCGACCAGCAACACGGCAATCTGCTGCTGCTCCCTCACGCCTTGGTGCCAGAGGCGGATCATGTGTTGGTCGAACATGCGTCGGTTCTGGATGCCCGTGAGCCCGTCCCGAGCAACCATCTCGCGCAGCAGCCCCGCCTCGAGGAAGCGCAAACGGTTGGTCTTTTCCTGCATGTAGACGACCGAGGCGCCGACGACGTTTGCGGCGACCAGCACCAGCGCATCGTAGCTGAACTCCGGCGTGTCGAGATGCAGCAGAGTCTGGGCACCGAGGTAGGCGAACAAGACGATCGCATTCGCGACCAACGCGCGATAGAACAGCAGTCCGGCGAGCAGATAGATATACATGGTCGCGAGCACGACGCCCGGCAGCAGGAATTTGATGCCGCCCGCCGAAGCGAGCAGGGGAATCGCAAGTTGCGCAAGGCCGTAGACCGCAGCCGCCGTCGTCGTCACGGTCTGATAGATACTATGTCTGCGCGGCGAGAAACTCACGGCGATCACGGCGAGCAGCGTGGGTACGATCAGCAGGACGTGCAGCAGGCCGGGAATCCGATCGAGACGGGGTCCGAGGACCAACAGGTCCATCCCGGAGAAGGCGATCGCCATCGTGATCGCGACGCAAAGATTGAGGCGGATGGCGACCAACTGCTCGTCGAGATGGGCGCGGCGGAACTCCGCTTCCAGATCGGGCGTGAAGATGAGCCAGGGAATTCCGTCTTTCAGCTGGCGCGCGTGCGGCAGATCCGGCAAATCGTGGACGGAGTGACCTTGCGCTTGATACATATCGTGCCAGATTACTGGTGTAGGGTGACCGACTCTAGGACGTGGTACACGTTTGAGTCGGGGCGGCGGCTGCCGCGGACGCGGTGGCGGCTAGGCCGGCGGCGTTATGTCAAATTATTATCGGCGTCGAGATAATCGGCGAGGTAGCGGTCAAAATCGAGCTTGTCGGAGACTTCGATGCGGCGCTGCGCTTCGTGGGATTCCTCCGCTGCCGCCGCGAACTCCGCGAGCCTGCGCTCATTCGGCGGATAGAGCCCCAGGAAATAGTCCCTGTGCAAATTCGACATGCGCAACGCAAGCTCGAAAAACGACTCACCGGTCTGTCGCATCTCGGCGAGCAACCGCGCCGACGGAGTTCTCTCGACATCGTCGAGCTTGGCTCGTTGTTGCTCGAGCGCGGCCGTGTAGGGCCGCTGCGGCTCGCCATGATCGAGCAGTTCACAGATCCCCTGCATCGAATCGAGCAGCTCTTGCGCCCAGGACTGCATCGGCACCCGGCGTCCGTCACGGTTCAGCATCAGCCCCGGCGCCCGCCCCGACATCGCCACCGTGAGGTGATTGGCGTCCAGGTCATCCTGTTCGCCGCGTCCGATCGGCTCGCTCGCGCGCAGCAGACAGAGCGCGAGAAATGCCTCGAGGAAACGCAGCTTGTTTTGGTTTACGCCGACCGGATCGAAAGCGCTCACGTCGAGCGCACGCACCTCGACGTACTCGACTCCGGCGCGCCGCAGCGCGTGCGTCGGCCTCTCGCCCGAGCGGGCGACGCGCTTCGGCCGGATGAAGCTGTAATACTCGTTCTCGATCTGAAGGATGTTCGCATTGAGCTGACGGTACTCCCCGTCCACCTTGACGCCCATCTGCTGATACGGCGGATACGGTGTGCCGGTCGCGCGCGACAAATCCCGCACGTACTCGGACAAACTATTGACCGATACGCTCACGCTCGCCTGGTTCTTGTTGCGATACCCTATATCGCTCATACGCAGCGAAGTCGCATGCGGCTGATACCAGGTATCGGCATCGAGCTCGGCCAGATTCGGTTCGCGCCCCGCGAAGAATCCCTTCGAGACCGCGGGCGAAGTGCCGAACAAATAGAGAACCAGCCACCCGTAGCGGCGATAGTTGCGCAGCACGCCGAAATATTGCTCCGAGATGAAGTCCTGTCCGCCGAGCGTGCTTTGATTGACGTGTCGGAGCACGTCCCAGAGGTCGGGCGAGAACGAATAGTTGAAATGCACCCCGGATATCGCCTGCATGATGCGTCCGTAGCGCAGGCCCAGGCCGCGCCGGTAGATCGTCTTCATTCGGCCGACGTTGGACGATCCGAAACGCGCGAGTGGAATGCTCTCCTCGCCGTTCAAGGCACACGGCATGCTCGTCGCCCAGAGCAACTCCTCGCCGAGATGCCGGTAGACGAACTGGTGAATGTCGCAAAGATATTGAAGCAGCTCCCAGCTCTGTTGGAACGGCGGCGTGACGAGTTCGATCAGCGATTCCGAAAAGTCCGTCGTGATGTGCTCGTTGGTGAGCGGCGCGCCAAGATCGGGCGGATGCGGGGACTGCACGATCCGGCCCGCCGGATCGACGCGTAATGACTCCTTCTCGACGCCCTTGCGGCCGCCGCGCAGCACGCCACGCTCGCCGGAATTGATCAGGCCCGCGAGGCGCCGCTCGAATTGTTTGTCAACCACGTTTCGGCCCAAGATCTGGTCGTCCGCTCTAAGGCGCCGATGCGCGCCGGTCTGCTAGGATACTGCAGCGACCGGTCGACCGCGAGCCGGCACCCGCACGAGCCGTCTCAAGGAAGTTCGGCGACGACCTCTATCTCGACCAGAAAGCCCGGGTCCACGAGCCGCTGCACTTGCACCCAGGACGACGTCGGCAAGCTATCCTTGTCGTAATACTCGAGGCGTAAATCCGCGGACTTCAGCAGCGCGTCCATGTCGGTCGTATAGATCGTCTCCTTGACGACCTGATCGAAGGACGAGCCATTGGCGGCGAGCGTGCGCCGGATGTTGGTGTAGACGGCGCGCAGTTGTCCCGGCATGTCGCCGGCGGCGACCAGACGGCCTTGTTCGTCGACCGACACCGAACCGGCAACGTACAGAGTCTTGTCGATCAGGACGGCTTGGGCGTAGCCGAAGTCCTTCTCGTAAGGATTGAGGTGAAACACCTGCTTGATACGCGGCGGCGGCGGCGCGGGGACTTGCGGTTCCCGCTCGCACGCCGCAAGCCCGGCAAGCGCCGTGACCACGATCAAGCCCGCGGCCCGGCGGCGACTCCTCATGGCCCATGACTGCTTTGCGCAGCTTCCGCGTGCGCACGCAGTGCGCGCAGCATCTTCGGCAAATCGCGCTTCAACGACGTACGGACGAACCAATGCGGCACCCAAAAGCCCGGCGTGAAATTCACTTCGTAACGTGCCATCGTGTAATCCCCTTCGCTTTGCAGCGTCCAAGAGCCGTGCATGCGCATCGGATCGCCGGCGATCTTTTCAAAGGAGATGGCCTCGGGTTTTTTATAGTTCGCCTGCATGACGTAGTTTACCCGAGGCACGAGCCAGGAGTAATCCACGATCTGCCGAATCCGCTGCCAGGACTGGTCCGGCGCGGTCTCGAGAACTTCGCAAGCCTTGAGCCCCGGGACTATCGCCAGTGCTTCGTCACAACTGATCAGCACCCGCCAGAGCACCTCCCGGGTCGCATGGATGCGAACCTCGGCGCTTGCCTCGCCGCCTTGATCGCTGGGGTCGAGCGTTATCGCCAGATGAAACTCATTGGGAGTTTCAGCGTCGAGCGGCGCCTCGTCCGCGTGGGCCGGCAACGCAATCGAGACGAGGAACAAAAGAACGAGCCCGCACACGGAACTATCTGACCGGCGATCGTGCGACGAGTTCGGCATATCGTTGCCGCCTAGCGGACTGCGCTACTCGGGGCGCTGCCAGCGCTCGCCGCGCTCGCGTCCTCGACGCGGATCCATGCCTCGATGCGATCCTGCAGCAGATCGAGTGGCAGCGCGCCTGCGCCGAGAATCGCTGCATGGAAGTCGCGAATGTCGAATCGAGCACCGAGTTTAGCTTCAGCCTGTGATCGTAATTCGCGAATGCGTAGCGCGCCGATGGCGGCGGACAGATTCTCGCCCGGCAATGCGAGGGCGCGATCCACGAGCAGCGTCGCGGCGCGTTCGTCGATCGGCAATTCGGCGAGCAAGTATTCGCTGGCTCTGCGGCGTGTCCAGCCCTCGGCATTCAAGCCGGTATCGATGACGAGCAACGCTGCCGCGGTGGTTTCATCGAGGATAGCGGCGAACCTTGCGCCGGCATCCCGATAAAAGCCCATGTCCTCTCCCAGCGTCTCGGCGTACAGCGCCCAGCCCGCCACATACGCCGGTTCGGTACCGAATCTGCGGAACGCCGGCAGTCCGTCGAGACTTCGTTGCACCAGGGTTTGTGCACCGATGCCGGGCAGCACGTTGCGCAGCACAAGACCCTCTACATCCATTGCCGCCAACTCCTCGGGATTCGTCGTGTTCACCGACAGCTCTGCGGGAAACGTCCCGTCGGGAGTGGCGTCGCGATAAGTCGCGGCCCGCGCCGTGGGCGCGAGAAACAGCTCGATAGGGCGAAACTCGACCGGGCTCTGCGGCGGATTCGCGAGCACGCCGGGGGCGGCGGCGAGCGCGCGCGCGAGCGACTCGCGATAATCGGACAGCACGTCGGCAGCGGGACGCGTAAAGCGCGGATCGCGGCGCAGGGCGTCCTGAAACGCGCGCTCGTCGCCCGCGAAACCCGCCTCGGTCAACGCGCCGCGCAGTCGCCCGCGGGCCCGCTCGACCGCGGCGAGTCCGATCTTGTGCACCTCGGCGGGCGTGAGTTTGGGCTCGGTGAACTTGCGGACACGATAAGCGTACCAAGCCTCGCCCAGCGGAAGCCGCGACAGTGCCGCTTCCGCCGGCGCGAGCGGCAGATACTCGCTTGCGAGAAAGTCGTGGAGCCCGCGGTAGGACGGCAGAATCTCGGTCTTGATCGCCGTGCGGAGCCGTTCGGTGAGCTGCTCACGGTCAGTGCCCGAGATGCTCGTGGGCATGCGGTAGAGCGGTCGATAAAAAGGATTCTCGGGTGTATCGGCGCCGAGCAATGCCAGCTGCGGCAACGTCTCGGCCACGACGCTCTGCGGTAAGAGATAGCCGCGCCGCATGCCGGAACGCAGGTTGTCGATGGCGTTCTGCGCCCAATGGACGAATGCCGCACTGCGCGCAAGCCAGTTCTCGTAGTCGCGCACCGTGCGAAAAGGCTGCGGCCCATCGTCGGCACCCATCAAGGCAAACGTCTGCGCAAGGCCGGCGAACGGGTTGACGGGGAACAACTCTTCCGGGTAAGTGTAGCCTTCGATCGCGATTTCGCGCCGGCGCTTGAATAATTCATAGCTCAGGCGCTCCGGGGTATCGGCCGGAGGCACCGGCACGGAGAGCAACTCCTGGAGTCCCTGGCGCTCCCGGTCCAAAGCGTCGGCCAGCGCCTGCGGCGTGAGCGAATCGTCCAGACGATCGTCATAGCGGTGCTCCCCGACGGCGGTCGCGACGAGCGGGTTGCGCGAGAGATAGTCATCCCAATAGCGATCCGTCACCCGCTTGAGCGCCTCTTTTGGCGGGCTGACAGCCGCCGTTGCTGACCGCTCAGTGGCCGACGATGGCGCGTGATCACAGGCCGCGAGCAGCGCCGTGCACGCGGTCGCGAGCGCCGTGAAACGGAGAGCGTGAGCCATGCCTGGATTATAAGCATGCGCTGAGGGGAGCCTCGCATGCTTGTCGGGGCGATCCTTGAGCGTTGATAAATGAACAGGGTATTCTTGCATATTATTCACGGAGTCAAGGTGCGCCCATGGGCAAGAACATTGAACTGACGGCGGCCGACGGCCACCGTTTAGACGCGTACTCAGCCTCGCCTGCGGGCTTGCCCCGGGGCGGCGTGGTGGTGATTCAAGAGATATTCGGCGTCACGCGGCACATTCGCGCGGTCGCCGATCAATACGCCGCGGCTGGCTACGAGACGATCGCACCGGCTCTGTTCGATCGCGTCGCGAAGCACGTCGACGTTCCCTACACGGATTTCGCCAAGGGCATCGAATTCATGCAGGCCGTGCAGATGGATCAGGTGATCCTCGACGTGCAGGCGGCGGTGGCCGCGCTCGCCAAGACGGGCAAAGTAGGCGTCGTCGGCTATTGTTGGGGAGGCACCATCGCCTACGTGGCGGCCGCGAGGTTGCCGATTGCGGCGGCTGTGTCCTATTACGGCGGCGGCACGGCGCATTTCCTCGCCGAGGCGCCGAAGGCGCCGGTGATGTACCACTACGGCGAACGCGATGCGCACATCCCGCTCGCCGCCGTGGAACAGGTCAAAGCCGCCGACCCCGGCGGAGTCTTTTATCTCTATCCCGCCGAGCATGGGTTCAATTGCACCGATCGGGCGAGTTACGAACCGGCGAGCGCGCAACTCGCATTCGAACGCAGTCTAGAATTTTTCCGAAAGAACCTCGGATGAAACTCACCGACCCGACTCTGTTGCGAGAACGTTGCTACATCGACGGCACTTGGGCGGCTGCCGACGACGGCAGCACGCTGACGGTGCACAATCCGGCGACCGGCGCCACGCTCGGTACGATCCCGAACGCCGGCGCGGACGAAACCCGCCGGGCGATCGAGGCGGCAGCCGCCGCGCAGCCCGCATGGGGCGCGTTGACCGCTAAGGAGCGGGCGAATTCGCTGCGTCGCTGGTTCGACCTCATCGTAAAAGCCCAGGACGATCTGGCGGTGATCATGACCGCCGAGCAGGGCAAGCCGCTCGCGGAGGCCAAGGGCGAGATCGCCTATGCCGCGTCGTTCATCGAGTGGTTCGCCGAGGAAGCAAAGCGTCTTTACGGCGACGTCATTCCGGGTCATCAGGTCGACAAACGCATTCTCGTGCTCAGGCAGCCCGTTGGTGTCGTCGCCGCGATCACGCCCTGGAATTTCCCGTCCGCGATGATCACCCGTAAAGCGGGTCCGGCGCTCGCCGCCGGTTGCACCTTCGTCTGCAAGCCGGCGACCCAGACGCCCTATTCGGCGCTGGCGCTGGCGGAGCTGGCGGCGCGGGCCGGCATTCCGAAAGGCGTATTCAACATCGTCACCGGCAAGGCGACGCTGATCGGCGGCGAGATGACCTCGAACCCGCGGGTCCGCAAGCTCACGTTCACGGGCTCCACCGAGATCGGCAAGAAGCTCATGGCCCAATGCGCCGGCACGATGAAGAAGATCTCCATGGAGTTGGGCGGAAATGCGCCGTTCATCGTTTTCGACGATGCCGATCTGGATGCGGCCGTGCAGGGGGCCTTGGCAAGCAAATACCGCAACACCGGCCAAACCTGTGTCTGCGCGAACCGGTTGCTCGTGCAGGCGGGGGTGTATGAAGTGTTCGCCCGCAAGCTCGCCGAGGCGGTGAGCCGTTTGCGAATCGGTGACGGCCTGGCCGGGGTCACAGACCAAGGACCCCTGATCGACGCGAACGCGCTCGCCAAGGTCGAGGAGCATGTCGCCGATGCCTTGAGCAAGGGAGCGACCTTGACGCTCGGCGGCAAGCGCCATGCGCTCGGCGGCACGTTCTACGAGCCGACGATATTGGCGAATGTCACTCCGGCGATGCTGGTCGCTCGCGAGGAAACCTTCGGCCCCGTCGCGCCGCTGTTCAAGTTTTCGACCGAAGCCGAGGCGATCGCCATGGCGAATGATACGGAGTTCGGCTTGGCCGCTTACCTCTACACGCGCGATCTGGCGCGCAGCTGGCGCGTCTCGGAAGCGATCGAATACGGCATCGTCGGCGTCAACACCGGTATCATTTCCACCGAGGTCGCTCCGTTCGGCGGCGTCAAGGAATCAGGCACCGGACGCGAAGGCTCGAAGTACGGCATCCTGGACTACACTGAAATCAAGTACGTCTGCGTGGGTGGCGTGGTCTGAATGAATGCTGGGACGCTTCCTCGAGTTGTCGCTGCAGACGCCCGATATCGCCGCCTCGCTGGAGTTTTACACCCGGCTGGGATTCTCCGAGGCTGAGGTCGGCGAGACCTGGGGCTATCCCTATGCGGTCGTCACGGACGGTCGGCTCTGTCTCGGATTGCATCAGCAGGACGGCGGCGAGGACCACCTGAGCTTCGTGCGTCCGCAATTGCTTGCTGCCCTGCCTGCGCTCGAGCGGACCGGAATCGAACTCGAATATCGTCACCTGGGTGACGACGAATTCAACCGCGTCGGCTGGCGCGATCCTGCCGGACTCGCGATTCGTTTACTCGAGGCACGCACGTTTTCGCCGAGCAAGAGGCCGGCGCTGAGGACCTCGGTCTGCGGCTATTTCCTCGAAATCGGTCTGCCATGCCCCGATCTAGAATCCGCCAAGCACTACTGGGAGCGATTCGGCTTCGTCGGCATGGATGAGCTGGGGGCGAGCTTGCCGCACATCGGCTGCACCAGCGACACGATCGATCTCGGTCTTTACGAGTCGACGGCGGTGCGTCGGCCGACGCTGCTGTTCGAGACCGAGGATACCGCGGCGCTCGCGGCCGAACTGACCCGCGTGGGGGTTGCAGCGGCGAACCGCTTGCCGGCGGCGTTGCGCCACGCACGGCCGGTGCTGATCGAGGCACCCGAGGGCACGCCGATTCTGATCCTGCCGCGGTCTTAGCTACGGTCCGGTCGCGACCAGACTCAAGTTCACACGCATTTCGTCTTCGACGCGCAGCGCACCCATCATGACGCTGAACGGCGTCAAGCCAAGACTGGTCTGGCGCAGCGGAAAGTCGGCGCTGGCCGTGAGCTCCCCCACCGAGCGCCGCAGTCGAAACGGCACGATCTGCGTGGAATCGTGGCCGGCGACCGAAATGAGCACGGTCGCCCGCAGATCCGGTTCGACCCCCGCGAAGGACCAGCCGCGGATCTGGATCAGGGGATGAGCGTCCGCATCGAGCAGCGCCGCGCTCAACATGTTGTGCCGCGTGCCAGCCTTGGCATCGTCGTCCACCGGCTCGGCGAATTCCGGTCCGGCCTGCGCCCGGGCTGCAGGGTCATCGACGACGAATTCGTCGACCGGAATCTGCAAGTAGAAGCTCGCCTCGGCGACTTTTGGCTTGTCCGCGATCCAGCCCGAGAGACCGTGCGCCAGAATCACGTGATCGTGGCCCAGGCGCGCCAAGGGTCCGGAGCGATACACGAGCAGGCGCAGTTGTGAACGTGCAGCATCGAGCCGATAGACCGGAACCCCGGCCGGCGGCGCGGAACCCGCCTGCGTCGGCGCGGTGGTTTCGACGGATTGTGGCGGCGCACGACACCCGGCGGCCGCGCACGCGAACGCCACGAGCAGGATCCATCGCTTACGAACCATTCGCGCACCGGCTTGGTAGACTTGAGGAGGCGAGAGTTTGCGCCAGAGGGATCTAGATGCCAAACCCAGCGGAGAAGACACGCTACGACGCGGTGGCCCAGACGTTTCATTGGCTCATTGCAGCCTTGATCGTCGTCCAGTTCGCGCTCGCCTGGACCGCCGACGATCTGCCACTCGGGCTGCACAAGCTCGCTCTGCTGGCACGGCACAAGAGCTTCGGCATGACGGTGCTGATGCTCGCCGTGCTGCGCCTGCTGTGGCGCTGGTCGCATCGACCCCCCGCGCTGCCGAAGGCCATGACGCCGATCGAGGTGAAGCTCGCCCACGCGACCCACCTCGCTTTCTACGTTCTGCTGTTCGCGATGCCGCTCTCCGGCTGGCTGATGTCGTCGGCCAAGAACTATTCGGTCAGCTGGTTCGGCGTGTTCACCTGGCCGAATCTGATCGGCAAGAACGAGGCCGCGTTCAGCGCGCTGCGGGAGACGCACGAATTCTTGAGCTGGGCATTGCTCGCGCTGGCGATATTGCACGTGCTTGCAGCGCTCAAACATCACTTCTGGAATAAGGACAACGTCCTGCTGCGTATGTTGCCCCTGACGCATACGGACGGGGCGAACACGGACAAAGCAAAAATGGAGAGGCGAACATGAAACGATTTGCGCGGGCGCTATTTGCGGCAATCGCCCTGATGGCGAACGCAATCTGCGCGATCCCGGCGCAGGCGGCGCCGGGCGCCTATGTTGCCGACGACGCACAGAGCCGCCTCGGGTTCACCGGCGTACAGGCGGGCGCCGAATTCAAAGCGGTGTTTCACAAGTTCACGGCGAACGTCCAATTCGCACCCGATGCGCTCGCTGGCGCGAGCATCGACGTCACGATCGACCTCGCCTCTGTCGACTCCGAGGACAAGGACCGTGACACGACGATACGCGGACCGGACATCTTCGATGGGGCGCACTGGCCGACCGCTCATTACCTGACGCGCAGCATCACGAAGACCGCGACCGGCTTCAGCGCACTCGGTGCCTTGACGCTGCGCGGCGTTACGAAAGACGTGCCCATCGAATTCCAGTGGCTCCCCGGTGCGGGCAACGCGAAACTCGTCGGTACGGCGAAGCTCAAACGGCTGGACTTCGGCGCCGGCCAAGGCGATTGGAAGAGCACGGAGTGGATCGCCGACGAGGTCAAGGTCGCCTTTTCCCTGACACTCACGCCGAAACCCTGAGCGCGGCCGCTCAACGCACCGGAAGCTCTCGCGACTTCTGCACGGTGCGCAACGCAAAGCTCGAGTGCACCCGCGCCACGTTGGGCAGTCGCGTGAGATGTTGGCTGTGCAGTCGTTCAAAATCGGCCGTGTCGGCGAGCACGACGCGCAGCAGATAATCGTACTCTCCCGACATGAGATAACACTCCATGACCTCCGGGACCTGCCGAACGGCTTCCTCGAATGCGCGCAGCAAGGCTTGCTCCTGGCGCTCGAGCGTGATGTTCACGAAGACGTTGACGGGACAACCGGCCTTTTGTTGGTTGATCAAGGCCGTGTAGCCTTCGACGAACCCCGCCTCTTCGAGCGCACGGACTCGGCGCAGGCAGGCGGACTCCGACAGACTGACACTCTCGGCCAATTGACTGTTGGTGACCCGCCCATTGAGCTGCAGGGCTCTGACGATGGCACGATCATAGCGGTCGAGTTTCATTAGCGGCGCTTTCTTGCGAGAAAAGATCGATTCTTCGAATATTTTGCCATATTTCAAGCTATTGGAAGCGCTTACGCAGGTCTCTGGCGCGGCAGAACCTTAATCTAGTCGCGTCGGTCGACCACTCTCCTTCTCACCCCTGCCCTTCTCACCCCCGCTCGGAGCGCAATCATGAAAATTGGCGTGCCCAAAGAAATCAAGATTCACGAATATCGTGTCGGACTCGTGCCGGCCGGGGTGCAAGAGTTGGTTCGAGCCGGCCACCAAGTATTGGTCGAGACCGGCGCCGGCAGTGGGATCGGCTTCGATGACGCGCATTATCGCGCCGCCGGGGCGACGGTCGCGGCGACCGCCGCGGAAGTGTTCGCGACCAGCGACTTGGTAGTCAAGGTCAAGGAGCCGCAACTCTCCGAGTGCCGGCAACTGCGTCCCGGACAGGTGTTGTTCACCTACCTGCACCTCGCGGCGGACCGGGAGCAAACGCTCGCCCTCACGGCCTCCGGTGCGACCGCGATCGCCTACGAAACCGTGACCGCGCCGGACGGCTCGCTGCCCTTGTTGACGCCGATGAGCGAGGTCGCAGGCCGCATGTCCGTTCAGGTCGGCGCCTACTGCCTGCAGAAGGCCAACGGCGGTTTCGGCGTATTGCTCGGCGGCGTACCCGGAGTCGCTCCGGCCAAGGTCGTGATCCTCGGGGGCGGGGTATCAGGCACCCATGCCGCCGAGATGGCCGTGGGCCTGCGCGCCGACGTAACGGTCGTCGATCGCTCCGTCAAGCGCCTGCGCGAATTGTCGGCGATCTTCGGCAGTCAATTAAAGACCGTGTACTCCACTGCCCATGCGATCGAAGAACTGGTGCGCGACGCCGATCTCGTCATCGGCGCCGTGCTGATCACGGGCGCGGCGGCGCCCAAGCTGGTCAGCGCAGCGATGGTGCGCACCATGAAGCCGGGGGCCGTGCTGGTCGACATCGCAATCGACCAAGGCGGCTGCTTCGAGACGAGTCGCCCGACGACCCATGCGGAACCGACCTATGTGCTCGATGGCGTGATCCACTATTGCGTCACGAACATGCCGGGCGCCGTACCGCGTACCTCGACCGTGGCGCTGACGAACGCCACGCTGCCCTACGTCAAAGCGCTCGCCGACCTTGGCTGGAAAGAGGCGCTCGCGCGCGACGCCGGCTTGGCACGCGGTTTGAACGTGCATGCCGGGCAAGTGACGCATGCGGCCGTGGCGAAAGCCCTGAACCTCGAATACCGCGAAGTCGCGGCGAACTAGCGCAGGAGCGCGGCGCGGAGTCGCCCAGAAACCCACTGCCGGGCGTGGCCGTCACGCCGCGGACAGTTGCCGGCGGCTTATGCAAGCCCGGGGCTGTCGATGGACGGCTCTAGATTGCTATTAAACGATCGATCAATTAGTCTCCGGGACATCGGCAACGAGAGATCCCGCATGGCACGCAATCCGCGCTTCGACGTCTTGTTCGAGCCCGTGCGCATCGGGCCGGTGACGGCGCCCAATCGTTTCTATCAAGTGCCGCACGCCAGCGGCATGACCAACGCGCTGCCGAACGTTCGGGCGAGCTTCAGAGGTGTCAAGGCCGAGGGCGGCTGGGGTGTCGTCTGCACGGGCGCGGTCTCGATCCATCCGAGTTCGGATGATTCGCCGCTGCCGTTCGCGATGCTCTGGGACGACAAGGACATCCGTTCTCATGCGCTCATGACGGACGCCGTGCACGAGCACGGCGCGCTCGCCGGCGTGGAACTTTGGCACGGCGGCGCCTGCACCCTGAACCGCACGAGCCGCATCGCGCCGCTGTCCCCGTCCGGCATGCCCTGGTTGTCCACCCATCTCGGTTTCATGGGCAATCTGCGACCCCGGGCGATGGATCGTGCCGACATCCAAGCGCTGCTCCGATGGCAGGCCGAGGGCGCGCGGCGCGCCGTCAGCGCGGGCTTCGACATCGTTTACGTTTATGCCGGCATGGGCTATCTGCCCTACGAATTCCTGCTGCCGGAGTACAACCAGCGCACCGACGAATACGGCGGCAGCATCGCGAACCGCGTGCGCCTCGTGCGCGAGTTGTTGAGCGTCACCCGGGATGCGGTCGGCGATCGCTGCGCGGTGGCGCTGCGCATCAGCCTCGAGGAGCTGCGCGGCCGCCCCGGCACGACCGCAGGGTCCGAAGCGCACGAAGTGGTCGCTCTGCTCGCCGAACTGCCCGATCTCTGGGACGTGAAGCTGGATTCGAGTCCGACGGATTGCGCGCCCTCGCGCTTCGCGGGCGAAGGCAGCCACGAGCCCGTCATCGACTTCGTCAAGCGGCTCACCCGCAAACCCGTCGTCGGGGTCGGACGATTCACCTCGCCGGACGTCATGGTCGGGCAGATCAAGCGTGGCGTGCTCGATCTGATCGGCGGCGCCCGCCCGTCGATTGCCGACCCGTTTCTGCCGAACAAGATCAACGAGGGCCGGGAGCACGAGATCCGCGAGTGCATCGGTTGCAACATCTGCATCTCCAGCTGGCACGACGGCGTGCCGGTCCGCTGTACGCAGAATCCGACCGCCGGCGAGGAGTGGCGCCGCGATTGGCATCCGGAGCGCTTCGCGCCGCCGGCGAGCAAGGCGAGCGTACTCATCGTCGGAGCGGGTCCGGCGGGTCTCGAATGCGCCGTTACCCTCTCGCGGCGCGGCTACCCGGTGACCATTGCCGATGCGGCTCCGCAGTTCGGCGGGCGGCTGCGTTACGAGACGCGGCTGCCGGGACTCGCGACCTGGGGCCGCGTCGTCGATTGGCGCATGGGCCAGCTGCGTGGCAGCGAGCACGTGAGCCTCTACCCGGGCAGCGCGCTCGCGGGCGGCGACATACTCGATCTCGCGCCCACGCACGTCGTCGTCGCGACGGGCGCGCGCTGGACCAAGATGCTCTACGGCACGAACGAATTTCCGGTCGCTGCGCTCGAGGGACCGGGCATCTACACACCCGATGACCTCGCGGCGGGCATCGAACCTGAAGGGCCGGTCGTCGTGTTCGACTTCGACAACTACTACCTCGCCAGCGCGATCGCCGAGCAGTTCGCGCGCCAAGGGAAGCATACAACCTACGTGACGACCGCGGGCAGCGCATCAGCCTGGACTCTGATGACCAACGAACTGCCCTTGATTCATCGCGCCCTCGTCAAGGCCGGCGTGCCGATCATCACCCTGGCCCGCGTCACGGGCTTCGACGGCGAACACGTTTCGCTCGGCGACGTCTTCGGCGGCGACGGGCGGAGTCTGCCCTGCCGCTCCCTGATCATCGTCGGGATCCGCAAGCCGAACGACTCGCTCTACGAGGAGCTGACGGCCCAGCCGTCGGCGCTGGCAACGGCCGGCATCCGCAGCGTCACCCGCATCGGGGACGCCCATGCGCCGGGCGCGATCGTGCATGCCGTGCACAGCGGCCATCGCTATGCGCGCGAGCTGGAAGGCACGCTCGAAACCGCGCCCTACCAGCGCGACTTTCCCATTGTCCCCGCCGCATTTGCGAGCGCCGCCGTCGTCCCGGACACATTGCCGCGATGAGCGCCCCCACCCTCGAAGTCTCGCTGCCGAGCACGTGGTACACGAGCGACGCCGTTTTCAAGATCGAGAAGGAGCGCATCTTCTGCCGCGAATGGCTTGCGGTATGCCGGGCGGAGGAACTGGCCGGCCCCGGCGATCATCTCGTGCTCGACGTGCTCGGCGAAAGCATTCTGCTGCTGCGCAATCGCGATTGCGCTCTGCGTGCGTTCTACAACGTGTGCCGTCACCGGGGCTCGCGGCTTTGCCGGTCAGCCCATGAACCGGCCGACGCCTGGGGCGTGAAGCTCGCGGGCGGCGTGACCGGCCGTTCGATCGTCTGCCCCTACCACCAGTGGTCGTACGATCTCGACGGCGCGCTGATCGGCGCGCCTCATCTGGGAGCGGATACCGGCTTCGACAAGAGCGGTCTGCATCTCTATCCTGTCGGTGTCGACACCTGGGGGGGCTTCGTCTTCCTGCACCTCACGCCCGGTGAATCGCGACCCCTGCTTGCGCAGCTCGGCGGCGTTCCCGAGCGAGTCCAGCGGTATCCGCTCGCGGAGCTGCGGATCGGCGCCACACGGCGCTACTCCGTCGCCGCCAACTGGAAGGTGCTCTGCGAAAACTACAACGAGTGTTATCACTGCGGCGGGGTCCATCCCGAGCTCTGCGCGGTCGTCCCCTCGTTCCGCGAAGGCGGTGGCTCCCAGCTCGATTGGAGCCGCGGCGTTGCCCACCGTGAGGGTGCCTATACGTTCACGGCCAGCGGCACGGCGCGCCGGCGCGCCTTTCCCGGTCTCGACGCGGACGAGCGCGTACGTCACAAGGGCGAGCTCGTTTATCCGACTCTGTTCGTGAGCCTCGCCTGCGAGCATGCAGCGATCTTCATCCTGCAGCCACGCGGGCCGGAGCGGACCGACGTCGTCTGCCATTTTTTGTTCGAGCCGTTCGAACTCGCGAAGCCCGATTTCGATGCGCGCGACGTCGTGGAATTCTGGGATCTGGTCAACCGGCAGGATTGGGCCGTTTGCGAGCGAGTCCAGCAGGGCTTGCAAGCTCGCGTGCACCGCTCCGGCTACTATGCGCCGATGGAGGATTTCAACCTGGACATTCGCCGTTATGTCAGCGAGCGTATCGGCGCGTACGTGGCGGACTCAGACGGGCCGTGACCGCCAAGGCTCGCGCACCGAAATTCCATCGGGAGACGCCGGCCGTCAGGCGCGAGGCGCTCGTCGAAGCCACCTTGCAAAGCCTGCGACGATACGGTCACGAAGGCACGTCTATCCGGCGTATCAGCGCGATTGCCGGCGTGTCGATCGGCCTGATCAATCATCACTTTCGCAGCAAGGCCGAACTGGTTGCGGCTGCCTATGAAAGCCTGGCGCTGTCCCTGCAGCAGTCGACGCGCGCGGCCGCCGAACGACCGGGACAGGCATCAAGGGCGCGGTTCCAGAGTTTTTTTCGCGCGTCTTTTTCACCCGAGATTCTCGACCCCAGCGTGTTCAGCATCTGGCTCGTGTTTTGGAGCATGGTGTTGCATGCCCCTGAGATGCGCGCGGTGCATGATCGAACCTATCGAGAATACCGCGTGATCCTCGAAGCTCTGCTCGCGGCGCTCGCAACCGAGGGCGCGGCGCCGCCGTTCAAACTGCGCAACGCCGCCATCGCGCTCGCCGCCCTGCTCGACGGACTCTGGCTCGAACTCAGTTTGAGCCCGGGCGCGTTCACGGCCGAGGATGCAATCTCGCTGTGCGAGGATTGGGTCAGCGCGCTGTGCAGCGGCGCCCTGCCTGGCCTCGCCTTGGATCCCGCCCACGCGGGCGTCGTCGCCCGTGACTGAACGGCAGACCCACGATGCGGTGATCGTCGGGGGTGGTCACAACGGACTGGTCACCGCCTGTTACCTGGCCGCCGCGGGACTCTCGGTCACGGTACTCGAGCGACGCCACGTCGTCGGAGGCGCGGCCGTGACCGAGGAGTTTCATCCGGGATTTCGGAACTCGGTCGCCGCCTATACGGTATCGCTGCTCAATCCCCGGATAATTCGCGAACTCGACCTCGTCCGCCATGGGTTGCGCATCGTCGAACGGCGACTGGGAAACTTTCTGCCGCTCGATGAGAACCGCTATCTCAAGGTAGGCGCCGGCAAGACGGCGGGCGAAGTCGCCAAATTTTCCACGGCCGACGCCGAGCGCCTCGACGCCTACGCGCAACGCCTCGACGGCGTGGCGGACGTACTGCGCGATCTCGTGCTCGAGACGCCGCCGAACGTGACGTCGGGGTCGTGGGCCGCGGCCCTGCCTGAGCTGCTGAGCGCGGCGCGGCAGGGCAGGCGACTCGGTCGACTCGATCTGCCGATGCGCCGCGAGTTGCTGGGTCTGTTCGTGAAGTCGGCCGGCGATTATCTCGACGGCTGGTTCGAGAGCGCCCCGATCAAAGCGGCTTACGGTTTCGACGGCATCGTCGGTAACTTCGCGAGCCCGTATTCTTCGGGTTCAGCCTACGTGCTCTTGCATCACGTCTTCGGCGAGGTGAACGGCAAGAAGGGCGCTTGGGGCCATGCGATCGGCGGCATGGGTGCCATCACCCAGGCGATGGCCAAAGCCGCGATCGAACGTGGCGTCAACATTCGCCTCGCGAGTCCCGTGCGCGAAGTCACCACGGAACGGGGCCGGGCGACCGGCGTCGTCACGACGGCCGGCGAGAGGATCGAGGCGCGCTGCGTGGTGTCGAATCTCAATCCCAAGCTGCTCTACGGCTCGCTGCTGGACCCCGCCGTTCTGCCGCAGGACTTTCGCGAGCGCATCGCGCAGTGGCGCTGCGGCTCGGGGACCTTCCGCATGAACGTCGCGCTGTCGGAACTGCCAGACTTCCGCTGCCTGCCGGGCGCATCGGTCGCGGAACATCATACCGCCGGGATCATCATGGCCCCGAGCCTCGCTTACATGGACCGGGCGTACGTCGACGCCAAGGCCCATGGGTGGTCGCGCGAACCCATCGTCGAAATGTTGATCCCCTCGACGCTGGACGACAGCCTCGCGCCGCCCGACCAACATGTCGCGAGTCTATTCTGCCAGCACGTCGCGCCGCAATTGCCCGACGGCGCGTCGTGGGACGCGCATCGTGAAGCCGTCGCGGACCTCATGATCGATCTCGTCACGCGCCACGCGCCGAACTTCAAGGCGTCGGTGCTCGGACGACAGATCTTCAGCCCGCTGGATCTGGAACGAACCTTCGGACTCGTGGGCGGGGATATCTTTCACGGCGCGCTGAGCCTGGACCAGCTGTTCTCCGCGCGGCCGATGCTCGGTCACGGAGACTATCGCGGACCGCTGCGGGGGCTCTACATGTGCGGTTCGGGCACGCACCCGGGTGGCGGCGTCACGGGTGCGCCGGGTTACAACGCGGCTCGCGAAATACTCCGCGATTTCAAGCGGCGGCGGGTCTAGGCCCCGACTGTCACGGCCGGCGGCGGATCGTAGCGCTGGGCGATCAAACTCTCGATCAATTGTTCTGGCGGGCAACCGCGATCGAGATCGTGCTCGGCCCAATTGCGCAACGGCGGTTTGATGTTGAGGGAGACTCTCATGGATGCGCTTCAACTTGCGAGTGTCCGATAGCTGGCTTTCAGGCAGTCGGCAGCACCGGCCGCCATTGGCCGTTCTCCAGCCGCACGGTCACGCTCATCAGGAGATGATCCTCGTTGCGGATGATCCGGTCGGCCACCGGGAAGACCTCGCGCGCCTGTGGATCGGCCATCCAGTCCGCCGCCTGCACATGGTAGGTGTACTGCACCAGGGTCTGTAGATGGCCATTCACTTCTTCGGGTGGCGACCATTTGACCACGTCGTCCAGGCTCAAGTGGGCCACGCAAAAATCGGCATCATGCAGAGCCGGCCGATCGTGAGCGCCCAAGGTGACATGCTTCTTTTGTAAATAGTATCGACGGCCCTTATCGGTCAGCGAGTAGCGCTTGCCTGCATCTCCCGTGGCGGCGGAAGTGGACAATATGTTCGTTGAGGTGACGAGGCCCAAACGCTCGAGCACGGGCAATTGCACGGCATCATTCGTCTTCGCGGACAGATCCTCGGGCGTCACGTCCCGCGGCCAGCTGAACTTGCCCATGCACAGGTCGCCGTGATCGAACAGATACCGCTTGACCGCATCGCGAAGCGCATCGCGGCTGGGTTGATCGAGGGCGGCCTGCGACTGACCGGCCATCAACATCAGGCCGAGCGTCAGGCCGAGCGTCAGGCAAGCTGCGCCCGACCGTGCTTTCAGATTCATTTTTTGACTCCTCACTGCTTGTCCTGACTCAGCCTCTAATTCACGCACTTAGGGTCTTCCGGCGTAATCCCTTGCTCGTAACCATCCGTCAAGGTCTCCAGAAAACACAACAGATCGGCTTCGTTCTGCGCCGTCATGTAAGGGGTATCGCCCGGTGACAAACCGAACGGAATATCCGTATTGTCGACGAATACTCTGTAGGCGGTCGGCAGATCGTTGAACTTCTGCACGACCCCACCCACGGTGGGATACCACTTCCCGGGGTCGGTATCGCGCGTGTTGTAAAAATCGATCACCTGGGCCAAGGACGTGAACACGCCGTTGTGAAAAAACACGTTACGGGTCGCCGCGTTGCGCAGCGTGGGTGTCTTGAAGGACCCGCACCATTGCGCGCTACCCGGGAGTACGTGCGGAATCAAATACGGATTTTCCGGATCCGGATTCACGGCCGTGCAGAGACCGAGGTCGTAATAGGTAGGCAGCGGGAACTTCGTCGTGTTGGCCGGTATCCGCGTGTTGCGCGGCGGAGAGGCATTCTCGTACGTATAGTCGGTGAAAATCGCGCCGCCTCCGCCGTTCTGCGGGCCATTGTAGTGGCATGCAAAGCAGTTTCCGGTGTAGTTGAACACCTCGTAGCCGCGCACTTCGGCGGGCGTCAGATTGACGGGCTTGCCGTTGCTGAGCGCGAGCGTCGCCCAATAATCGTACTTGCTCGTGAAGGCATTGAAGCTCGGGTCTTCCTGCTGGTAGGCCTGCAGCGCCAAGCCGACATCGGTGAACGCGGTGTCGGTGTCGCCAAAAACATCCGCGCCATAGGCTTGCTCGAACAGAGAGGCGTAGCTGGCATTCTGGACGACGGCAACGACGGCGGCTTCACTGGCGTTGTCCATCTCGAAGGAAGACAACAGCGGAATGGCTGCCTGCTGGGCCTGAGTGTCGGCGTGGCCGTCCCAGGTGAACCCGCCACCCGGGGCGTTCGTGCTCACGCCGTCAGGATTGACGGCACTATCGTTGTACGGTGGATTGTAAAGCTTATACGTCAGCGTCGGCACCGCCCTGAAGCCCGGGCTGCTCAGGTTCGGACCGCCGAGCTGCACGGGCGAGGTGTTGGTGGCCGACTGTGCGTAGTGATTAGTCGGGTCGTGGCAACTGGCGCAGGACATCTTCTTCGAACCGGACAAATTAGTGTCGAAGAAGAGTTGTTGTCCGACCTGCGCCTGCGGACTCAGAGTGGTGGTCTCTGCATTGGAGAGACTCATCAAGCCGACCAACAGAAACGTTCCGAGCGCGAACATCGCGCCTCCACCGCCGTGCAAACGGCGTTGCGCGTCTACCGCGACATGTGTCGCCCGCGAATTGTTGAGCATGCAGTACTCCTCAAAAATAACGGGCCGGCGCTCTCGCGCCGGCCCTTGCCTCTCGATTGCAGCCGACGGCGGGGCGCTTTACTGCGCCCAGAGGTTCGTCTGACTGGCGTCCGGTCCCGTGGTCACCGGAGCTTGCACGGTCCCCGCGGAGGTCACGTGAGTCACGCCGGCCGGGAACTGGTACACATGGTTCATCGCACGCACCGCATCGAAATGCGGATTCGCGCTGCCGGCGAACTCCGGCAAGACGGTCGCATTTTGATTGATGAACGTTTCCGTGTACTTGGAGCGATTCATGTAGGTGCCCGGTTGGCCCGGATCGGCCAGACCGAAGACGTCCTGCAAGGTACGCACGAACGAGAAGTGACTGTAGTAGTCCGTGTCGTACAGACCGCTGGGCGCGCCATTTGCCACCTGATTGGTCTGCAGCGAGAACATCGTCACGCCATGACCACCGTTGCCGTTGCTGTACGGGGGAGGAGTGAAGGTCAAAGTACTCGTGCCGGTGGAGCCCTTGTAGGCCTCCGTGAACGACGACTCCGCGGACTGGCTCGAGATCACGCTGCCGTTCGCCGAGAACGTGACCAATTGCGACTTTCCATCGCCGCTGCGCCCCGGATTCCAACCGCAGCACGAAGTCGTCGCGGACTCGCCTTCGTCGAACGTGACGACGATTGCGACGCGCTTGGTCGGATCGTTCCAGATCGGCGAAGACTTGATCTTCGTGACGACGTTCTGGAGCCAATAATCGGTACGCGGCACCGTGCCGGTGTTGTGCATGTCATCGTCTTGATCGGGGACGATGAAGTTCAGATTGGCAATGTTACCGCTCGCGAGATCGGCTTTGAATTGGTCTTGCACCCATGGTTGAGTGTTACCGCTCCACCAGGAGCTGATGCCGTTCGCCGTGGCATAGGACTGCAAGGCGCTGTCCCAGTCGCCCGCGGCGGTGTAGTTGCTCCCACCGCTCGCCGTATTGCTGGGGTAGCTGTAGGGGATCGCATTGCCATTGACGTCGGTCGTGCCGTAGGCGCCGGAAATGCTGCGCGCATTCAGTGCGTAGTTTGGTTGCGCCACCGCGTCCGCGAACCACACGACTGGGTTATGCTTCTTGGCGACCAGCGAGCTACCGTAGGTGCTGCCGTCGACGCCGACGATGCTGCTCACGGAAGGATTGTCGAAGAAGATACCGCCGGTCGCGGTATTCCAGCTGGTGACGCCCGGATTGTTCGCCGTCGTACCACCCGGTGAGGGCCAGAGCGAACCTTCGTAGGTGTGCCAGGTCAGGCCCTTGGCGAGCATCGCGTTTGCGAGGTTCGGCACCACGCCGACGATCGCCGGATAGGGAATCGCTTCGTCGCCGGTCTGACCCCAATCATCGGCCGCGCCCAGCGCCAAATAGTTCGGCTCACTCGGATGGCCCGTGGCGAAGTAGTTGTAGTATGTGTTGCCGGCCTTGAGGAAGCTGTTGAGGTACGGCAGGCTCGAGTTGTTGTAGAGGCTGCTCTGCGACTCGTTCTCTTCGATGATCACGAAGACATAGTCATACTGCGGCATGCCTTCCAGGTTGTAAGCATATTGCTCGGCGGCCGGGATGGTGGCGACGCTTTGCAAATCCGCGGCCGCGCAGGCATCGGCATTGGTGGCATCGAAGCTCGCGACGGCCGGGCAATCGAAGTTGCCGCGAAGCTCACCGACGGTATCGCCGCGATCGACGAACTTCGCCGCCAGTGCGAGACGGCCTTCGGCAACCACCGACTCCTTGAGGATCGCCGCTTGATCGGCGGCACTCGTCACTTGGCCGGGCGGCAGCAAGAGGTTCGAGCTGGTGGCAACGCCAATGCGATCGGCCAGATTCGCGACGGCGCTGTTGAACGTCGCGCCCTGGGTTTCGATGGCGAGAGCGAGCTCCGTGGAGATCGGGGTGACGTTCACGGTCGCTGCGAGCAGCGGGCTCTTGGTGGCGGTCTGAATCTGGGCTGGATTGACGCGGAACACGGTGCGGCCGGCAGTGCCCGGCACGCCGCCGATCTGAGCCACCAGAGGCGCGAGAGTCGCACTCGACAGCTTGAAGCTACCAGTGGACGTCGTCGTCGTGGACGGCTCGCCGGCATCGCAGGCGCCGTTGCCGTTCAGGTCGAAGCAGACCGTGGCACCCGCATAGACGGTGGCGGCCGTGCGGGAAGCGGAGGAGGCGGCCGCCGTGTCGGCGAAGACTGGCGGAGTGAACTGCGCGCCGGCTACGACGCCTTCGACGATGGCTACCGAGGCGAAGGCGGAAGCGGAACTCAGCGCGAGCACGCTCGCTACGGCGGCGGCGACCCTGGAGGGACGCACCGGCTTGGATTGAGAACTCATATTTACTTATCTCCTGATTGTTCGATGGTGGTTTGCGCAGCGGGTCAGGCGGTCTGGCGGCGACGGCCGATCACGCCGAAGAAAGCCAGTCCCGACGCGAGGAGCAGCGCGGGGGCTGGAACGGGGACGGGCGTCAATGCCCAGCTCGAAGCGTTGGGGGTCGCATCGAGCGCCAACTGCGTGGCTCCCGCGCTGTAAGAATCGGTCTGCAGAAAATTGGCTGCGACCACTCCGGCCGCGGCCGGATCGTTGATGTACCCAAACTCGTAATCGGGCGAGTTGTTTACCGCCGCGTCGACGTCCGAAAATACGAAGTTGTTGAGTGCGCCATTGGCATATACGGTCACAGGCGTGGTGTCGTCGAACGCTTCCGAGTTCGTGTTCCAGGTGTTGGCTTGCAGCGTCGCGTTGCCCAAGGTTTGCCCGGAAACGAGCACCGGCGCAAAGGCAATGCCGTTCAGCACCACTTGAATGTTGCTGATGTCCGTTACCGCCTGACCACCATCGGTGGACACGCCGTTGAACGAACCCGTGACTTGTTGGCCGTCGGAAAACGTGTAGGAAAAATCGTAGGTAGCCGCGTGCGCAGCCCCTCCCGTGAGAACGGCGCAAACCGCCGCTGCCGTCAGGAATTGCTTGATCATAGTGTCCTCGTGTGTCGTGAGTGTGTGTCGTCTCGTCCCATGTCTAATCGGGGCTGCTGGCTGTGTCCTCAGCAGTGCTCAATCAAGGGATGGGTGTCGCGCGAATCGGTTGTGATCGAGCTCGTGCGGCATCCACACCTCGGAGCGCACTATGTTTTCTTCACCGCGTTTTTTTGTTACTCGCAGGTGAAGCTTCAGTAACACTGACAATTCTTCGCACACGGAGAAGCGCCGCCTCGTTGCGGCGCGGTGAGGGGAGGGGAGGAGGCGTTATGGGCGGGATCGTGCCGCCGGCACGATAGGTCCGCCGATCAAACCCGCAAGAATTCCGCGAAACGCTCCGCGTCGACATTCCCGCCGCTGACGATCACGCCGATGCGGCCGCCCGCGAAAGCGACGGCCTGTGCGCGGGCGGCCGCGAAGCCGAGACAGCCTGTCGGCTCGACGACGATTTTCATGCGAGTCGCGAAAAATCGCAGACAGTCGATCAGTTCCGCGTCGGTCGCGGTGAAAATATCCGCGACCTCGCGGCGAATGATCTCGAAGGTTTGGGATCCGAGGGCCTGAGTCTGGGCCCCATCGGCGATCGTCTGCGGAACTTCGATGCGGACGATCTTGCCCGCGCGCAGAGATTGCCGGCCGTCGTCGCCGGCCGCGGGCTCGACGCCGAAGACCTTGCAGCCGGCGGACAGGGCGCGCGCTGCCAATGCCGAACCCGCGAGCAATCCGCCGCCGCCGAGGCAAACGAACAAAGCGTCGAGCGGTCCGACCTCCTCGAACAACTCCTTGGCCGCAGTCCCCTGGCCGGCGATCACGTCAGCGTGGTCGTAGGGCGGGATCAAGGTAAAGCCCCGCTCGTGCGCGAGTTGGGCTGCAATCTCTTCCCGGCTCTCGCGATAGCGATCGTAGCTTACGATCTCGCCGCCGTAGCCGCGCGTGGCCGCCACCTTCGACGCGGGCGCGTCCAAGGGCATGACGATCGTCGCCGGGATCTTCAAGAGCCGCGCGGCCAGCGCGATTGCCTGCGCGTGATTACCCGAGGAAAATGCGACGACGCCGCGCCTGCGAGCCTCTTCCGACAAACAGGAGAGCGCGTTGAACGCGCCGCGAAACTTGAAGGCGCCGGCTCTTTGAAAATTCTCGCACTTGAAAAACACCGACGCGCCGAGCTCCGCGTCGACTGTCGCCGAGCTCATCACCGGCGTTCGTCGCGCGGCGCCCTGCAGGCGCTGCGCCGCCGCAACCACGTGCTCGTAGTTGGGCGGTTTGTCCATCATCCCAGCGGGGATACTCCGAACAAGCGCACGTGCGCCCAAAGAATGAAGAACACGTAGGTCGCGAGACCCAGCACGACGGCAAGCGCATCG
>Ga0116230_10000295_pt1 | contig 42300 bp, 33 predicted proteins | sample S1TSphfallax_3_FD_88678 | JGI IMG/M metagenome (GOLD analysis project Ga0116230, IMG submission 88678) | Host-associated microbial communities from peat moss isolated from Minnesota, USA - S1T2_Fd - Sphagnum fallax MG | ecosystem: Host-associated > Plants > Peat moss > Unclassified | place... | reverse complement strand
GGCTATGGTTTTTCCTTTAAATTTGACATCCAAAGTTTCTCGGTTATAGCGTTTGCCATGGCATTGGTCACATTGTACATAGACATCGGGTAAGAAATGCATTTCAATTTTAATAACGCCGTCCCCTTGGCAGGCTTCACACCGCCCCCCCTTGACATTGAAAGAAAAACGACCCGGCGCATAACCACGGGCTTTGCTTTCCAACAGGTTTGCAAACCATTCTCGGATGGGCGTAAAACAACCAATATAGGTTGCAGGATTAGAGCGGGGCGTCCGCCCAATGGGTGATTGATCAATATCAATGACTTTATCAATAGATTCTACGCCTTTTAAGCCGTCATGAGGTCCCGCTGGGTCTCGGGCATCATAAAAGTGGCGCGCTAAAGATTTATAAAGCGTTTCAATAACAAGTGAAGATTTACCACCTCCTGAAACACCTGTCACACACGTTAATGTTCCCAATGGAAAACGCACGGTTACATTTTTCAAATTGTTGGCACGGGCTCCCATAACAGTTAAACTTTCCTTTGATCCCAAACGACGCTCTGAAGGAACTTCTATTTTTCGGCGACCACATAGATATTGACCTGTTAAACTTTCCTCATTGCGCATCATATCATCCGGCGTACCTTGAGCTACAATCTGACCACCATGGCGGCCGGCCCCTGGGCCCATATCAATAACTTGGTCGGCTGTGCGAATGGCGTCTTCATCATGTTCTACCACCACCACTGTATTCCCAATGTCCCGTAAATGCTTTAACGTGTCTAACAAACGGTTATTGTCCCGTTGATGTAATCCAATGGATGGTTCATCAAGCACATACAAAACACCTGTCAGACCCGAACCAATTTGGGAAGCTAGGCGAATTCGTTGGCTCTCTCCCCCAGATAACGTTCCAGAAGACCGCGATAGGGTAAGGTAATCAAGCCCAACATTCATCAAAAACATTAAACGATTTTGGATTTCCTTTAAAATCCGATGGGCAATTTCTTGCTGCTTAGAGGTAAGACACAGACTGTTAAACCACTGTGATGCTTGCTCAATGGAAAATGCGCATACATCGCTGATGGACAGATCGGTAATCTTAACACACAAAGCTTCTGGCTTTAACCGTTGCCCTTGGCAAGATGAACACGGATTCATCATTTGATACCGTGATAAATCTTGCCGAACCCAATCACTCTCTGTTTCCCGCCAGCGCCGTTGGAGATTGGGAAGAACACCTTCAAAAGGTTTGTGAGTGGTATATCGGCGAACCCCATCATCAAAGATAATGGAAACAGCCTCACCTTTTGATCCATAAAGAATCATATTTTGAATGTCCGAGGATAATTCCTCAAATGGGATATCCATGGGAAACTTGTAATGCCGAGCCAGAGATTCGAGGACTTGCGCATAGTATTCATTCGTTTGAGGTCGCTTGCGTCCTCCTGCATCTGCTGCTGCCCACGGCATAATAGCGCCACCTCGTAAACTTAAACGAACATCTGGAACCACCAGAGAGACATCAAAGCTAATTTCAACACCTAATCCATCACAGGTTGGACATGCTCCATGGGGGCTGTTAAAAGAAAAAAGGCGCGGCTCAATTTCACTTAAGGTAAAACCAGAAACAGGACAAGCAAATTTAGCCGAAAAGATTGTCCGTATTTGGGTATCGGGGTTTTCAACAAAGACCAAACCATCACTTAACGTCAAAGCTGTTTCCAGAGAGTCAGCTAAACGTTGCGCCATATCAGTTTGAACCACCATACGGTCTACAACAATTTCAATATCATGATTAATTTTTTTATTCAGGCTGGGTACTTGATCAATTTCATAGATCAGCCCATCTACCTTGACTCGTTGGAATCCTTTTTTGCGCAAATCAGCTATTTCTTTTTTGTACTCCCCTTTACGACCACGCACGATGGGTGAAAGCAGTAAAAGCCGTGTTCCTATTGGCATAGCTAAGATCTGATCTACCATTTGACTGACTGTCTGAGCCTCGATTGGTAAGCCTGTTGCTGGTGAATGAGGCACGCCAATACGCGCAAACAAAAGACGCAAATAATCATAAATTTCAGTAACCGTTCCAACAGTCGAACGTGGATTCTTTGATGTTGTCTTTTGCTCAATAGAAATAGCTGGACTCAACCCCTCAATAGAGTCCACATCTGGCTTTTGCATCAATTGCAAGAACTGACGGGCATAGGCTGAAAGACTTTCAACGTAACGGCGTTGACCTTCTGCGTAAAGCGTATCAAAGGCAAGCGAAGATTTACCTGAACCACTTAAGCCAGTAATCACAACTAAGCGATCCCGTGGGATATCTACGTGGATATTTTTTAGATTATGTTCGCGAGCGCCTAGAATGCTAATATGAGTTGTCATCACGGATTACCTTCTGGGTAATCCGAACATTCTTCTAAAGCTGCTGCTCTTTGCAAACGATCATTAATGGCTACACCCAAACCTGTGGAGGGAATAGGCACAACCGCAATTCCAGTGTAAGGATCTCGATCTAATTGGCGCAACATGCGAAATAAATTTGCCGCTGCTTCTGTTAAATCCCCCTTTTCACTGAGGTTCAAGGTTATAAACCTTAAGCCTGGCTCCCCAAAACCAAGAAGAGCCTCCCCCACTTGGCAGCTTGTTGCATTAAGACGCAAAGGACGATGAGGCGCATAATGGCGATGCATCATTCCAGGAGCCTTAACAGCCAAGGATCTCGTTTTCTTCTCCTTCTTAACATCAATAGGCCCAATAACAGCTTCTAATTCTTGGGACAAAATACGACCTGGACGCAATATGGACGACCTTTCCCCCGAAAGGTCTAAAATGGTTGATTCAAGACCAATTTCGCAACGTCCTCCATCAAGAATCAAAGGAACTTGATTACCCAAAGAAGCAACTATATCTTCAGCAGAGGTCGAACTAATCCCCATAGATCGGTTTGCACTTGGTGCTGCTAAGGGTCGACCAAATTCTCGGATAAGGCGACCTGCAACGGGATGGGCAGGACAGCGGATCGCCAACGTATCAAGACCACCACTGGCCAAAAGAGAAACTGGACAGTCTGTTGATCGATTCAACACAAGAGTAAGAGGACCAGGCCAAAATACATCCATCAAAGCTTCAGCTTTCAAATTGACTTCAACAAGCTTTTCTATTTGATCAGCAGAGGCAACATGAATGATTAAAGGATTAAATGTGGGGCGGTTTTTTACCGTAAAAATACGTGCAACCGCTTGGTCTTGATAAGCATCAGCTGCCAAACCATACACCGTTTCTGTTGGTATACCAATCACTTGTCCTTCTTTCAACAAGCGGCAAGCTTCAGCAAAGCCTTGTGGTGTAGGTAAAACAATCATCTTTTCCTCTTTGAAGGAATACGCTGTTTTTTATGTAAAGTACTTTTCAAGAAAATGCTAGAAAAATGATAGTAGACTCTATTTTGCTTGGCTAAAAAATCGTGCAATGATCTCTTGGTAAACAGACGCTAGTTGGTGAATTTTTTCCACCTCTATATGTTCGTCTACTTGATGAGCAGTTGTGTTAATAAGGCCAAATTCAATAGTAGGAGAAAGGTCTTTTATAAATCTTGCATCAGAAGTACCACCACCTGTACTCAAAACAGGCGTACGTCCGGTAATTGCTGACACGGCATTTTGGACAAGAGATCGTAACGCTTGATCCTCACATAAAAAAGCTTCTCCGCTGCCCTGAACTTGTAATGTATAGCTTATTCCATTTTGGGTGAGGCCAGCCTGGTTTGCTTTGTCATGAAGATATTGGGCTAAAGATTCTCGCGTATGAAGGGGATTAAAGCGTATATTAAATTGAGTTGTAATTTCTGCAGGGATAACATTTGTTGTTGGGTTTCCCACATCGATAGAAGTCACCTCCACATGGGATGGGTCAAAATTAGGCATTCCATGATCTAAGGGAATCGAAAGAATCATTCGCAAATAATCCAATAGATAGGGTATAGGATTCCCCGCTAAATGAGGATACGCAACGTGGCCAGTCTTGCCTTGTACAATTAAAATGGCATTAAGGCTACCCCGACGCCCTATTTTAATGGTGTCGCCAATCTCTTTTGTATTTGTTGGTTCACCCACTATACAAGCATCAATTTGTTCTTTACGATTTTTAAATTGCTCAACAACATAACGAATCCCTTGAGTAGCTGGCCCTTCCTCATCACTGGTTAGAACGATGCTTAAAGAACCTTTCGCCAAAGAATTTTCTTTAAGATAATCATCAATTGCGGACAAGTAAGCCCCTATCCCGCCTTTCATATCAACAGCGCCTCGGCCATAAAGCTTACCTTCACGCACCTCTCCTGCAAAAGGATTAACAGACCAACGGGCAAGATCATTAACCGGCACAACGTCCACATGCCCAATAAAACAAAGATGTGGAGACGTATTACCCCGGCGTGCATAAAGGTTGCTGACCTCTGCCAAATCAAGGCGTTCAATTGAAAAACCACGGACCTTTAAAAAATCTGACACAAAAGACAAAGATCCAGCTTCTTGAGGTGTTATACTTGGGAATTTTATGAGTTGTTGCGTTAAAAAGACAGGATCAGTTATCGCGGAGTACCTTTGCACTTTTAGTGAACAGCTTCTGAAGTTTGTACAGATTGTCCACCTGGGACAGTAGATGATAATTGGTCTGATGGAGAAAGGACAAGGGGGGCAAGTTCGTCATCTTGCCATTCAATCGGAGTTAAAGGTCTCACAAGCGCGATTTTTAAGACTTGCTCTACGGAAGAAACGGGTACAATTTTGATGCCTCGTTTTACATTATCAGGAATATCTGCTAAGTCTTTTTCATTATCAGTTGGGATCAGAACGGTTTTTATTCCTCCTCGATGGGCTGCAAGTAGCTTTTCCTTCAAACCTCCAATTTGCAAAACACGCCCCCGCAAAGTAATTTCACCTGTCATAGCAACATCTTTGTGGATGGCAGTACCAGTAAGTGCGGAAACAATTGATGTACACATGGCTACTCCTGCCGATGGGCCATCTTTAGGGGTTGCACCTTCGGGAACATGAATATGAATATCACGTTTTTCAAAAAGAGACGGCTTAATGCCAAAGTGAGGCGCTTGGGAACGGATATAGCTGACAGCGGCCTGAATGGATTCTTGCATTACGTCCCCTAATTTTCCAGTAATCATGGTTTTACCTTTGCCAGGCAAAATGACCGCTTCAATTGAAAGCAAATCACCACCAACTTCTGTCCAGGCAAGACCTGTTGTTACCCCCACAACATCGGCTGTCTCAGCTAACCCATAATGATACCGAGGAATACCAGCATATTTTCCCAGATTTTCATTGGTAATTTTGACAGTACTCATTTTCGATTTGGTTAGAATTTCTTTAATAGATTTACGAGACAAATTAGCAATTTCACGTTCTAAATTCCTAACACCTGCTTCACGCGTATAAAGGCGGATTAATTGGCGTAAAGCATCTTCTGTAATCGTTAATTCTCCTGCCTTCAAACCATGCATCTCTAGAGCTTTAGGGATCAGGTAATGAGTAGCAATAGCGACCTTTTCGTCTTCTGTATACCCCGGTAGCCGAATGACTTCCATTCGATCTAAAAGAGGCTGTGGCATCCTTAGCGTATTAGCTGTCGTTACAAACATCACATCGGATAAGTCATAATCAACCTCCAGATAATGATCATTAAAAGTAGCATTTTGCTCTGGATCAAGGACTTCAAGTAAAGCAGATGCCGGGTCTCCGCGCCAATCGGTTCCCATTTTATCAATTTCATCTAGCAAAAAGAGAGGATTCGACGTTTTTGCCTTTTTCATCCCCTGAACAATTTTACCGGGCATAGCCCCAATATAAGTTCGACGATGACCACGAATTTCAGCTTCATCCCGTACGCCTCCTAAAGACATGCGCACAAAGCTACGCCCAGTTGCTGAAGCAATAGATTTGCCCAGGGATGTCTTACCCACTCCCGGAGGACCAACAAGACACAAAATCTGTCCTTTTACCTTACCAACCCGGCTTTGAACAGCTAAATACTCTAGGATTCGTTCCTTAACTTTGTCTAACCCATAATGGTCATGATCTAAAATTTTTTGGGCGCTGACGATATCCCGCCTTATACGGCTTCGATGCTGCCAAGGAATTGAAAGCATCCAATCCAAATAATTACGAATAACAGTTGCTTCTGCCGACATTTGATTCATCGCTTTCAACTTCCGTAATTCGGTCAGAGACCTTTCATGTGCTTCTTTGCTCAATTTTGTTTTTTTAATTCTAGATTCGAACTCAGAAACTTCATCTTTGCCCTCTTCACCTTCGCCCAGTTCCTTTTGGATGGCTTTCAGTTGCTCGTTCAAATAATAATCCCGTTGGGTTTTTTCCATTTGACGCTTCACACGGGTGCGGATGCGGCGCTCAATCTGTAAAACACCGATTTCTCCTTCGATATGGTTCAAAATCTTTTCTAATCTCTGTTTGACATCAGCTGTTTCTAAGAGGATTTGTTTTTCAGGGATCTTGAGGCCGAGATAAGAGGCAATTGTATCCGCTAACTTTGCTGCGTCATCGATTTGATTAATGGTAACCAAAACATCAGGAGGAATCTTACGATTAAGTTTAATATACTGCTCAAACTGACTAACGATAGTACGCATCATCGCTTCAACTTCTGCTTCATCAATTTGTTCTTCTGGAAGCAATTCAACAAGAGCATGAAAATGTTGGTCATTCTCTTGAATGTTAAGCAGACGGATACGCTGCCCTCCCTCTACCAAAACCTTAACAGTCCCATCAGGAAGCTTTAAAAGCTGCAGAACAGTCCCAAGTGTTCCAATTGTGTATAAATCCCCCACCGAAAGATCATCATGGTTAGCGTTTTTTTGTGTGACTAGAACGATCTGCTTTTCTTCGCCCAACATGACTTGTTCCAGTGCCCGCACAGATTTTTCTCGGCCAACAAATAAAGGCACTATCATATGAGGGAAAATAACAATATCACGAAGAGGGAGAACGGGATATTGAGTCCCTTTTGTTAAACCAAACGTCATCTATAACCACCCAAATATTTTCAAAGAAGGACTATACCCATTCCAGATGATTGTGCTGGTTTTTGGTTCCCGATCTGAAAGGGGTATATACCCATTCTTTACTATCTTTATCATTTTCCTTTAGATGCATCGTTCAGGCGTTTGCCATACATTTTTAAAGGCTGGGTACGACCTTCTACCACTTCTTTGTTGATAATAATTTCCTCAACATCTTTGTAGGAAGGCATCTCAAACATCGTGTCTAACAAAATATTTTCCATAATAGAACGTAAGCCACGAGCTCCTGTTTTTCGAGCAATTGCCCGTAATGCGATAGCATGTAAAGCATCATCTGTCAAAGTCAACTGCACATTTTCCATTTCAAATAGCCACTTATATTGTTTGACAAGCGCATTTTTTGGCTTCATTAAAATTTCTACCAAGGATTCTTCATCTAGATCCGTTAATGTAGCCAAAACAGGGAGCCGACCAATAAATTCCGGAATTAACCCAAATCTTAATAAGTCTTCTGGCTCAACACTTCGTAATACATCTCCTGCTGCTTTTTCAGAAGCTGAACGGACATCTGCACCAAATCCAATCGCTACGCCTTTGCCGCGGGCAGATATAATTTTTTCTAACCCTGAAAAAGCACCCCCACAGATAAAAAGAATATTTGTTGTATCAACTTGTAGAAATTCTTGCTGGGGGTGTTTGCGACCGCCTTGAGGAGGAACAGAAGCTGTCGTTCCTTCCATAATTTTTAGCAGAGCTTGTTGAACACCCTCCCCTGAAACATCTCGTGTTATTGAAGGATTGTCTGATTTACGAGAAATTTTGTCAACCTCATCAATATAAACAATTCCTCGCTGAGCTCGCTCAACATTATAATCTGCAGCCTGTAGTAATTTTAAAATAATATTTTCAACATCTTCGCCTACATATCCAGCTTCAGTAAGTGTTGTCGCGTCTGCCATGGTAAAAGGAACATCAATAATCCGCGCAAGTGTTTGGGCGAGTAGCGTTTTCCCACTGCCTGTTGGACCAATTAAAAGAATATTGGATTTAGCAATTTCGATATCCCCACTTTTAGAACCATGGCCCAAGCGTTTATAATGGTTATGAACAGCAACAGAAAGGACCCTTTTTGCAAAAAACTGGCCAATAACATAGTCGTCAAGAACAGCGCAAATTTCAGCTGGGGATGGAACCCCATCACCTGACTTAACAATAGATGACCGATTTTCTTCCCGAATAATATCCGTACATAGCTCAACACATTCATCACAAATAAAAACCGTTGGACCTGCAATAAGCTTGCGAACCTCATGTTGGCTTTTACCGCAAAATGAACAGTACAGAGCATTTTTGATATCACTACCAATCGATTTGCTCATTATCCTCCCCTACTTGTAACGTCAAAAGGATCTATACTTTTTCTAGGGCGTATCATCAATTATCGCCTTGGACTACAAATAGCGGACTCTTGTGCTTTCCGTTTCTCACAAATACTTCTCTTGTATTCTACGATACGGTTTTTAAAAACCCACCATTTTAGTTTCACTGACCTACGGTTCGCTACAAAACCCTTCAATTGATGACACGTCCTATCTTAATTAAAAAATAATAACACAGTGACCCTTCACATAATCAGTATGGCTTGTCAATGCTCAACAAAAAGTTAAATTTTTTGGTTTTTTAAGCTTTTGCATTCTTTGTCGCAAGATCGAGCACCTTTGGGCGGTCAGTTACGACTTCATCAATCAATCCAAACTCCTTTGCCTCATGGGCAGACATAAAGCGGTCACGCTCCACCGTATCTATAATCGTTTCTAAAGATTGTCCTGTTCTTTCAGCAAGAATTTCATTTAACCTTCTTCTTACATTTAAAATTTCACGCGCTTGAATTTCAATATCCGTTGCTTGGCCTCTTGCACCACCATGCGGTTGATGGATCATAACACGAGAATTAGGCAAAGCAAATCGCTTACCTCTTGCTCCCACTGCTAGTACCATAGCTCCCATGGAACAAGCTTGCCCCAAACATAAGGTCGCAACATCGCAACGGATATAGTTCATGGTATCAATAATAGATAAGCCTGATGTTACAACCCCACCAGGAGAATTAATATACAATGCAATGTCTTTATCAGGATTTTCGGATTCCAAGAATAACAGCTGGGCACAGATAAGGCTTGCAATATCATCATTTAACTCACCTGAGAAAAAAATGATGCGCTCTTTGAGTAATCGAGAATAAATATCGTAGGAACGCTCTCCCCTACTGGTTTGCTCCACAACCATAGGGATAAGTACATTATGTATAGAAGACTCTTGAAATGCGCTCATGCCTTTTGCCCTTTCCTTTTTACAAGCATTGCTTTTTGAAGCTACTAAATGACTGAACTTTGCCCCTCTTCCACCTCTTCATCGTAAGGCGTTGGAATAATACCCTGTACAATTTTCTTTAAGGTTGAAAAATCGACTTCACGTTCTACCACTGCTGACTCCTTTAAAACAAAGTCTACCACCTTATCTTCTAAAAGAGGAGCTACCAAATTTCGCAAAGCTTGATGATTATTTCCGTAGAATTTAATCACCTCATCCATCTGGGATGGATGGCGCATAGCCTCATTAACAACAGCTCTTCGAACTTCTTCATCAGTTAGCTTAAGCTTATTTAAGTCTGCCAGTTGAGCAATCAACAACCCCAAGCGCACACGACGTTTTGCAATAAATTCATACTCTGTTTTAAGCTCATTTTCTGATTTGTGGCTTTCTTCTTCATCTAATTCTCCGTTTACCTGGGCCTCATTTAATTCATTTTTAAGCTGCTCCCAAATCGCTTTAAATTCATTTTCTACCATCGTCGGAGGTAGGTCAAAATTATACTGCGCATCCAAAGCATCCAGTAAGTTTCTTTTGGTATATAAATAAGCGACTTTTTTACTTTCATACTCCATGGTAGATCGAACAGTTTTACGCAATTCCTCTAGAGTTTCTAGATTATACTCTTTGGCAAAAGTATCGTCTAACTGAAAAGTTATAGGCTCTTCAATTTTTTGAACTTCTACTTTAACTGTGGCCTCTTTATCAGCAAGTTCTGCAACCTTTTCTTGATGGGAAAACCGGATTTTTTCTTCAAAATGGTCCCCTATTCCTTTACCGTAAAGGGCTTTTACAACAGGTGCAAAAGGACTTTCCTTTTTTTCTGGGCCTAATAGAATTTGATAAGTCTCTGGAATCTCTATTCTCTTCCCGTCCTCCAACGTTCCTGACCATTTCACCCAAATGAGATCTCTCTTAGCAGCAGGCCGTGTTTGAGATGGCTCTTGATACTTGATATGTTCATCGCACATCTTCTGTAAGCGTTTTTCAATATCCTCATCAGTAATCGCTACATTTAATATTTCTAAGGAAATACCCTTGAAGCTCTTTACATCGATATCTGGTAATATCTCAAAGGTTACTGTACACTCAAAATCTTTATCTTTTTCAAAAGAAATAATATTGACTATGGGGTCTATAGCGTTGCGGAACTTATGTTCCCTATAAATTTGCTTTAATGCTTCCCGCAACACCGCATTACCTGTATCCTCCCAAACTTCTGCTCCATATCGTTGGACAAGAATAGACCGAGGTGTTTTACCAGAACGAAAACCAGGAATACGAACACGTGCACCAATTTTTTCCAACTGTTGGTCAAATTTTTCCTCAAGGTCTCTTGCGGGAACCGTGATTTTAAACTGGTGCTTTAGTTTTTCTGAAGATATTCTTGACACTTGCATATAACATTCCGCCTTATCTTAAACGGTTTTTATAACTTTATTGGTGCGGGCGGAGGGACTTGAACCCCCACGACTTGCGTCACCAGAACCTAAATCTGGCGTGTCTGCCAATTTCACCACGCCCGCAAAAGAAACTTCCCTTTAGGGGGTAGAATCCAGGCTTTCTTTATGTACACGACTCTCATTTTATGTTCAATACCTTAGTACCCATTAGGGATTGTAGCAAGTTTTTCTTCAATAGACGATTGTCATTGGTAATGGTAGAGGCCCTTATTGGCAATCAACTACAAGCGTTCCACTAAATTTCATTCAGCTTTTCTTTTTTTGATATGTCAATTAAGGGAATAAGGAAGAAAGCAATAAGATTACTGAGGAGTAGATACCGCAAGTCAGAGGCCATGCTTAAGAAAAAATATATAATAAGCTGCACACAACTTATAGTTGTAAGCATTCGATAAACAAACTTTATATTTGAATCTATGTATTTTTTTCTTGAAACGTATATAGATAAAAAAAAGATAGGGATAACCCAATAAAAACGAAGGAGCAGGCTTGGAAAGAACGATAAGTAAGTTTTTAAAAAAGGAACTGTAAACGATGCAAGGAATAAGTTCTTTGCATCGTTGGTAAGGTAATAATTGTAATCTGTAATATTTTTGTTTAGCAATTTTAACCATACACCCATCCGGTGGCGCGTATAGGATAAAGGATGTTTTACAACGGCTTGCTTCCAGGTATCCCAGAGACATGCAAGGTCTTTAGGGTCGCTAGTTGAAATGAGGGTAGGAGGTTGATTGTACATCAATGCATCGATGTTTTGAAAACTGTAAAATTTTTTTAATTTTTCCATTGAAAAATAGGGATTCTTAAGAATATAGGTTGGGAAAATAGGCCGATTTTCTTGGGTACTTATACCTGCAAGATCATAGAGTCGTGCCATTTGCCAAGCGTTAGATTGTTGGGCAAGAGGAACAAAGCTTCGGTCTATTATTGTGTTGGCTCCCCAAATGCCTATGGATATGCTTAGTGTTAGTAGCATAGAACTTTTGGACAGTTTTTGATTAAAGAATAAATAACTTAGCCAAAATATACAAAAAGGGAGCACATATAAAGCTTGGTATTTAACGCCAACCCCATATCCAAGTAACATAATAATGATGATTGCTTGAAAAAGCGTCGGCTTTTTATTTAAAAAAGTGCAATGAAATAAAATGCTTATAGCTGCTAGAAAAGAAAAAGCAAAACTCACATCTTTCCACACCATGCTTGAGTAACACAAGCAAACTGGCCACAAGGGTATAAAATAAAACCACCACCAAGACCTGACTTTATGCTTAGATAATGTATAGGCAAATAGCCCAATGGATCCCCACAGTAATATTAGGTGTAAAGCAAACATAAGTCCAGAACCAGGAACTAATTGGTTAAACCAGGACCATATTAAGCTCATTAAAATAGGATGATGATTACTAAATACCTTAGCTTGGGCTTGGCCCAGTTGTGAATAACTATCTGGAGATAATAACCCAGGCCAAAACAAAGCCATGTGTACTAAAAAGCATAGAGAAGCAATTCCCCATGGAACATATATTTCTTTGGATAATCTCACAGTCAACCACATAAACCAAAGTCAAAGCGCTTAAAATAACCCTCTATTTTTATTGAGCTTCATGAACAATTTCAAGAAAAATAGTGCGAGCTTCTCATAAGAACCTGTGTGAAACCTGTCGCCATTCCATTTTTATGTTGAAAAATGCGCTGAACCAGTTTAGATGTTACACCCGTACAAAAGACTTCTTTCGAAACTGTCGCCTTTTGATCCATGATATACCCAATTTCTTTAGCGCCTTTCCTGACCCCCCAGGTCAGCAAAGTCGAAGTTTATTGGGTATATTGTCAAAAACTTAACTGTGATCCTCATGTACTCGTCTGTACACTCCAGTCACTCGCAAGTTTTTTCTTGAGCCCTCGAACCAAAATTCTCGGTTTCGAAAGAAGTCTAAAGTACTCCAGGGTTTGTTTGTCATAATGCAGAGCATCAGAATGCGGTTTTTAATGACCGTTCTCAAGGTATGATGGAAAGCATATTGGGATCAGTTTAGGGTTACTGTGGGCCTTAAGAAACCTCGTAACAATATCGATAAATAAAATTACTGGGGAAAAGCTTTAAGACAAACATGAATTCAATGGCGGGAGTGACGGGACTTGAACCCGCGGCCTCCGGCGTGACAGGCCGGCGCTCTAACCAACTGAGCTACACCCCCTTGGACTTTCAAGTAAACTTAGCCTTGTTAGCGTATTTTTTCAACTTTCGTCAAGAAAGAAGTTTTTAACTGAGATGTCAATCCCTTTTTAAGCAGAAGAAATAACACCTTTATTTTTGTAAGCTTGAGAAGGCTTCAAAAGCCCCACGACATCTCGGATTTCTTCCCTATATTTTCCAGATAAAGCATTCGCATAATCAGCCCCTCGGTTTAAAATACGGTCAAGTTCTACCTTATCTTGTAGCAATTTCCTCATTTCTTGACCAATAGGTATCATATGATGGATTAAAAGGTCAGAAAGCTCTTTCTTGAACGTTGAAAAATTATTGCCTGCGAAAGTTTGGCACACTTGGCCAGGTGTTTGGTTGTTCAAGCTTGCATAAATATTAATGAGATTGGCGGCTTCTGGGCGCGTTTCCAAATCTTTCATTGTTTCAGGAAGAGGATGGGTATCAGTTTTGGCTTTACGAATTTTTAAAGCAAGGGTATCCGCATCATCCATGAGGTGAATGCGAGAATACTCAGAAGCATCAGATTTACTCATCTTAACTGTGCCATCACGCAAGCTCATGATGCGAGTTGCAGGCCCTGTAATAATGGGTTCTGGTAAAGGAAAGACTTCTTTTTCAAATGTTCGATTAAACAAACCAGCTATATCGCGCATCAACTCCACATGCTGTTTTTGATCATCTCCTACAGGCACATGGGTTGCCTTATAGTTAAGAACATCTGCGGCCATTAAAACAGGATAAGAAAGCAGTCCAAGACATGCGTTTTCACGATGCTTGCCAGCTTTTTCCTTGAATTGCGTCATACGGTTTAGCCATCCAAGTGGGGTAATACAACTCAAAATCCAACTCAGTTCTGTATGGGGGGGGACATGGCTTTGTACAAAAATAATGGATTTATCGGGGTTAATACCACTGGCAATATAAGCTGCAGCCATAAGCCGTGTATGATCTGCAAGGTTGATCACTTCTTCTAAGGTAGTTAACGCATGAAGGTCAACAATGCAAAAAAGGCTTTCCTCAACTTTGTTTTGCATGGTCACCCAATTGCGAATGGCCCCCAAATAATTACCTAAATGAATGTCTCCGGTTGGGCGAATGCCAGAAAGAACCCGTTTCACTGTTATCTCCTAAAGTGAGCATTACCTTAGGGCGTGTCATCAATTATTGTCTTTTGGACTGCAAATAGCGGTTTTTTGCGCTTCCGTTTCTAAAAATACTTCTCTTGTATTTTGCGATACGGTTCTCGAAACCCGCTATTTTAGCTTCGCTGACCTTCGGTTCGCCACAAAATCCTTTAATTGATGACACGCCCTAACAACACATTACCCAATTCAAAAAGAGATGTCATAAGAAATTATTTTTAACTTTTTTAACATGCTCTTCTTATTCCAAAAACCAATAGTAACAACGGTAAAACTTAGTGAACCCTGGTGGCCAAGTTGAATACCTGGATTTCGAATGTCAGCACCCCTATTACCGCAGAGCTTGACGAAGTTGGGTTAAGTTAAAAGCACCAGTTAATTGCCCCATGCTGCCGAAGATAATCATTCCACAAACAATCAAGCCAAGTACAGAAATGATTTGCATAAAGAGCGTCTCTGGCAAGGTTGTAAGCCAATAGTCACGAGCAATTATAAGCCCAGCGCCCATTGCTGCTGCTGATATAAGTACTTTGCTTGCAGTTGTTTTAACTTGACGGTTGAATAGAAACCACCTGCGTCGTTGAAGGACAATGAGCAATAGAGCTGCATTGACCCAAGCTGCAATTGATGTGGCCATGGCCAAACCAACATGTGAAAAAGGCTTCATCAAAATAATATTGAGAATGAGGTTGCAAACAATACAGATAATGGCGATTTTAACTGGTGTTTTGGTATCTTGGCGGGCAAAGAAACCAGTTGCAAAAACCTTACTGAGAACATAGGCTGGAATGCCAGTTGCAAAAGCAGAAAGCGCTGCAGCTGTGGCTGTTACTTCACCTTCTTGCAACCCATACAAAAGCTCAATAATCGGGTAAGAAAGCAGAACCAATCCTAAAGCAGCTGGGATCGTCAACTGAAGAGAGACTTCAACAGCTAAGCTTTGGCTTAATTGTGCTTTATTTTCTTCACCTAAGCGAATTTGCCGCGATAGTGAGGGGAGAAGAGCCGTGCCCATAGCAATTCCAAACAGAGACAAAGGCAGTTGGTTGAGGCGATCTGCGTAATGCAGGAAGGAAATGGATCCAGATGGAAGCAGGGAAGCAAAAACCATATCTAAAAGCAAATTAATATTCATGACGCCTGCGCCAATAGCACCTGGAATCATTAATCGAATCACTTTGCGGACCTCTGGTGTTAAACGCGGCAGCCGAATTTTTAAACGGAAGCCAGCATGCCAACAAACCCAATATAACCAACTGAGCTGTAACACGCCAGATATAAGCACAGCCCAGGAAAGCGCTTTTCCAGCAGCCAGATCAGCATAAGCGACAAGGATCATGGCGCCAATCATCACTACGTTGAGGATGATGGGAGCAGCTGCCGCTGCTGCAAAGCGGTCAATGGAATTCAAAACTCCACTTAATAAGGCAGCAAGCGAAATAAATAGAATATAAGGAAAAGTAATCCGGGTAAATGTGACGGCCATTTCTAATCGTTCGGGTGTTGTTGAGAAACCAGGTGCAATGACTTCTATGACGTAGGGCGTTGTGGTTACAATAAAAATGACAAACAGGATTAAAGTTGTACCCAGAACAGCCATAACGCGTTCAGCTAAAAGTTGGGCAGATGCTTTTCCTTCGCTTGCTAATCGACCTGAAAATTGGGGAACGAATGAGGCATTAAATGCCCCTTCTGCAAAGAAACGGCGGAAAAAATTGGGAAACTTAAAAGCAACCAAAAAGGCATCCGTAATAGCACTTGCCCCGATAATATGGGACATCAAGCTTTCCCGCATCAGCCCAAAAATACGGCTGATACCGGTAAAGCTCCCGACGGTTGCCATGGCCCGAATAATTCTCATATCTATTATCTCAATACTTTAAGACTTAGGAGTAGACATTGAATCAAGTTGTGTACACCCATATCTTTTTTTCAAGCTTGTTAGTTCACCCTTCATTTCAGCAGTTATGTGAGGGAAATCAGTTTTCAATTTTTTCCAAGTTGTGCACGCATCTTCTGTTCTTCCTTGCATAGCAAGTGTTTCACCTAGTTTTAACAAACAATCTGCTGCTTTAGGTCCTTTTGGGTTTTTTTTATAAGCTGTCACAAATAGGATTTTAGCTTCTTTATACTTGCCTTGCTTTAAACAGGATTCCCCTTTCCAATATATGGCTTTGAAGACAAGTGGATCTGTTGGATAAGTTGTGATAAAGTAACCAAAGGCGTTTTCAGCTTCCTTGTAAGCCCCCTTGTCATGAAGAGTGATGGCTTGATTATATTGGGCTTCCGCATTACCAAGAGGAAGAAGTTTTTCAGAAGCTGCTTCTTCAGCATGTCGTGTAGCTGCATTTCGGATCTCTTCCAGCTCTTTATTATTTTTGTTTCGGGAAAAGTTTTCTTCGCCGGGTTCATCACTTGGAGCAGATTGTTCTAGTATTTGCAAAATAGACTCAGTTTCGCTATCACTGCCTTTTAGAGAAGTCTTGTTGTAAGCAGTTTTACTGGAAAGTTCTGTTTTTGTTCTGCTTTGAGGTTGTGCGCCCGCTTCTTCAGAAAAAGGTATGACCCTTCTAGAACTTTCTTGTAATCGAAGGGCAGCGTTTTCCCGTTGAAGACTTTGAACATCTGCACGAAGATTACGAATTTCTTCTTGTAGACGCTCTAAATCTTCTGGTGTTACTTGAGCGCCTGGGTTATGATCATCTGTTTTACCCCCCCTTCCTTCTATTTTATTTTCCAATTCTTCTAATCGAGCGCTTAGCTCACCAACTGTTACGTCATCAGCAACGTTAGGTAAGGCACTTACAAGGGACAAGAAAAAAATATATTTTAATGATTTGGATGTTAATGTTAACTTTACAGTTGAACTCATTAAAAAAAACCTCATGTTATTCAATAGATATTAAAACTGCCACCCCCGCTTGTTTCTAGCAAATTTTTTCGGTAAAGGCGACCAAATTTCAGAATTTATTCCTTTTTATTACTTAATCTTAATAGGAAGCGTAAGAGTATTAATTTGCCGTAAAACATCTTGTCGATTTTGGGGTGATAATTGGCAAGCAACTTCATCGCGATAATGGGCAGCGTCCAGAGCAACATCTCCTAAGTCATTGTAATTAAGAGAGGCAAGACTTAAGTAAAGATAAGCTTTCTTAAGGTCTGGCTTTATTCCTTGCCCATTCTTATACATAATCCCACAATTAAACTGACTAGGGCCATACCCAAGATGAGAGGCTTGTATATAAAAATGTAAAGCCTTAGCTTCATTTTTTTCGACGCCTTCTCCCGCTAAGTAGAGGCCTGCAAGCTCATCTAATGCTGGTGCATAATTTTGGAAAACAGCCTGTTGCAAATAGAAGAACCCTTTTTGAAAATTATAATATTTTGTGGTTGGAGAAAGGTAAATGATTGCCATCAAATAAAAAGCATGCGGATCCTTTTTTTGAACAAAGGGAGTTAACGTTATAACTGCCTCATCAATTTTTCCCTCTATTATATAGGATTCTCCTTTTTGGAGAGAAGCAAAAACAGGAATTGACAAAATCATCATGAAGAGGAAAAAAGAAATTCGCCATTGAGTGAACCATCTATCTTTTTTCAATTTCTCCATTTAGCAATATTCTTTCTTAAGTTCTACTGATAGCTATTTAATAAAAAATACTTGGCATCAACATAATATAAGACTCACATAAGTTTCAACACCATTCATTTTAGGTTTCCCTGTTTTTATTTTGAAAAAATTAAAATTTTATCTTCTTGACAAAGCTTGACCCATAAATATTATAAAGCGCAGCTGCTCCTATTTTTTTATTAAGAAAGGAAAAAAATGGCAACCAGTGAACGACTTAAGACAATCGATAGCCAAATTAATAAATTACAAATACGTAAGAAAAAGTTAGAAGAAAGGAGAAAAAACCAAATTACGACTATTTTAAATAGGTGTGGAGCTACTAAAATGTCTGATGCAGTACTAGCAGGTGCAATCTTAGAAGCGGTCAGGGCTATTAGCCAAAATGATCACCGTGTTGCAACTTGGGAAGCTGAAGGAGCAAACATTTTAAAACCCGGTCGTGGCAAAAAAAAATTTGTCTAAGCTTTTATTAACGAATGGTTATCATCCGCCCTTGTAAACCAAAGGCGGATTTTTTTTATGGTCTTGCTAAAACCCCCTTAATTGCATGAGATAACCCCGATTTTTGGTGAATTCTATTTCGTAATTTTTTCAAAGTATGTTATAAAAAAAAGAAATGTAACATGCTTGTATCCGATGCTTTTTTGATTAATTTTTGTTTGTTTAAGTTAAGAATTTCGAGGTGGTGGCAAGACCTATTGTGCATGGCTGGAAAATATAGGCTTAGCGATTTTGGTTGGGTTGATTGATGGTCTTACGAATGCGTGCACAAAAGTATACTCTTCTTCCCTCAGGATTAACAACATTTCTAAAACGTCGTTTCAGTCAACTCGCTGGTTTCTTTATGGCATGTTCAGCGTTTGCTTTAGCGGCTATTCTATGGACATATCACCCTTCTGATCCCTCTTGGAATTTAGCTATTGACGGACCTGTAAAAAATGTATTGGCCTTTCCAGGCGCAATTATAGCAGATGGTTTGTTGCAAACATTTGGAATTTTAGCTGCGTGTTGGATTGTTGCTTTGGCAGGATGGGGTGTTCGCTCTATGGCAGGACTTCCATTTCGCTGGGGGTTCTTTCGGGTTGTTGCTTTGATCATTGCTCTCGTTTTAGCTACAGTTGTTGCAGCTGAATGGCAACCCCCTAAAAAATGGCTTCTTTCTACTAGCTTGGGAGGCTCTCTGGGTGATATCCTTCTTCCTTACATTCATCAAATTGTGGGTAAATCAACTTTTACTTACTTAGGAATTTTTTTGTTATTTACGCCCATTTCTTTTTCATTATTTTTAATTGGCGTTGGTGTTTCTTTTAAACAAATTAAAAATGGGCTTGTTAAGCTCCTATCTTTTATAAGTACAGTGTTTTTTTGGTTAAAAGACAAGATAATGCAAGAAGATTGTATGACACATAACCTCTGCACTTCATCCCTTTTTAAAGAAACGCTAGATAATATAGAGTCAAAAGAACCATCTTTTGCTGCCCCCTTAGTCTCTAGAGAAAGTGCTTTTCATATTACTGAGGAAGACCGAGAAATATATGCTCCTCTTGTTCATAGCAAAAAAGCGACTTCACCAATTGTTGGGCAACAAAATACATCAATAGTGCAAAAAGAGGAACCTGTAGAAGGTACGGAAACTTTAACGTCTGAAAACCAAAATACAAGGTTCCTCCCTGCTTCTTCTTACGACTTTATGGAAAATGCTTCTTTAGGTTGGGAAGATTATGAATTACCCTCCTATGATTTATTAGATCCCTCACTTCGCCCCTCTGTTCAAGTAATTTCACACGAAGTTTTAGAAGAAGCCGCATACCATTTAAAAACTGTCTTAGAGGAGTTTGGCGTTAAAGGGGATATTGTCGGAGTGCGTCCTGGTCCAGTCGTGACTATGTATGAATTTAAACCAGCGGCCGGCATCAAGACTTCACGTGTTATTGGACTTGCAGATGATATCGCACGTTCTATGAGTGCTTTTTCAGCTCGTATTGCAGTTATTCCAGGGCGAAATGTGATTGGCATTGAATTACCTAATTCAACTAGAGAAACTGTTTACTTACGAGAATTACTTCAATCAGATGCTTATGGAAGGACGACAACAAGTCTTTCTTTAACATTGGGTAAAGATATCGGAGGTCAACCCGTCATTGCTGATTTGACACGTATGCCACATCTTTTGGTAGCAGGAACAACAGGTTCTGGAAAATCGGTTGCTGTTAACACAATGATTTTATCGTTGTTATTTCGGTTATCCCCGGAGCATTGCAAATTTATTATGATCGATCCGAAAATGCTAGAGCTGTCTGTTTATGATGGCATTCCCCATCTCTTATCACCCGTTGTGACGGATCCTAAAAAGGCAGTTGTTGCATTAAAGTGGACTGTCCGTGAGATGGAGAATCGCTATAGAGCTATGTCAAAGCTTGGTGTGCGCAATATTGATGGATTTAATGCACGCATCCGAGAAGCCAGGCAAACAGGTGAGATCTTGGTTCGTCGCGTTCAAACGGGATTTGATCCTGATTCTGGCAAACCCATTTTTGAAAATCAGCCGCTAGATTTAGAAGCTTTACCGTATATTGTTGTTGTTGTAGATGAAATGGCAGATCTTATGATGGTTGCAGGCAAGGAAATTGAAGCGGCAGTTCAAAGGCTGGCTCAAATGGCTCGCGCTGCGGGAATACACTTAATTATGGCAACGCAACGCCCTTCAGTTGATGTCATTACAGGGACCATCAAGGCCAATTTCCCTACGCGTATTAGCTTTCAAGTAACATCAAAAATTGATAGTCGGACTATTTTAGGAGAACAAGGAGCTGAACAACTTCTTGGTCAGGGAGATATGCTTTATATGGCTGGAGGTGGCCGCATTACTAGGGTTCATGGACCTTTTGTTCGAGATGATGAAGTTGAAAAAGTTGTAGCATTCTTGAAAACCCAAGCTGAACCCAACTATATTGAAGGTTTGACAGATAGTGAGGAGGATGACTTTAACGCTACTGAAAATGATACCCAGAAAAATTCTGGCTCTCTTTCTCTTTATAATCAAGCTGTTGAATTGGTTATTCGAGAAGGTAAGGCGTCCACTAGTTTTATCCAACGCCATTTACAAATTGGGTATAATAAAGCTGCAGGAATTGTTGAGCAGATGGAAAAAAGCGGCATTATTAGTGCGGCCAATCATGTTGGTAAGCGAGAAGTATTGAGGTGAGGTTTTTTTATTGGTTTTTGCGAGTGCTCCACCATAAAGGGATGGGTTCAAAAGGAATGACTAAAGTCTGTGTCCTGGCGTATAAATAAAAAAAGATGTACTTTCAACATGTTAAACCTTTTGTCATTGCGAGCCGCGAAGCGACGTGGCAATCCATGCATTTTCAAATCTTTCAACATGTTTATCTGATGGAAGATCAAAAATACATGGATTGCTTCACTTCGTTCGCAATGACACTAACCGAGGATAGGGTATGAAAATAGGGGTCATACAAACCAAGGTAATGTCGTTGCAAGTGCCCCAATGTATAAATAAAAACTAGATACTTTCAATATGTTAAATGTTTGGTCATTAGAAGGGTAAGGGCGCGATCACTTGGAAAGATTTCTTTCTCTAGCTACTTTAGAAAAATTTGCAATTTATGAGCGGCTTTTACGACAATGGAACAAGCGAACAGCTTTAGTACAACAGGATACACTAGCTCATTTTTATGAACGCCATGTTCTTGATTCGTTGCAGTTAGTTCCAATAATGGACTACTTTTTTTGTGGGTCTTCTGAAAAGACACAGCCTAGAGTGTATGATTCTGAATTGAGTGACTCTATCAATCCCTTACCAACAGCTAATCTTAGTCCATTGAATCCAACGATTCAATGGGATGAAATCTCACACTTTAAATCTAATTTTTCGCTCTTGGATATCGGTTCTGGCGCGGGTTTTCCAGGTATGATATTGGCTATAAGCGGTTTTAAAAAAGTAGCTTTATGTGAAAGCAACCAAAGAAAGTGCATTTTTCTTGAAGAGGTTGCTAGAGAAACAGCATCTCCTATTACAATTCTTAATTGTCGCGCTGAAGAGCTGAAAGGGGATTTTGATATCATTGTATCAAGAGCATGCACTACTTTAGAAAACTTGTGTAAGATAGTGACTCATGTTTCACGTGAAACCTTATCAAATTGTTTTTTTCATAAAGGGCAATCATGGAAAGAGGAAATTGTGAAAGCACAAAAAAAATGGAGCTTTGAATTTAAAATATTTCAAAGCCTGACTTTTAGAGACAGTGTGATTATTTCTTTATCCCAGCTACACTCCAAACAGACGACATAATTTATACTAAAATTGATGTTTCACGTGAAACAAAGTTAAAGAATTCTTATAACCACTCAGCATATAAGAAAGAGTTAAAAATAAAGAGATAAGTTTTGTTGGTTTTATTATCCTTAATAAAACTGGCCTGATACTGCATAAGGGCATCTCTTATGCCTTTTGGCGAAAGCTTTTGGGATTGATACTCCAGGTACCGCACGCAAGCAAACGCCATAAAAGCGATAGCGATATGAGCCTTAATCCGTCTCTAGATCTAGTAACAGCGCATCATCAGGTATACTATAGGGGTAGACCCATCTAATCATGGAGCTGGGAGTAATCCTCAAAGTCGGGGCGGAAGTCAGGTGGAGGTGCATCCAGAGAGGTGGCTTCATCCTCTAGATCTAGTAACAGCGCATCATCAGGTTCTAGTGATGAAGAAGGACGTTTTGGTAAAACAGGTGGCGCCTTAGACTTAGGTTGTGGGGGAGGAATCATTTTCTCCGCCTCATTGTGGGCCGTCCGGCATTTGGCAATTGGATCACCTTTGGCGGTGGATGGACAATTCGTTATACACTCCTGGAAGAACTTTTCATCCTTAGCACATTTTTCAGGCCGATCGTTACAGTCTTTACACTTTTCCCAGATGGGGTTCTTCTGGGTGGCCAGGGTACTACCTGTAAAGGCTATTAAAATGGCGCTGACCCCCATCATCAATTTTTTGTTCATCTTCATGGCCTTCTCCAAATAAGATTTGTTACTACTCTTTTATTGTGGAACAAAATCATTAATAATCCGTTTATTTTCTTAAACTTAGTTGTTTAACGCCTATCTATCCTTATAAGGCCGAGCAATAAAAATCATCGGAAACGAGTATAATAAAACAAAAATATATGTCATTGTCAAGCTGAAATCCCCACCCTGTAAAAAAATTTTGCAACCACTCAGCATGTGAGCTTACCACCTGACAAAATTTCCAACCTATTATGACAAGACCGCGAAGAAACTATAAAAACTAAAAAAATCAAGCTATAGCTAACACCTCAAAGAATGATTATATTTTTTAGCTTAAAAACAACTAAATTCCACCATCCAATGTGATCATTTTAAATGAGATAAGCTATATAAACAGACAATTGACATTTCTTCCTTATCTCGCTAGGATGTTCGGCATACGCCAGGGGTGCTCAAGGTTCCTTCCTTAGCTGAGAAAGCGGTGGTCGCTTAACCCTTTAAACCTGATCTGGTTCGTACCAGCGGAGGGAGTGCCATGAATAATGTTGTCTTAAAAAAACTACCTTTATATCCATTCCCAAGTCCTCAAAAACTCCCACCTGTTAAAGCACCTATATTTTTCATTTCTGTTTTAGGAACTGTTCTTGAATATTTTGAATATGCAATTTATGGATTTCTAGCGCCTATTTTGGCGCTGCATTTTTTTCCCGAAAGTGATCAAACAACACCATTAATTAAAGCTTTTGGTGTTTTCGCAGTAGGGTCCTTATCAAAACCTTTAGGTGCTTTGATCTTTGGATACTTAGGTGATACCCAAGGCCGCCGCATTTCTTTACGGTATAGTATGATGGGAATTTCCTTTCCAACCTTGATCGTGGGCATTTTACCAGGATACGAATCTTGGGGGTGGGGCGCAGCTTTCGTTCTTGTCCTTTGTCGGATGTCTCAAGGCATCTTTCTAGCCGGAGAATCAGATGGCGTACACATTTACGTCTTTGAACATTTTGGCAAAAAATACCCTTGCTTGGTTACCAACCTTGTGGGCTGTGGAGCCTATATAGGTATTGCCATTGCCTCGTTGATCGCTTCACAAATCCCAACAACAGGAGAGGCTTGGCGCTTGGTATTCTTAGGGTGCAGTATGTGCGGCATCATCGTTTTTATTTTAAGGCGCTATTTGTTCGAAACACCCCCATTTCTAGCTTACCAAGAAACAAATCCAATACCACTGCCACTCAAAGAGGTTATTCAAACACATATCGCACCCATTTTGCGAACCATCATGATTTGTGGAGCAGGTGGTGGCGTATATCATTTTTATCTTGTTTTCCAAGGGACTTATTTGTCAAAAACCCTGGGGATTGTTCCTTTTGAGCAGTCCTCTCTTTATAGCTTTTGGCTAACAAGCATTTACGTCGTTACCCTCCCTTTTGCCAGCTGGGCTGCAGATTCTTGGGGACTTGCCCGAATTGGAAAAGTAGGTGGATTCATCACTTTAGTCCTTATGACATTACATGCCTTAATGATTTACAACGGAGTTGTCTTCTTTCCTATTATGATCTTAACAACTATTGCCATCGTATGCTTAATGGCGCCAGGATACCTTTTTTTAATTCAACAGTACGAAATAGGCGTTCGGTTCCGTTGCTTGAGCTTAGGCCACGCCATAGGATCTATGTTTTTTTCCGGCACAACGCCTGTGGTTTGCCTTCTTATTTGGCAAGCCACTTCTCTTTCCTATGCGCCTTTTTTGTATTTTTCTTTTCTTGTCACCATGGGGCTTGGAGCATTTATTTGGGGGAGCAGAAAAAAGACATCAAGCTTTCATTAAACAAATGAGTCCAATTCATTGTAAGCTTTCCTGGATATCCTTTATAAGTACAAAGAGATGGAATGGATCAATGGGTGAAGGAGAAAAGCCAAATTTCTCATAGAAGCTTTTAGCTTTTTCGTCTTTGGCATGGACAATAACAGCTCTCAGGCCGGCAATTTCGGAAGCATTTAGCGCTTTAAGCAGAGCATGCTTTACGAGCGCGCGTCCCAATCCTATACTTTGATAAGATTGATCCACTGCTAATCTAGCCAGTACAAGGACTGGTACTGGGTAACGCCCAAGACCACGGGTAACGTGAGGCGGGGATGCCTTATGTTCAACTGAGCCAAATGCTAGAGAAAAATAGCCTATAACTTGTGTATTATTCTTGAGTGCTACATACGTCCTTGACGAATTATGTTTGTTATTTTGTAAAGCATACTTTTGCAGATAAACATTAAGAGCCTCAACCCCACAATCAAAGTTTGTCCGATCAAAGTTTTCTTGAAGGAGAAGCGGTCCTGTTATTTTGTTATGATCAATTTTTACTGTCAAGAATTGTAGGCTCGCTTAATAGTTTCCTGACTTTATTGATTGACCTTGTTGGTCTGTCAAGCGCCTCACAAAAAAGTTGCCACTCAACATCATTAAGAGCAAATTTTACTTGATTAGCAACCGTATCGTGAGCGGCATGAAATGCTTCCTGTAATACAAAGTTTGTTAGGGTTGTATGCCTTAACTTAGCAGCTTGCCTTAGCAAATCTTTTTGTTGTTTTGATATACGTAACGTAATTGCTGTATCTTTGTGGTTCTCAATAGAAGCAGGCGTTATTCTTTCCATAAAAATCCCCCTATGCTATAAAATATAGCAAACGTACAAACAATGTCAATACACTAATCTCATGCTGAATGAGGAAGTTTTCGATAGAAGGCCAACCTTAAGCACGATTTTTTCACTCAATATTTCCCTCAGTTGGGATTAGATAGGAAAAAACAGGCTTGCAATTATTGGAAGAACAGGTATGATCCTTAATGAGTTAAGCGGGCGTAGCTCAGGGGTAGAGCACAACCTTGCCAAGGTTGGGGTCGAGGGTTCGAATCCCTTCGCCCGCTCCATTGACGTTTTTTCTTTTTAAAAAATCCTTTAAGTTAGCTTATGTATCGCTTGGATCGTTCTTTTTTTTTACGGCCAACTGTCCAGGTGGCTCAAGATTTGCTCGGCAAACGACTTGTATTCCAAGAATTTTCCGGGCTTATTACAGAAACAGAAGCTTATCATCAAAATGACGACCCTGCTTGCCATGCTTATCGAGGAAAAACACCGCGCAATGCACCCATGTTTGGTCCACCAGGTTATTCGTATGTTTATTTTATTTATGGTATGTACCATTGCTTAAATGTTGTCACGGAGGCTGAAGGAATAGCAGCAGCCGTTTTAATTCGTGGGGTAACGACCCCAACAAAGAACCTTGATGGCCCTGGAAAATTATGCGCCCATTTCCATATAACAAAGGACCATAACGCCGTTGATTTAGTCACATCCCGTGATTTTTACATGAGCGATGAAGGACTTAAACCAAAATTTATAGCCACACCCCGCATCGGCATCCGGCAAGGAACAGACAAACTTTGGCGTTTTGTTACCTAATTCTTAACTCTCTTCCTTTAAAATCAATAATATACCCACTCCCGATGATTTTCTGAAGGTTTGGCCACCGAACAAATTATCGGAAATGGGTATAGAACAACTTAAGATTAAACAGACTTGTGTTATAGGGTATTGTTTTATGAAATTATTTGATTCGAAATCTCACATGATTGCCTCTGTCTGCCAACAAATTTATAAAGACGCCCCCCAGGAAGGCAGAAACTTAGATATATTTGCGCAGCATTTTTTTAAGCGAGTTCCCATCGAATTCTTACAAAAAATGGTGCATGCAGAGGTCGCATCGATTCTTGAGGAAGCTTGGAAGCTATTCCAGACACGTCAACCCAATGAATCTCTAGTTAAAATTAAAGAATATCAGTTAAGCCACCATATGATGGCACGCCTTGGCATTTTCATGGTGAATTTAGATCAACCTTTTTTGATCGATAGCGTTACAAATTTCCTTGATAAAAAAGGATTCAAAATTGAACTTGTCATTCACCCCGTCTTAGGCGTAGAGCGAACCAAAAAAGGTAAGCTTGTATCTTTGATCGACCTAAAAGAAATACACCCCTTGGCCCTGAAAACTTCACGCTCTCCCAAACGCTTAAATAAACTTACCCTTATAAAAAATATAAACCATCAGCCTGAATCCATCGCTTTTATTCAAATAAAATCACCATCAAATAAAAAATACTCCTCTATTCTTCAAAAGGAGTTGAACAAGCTAATTTTGCAAGTACGCAACGTTGTTTCAGATTGGCCTTTGATGCAGAACCAATTAGATAGCATTAATAAGCACATCGCCCACCTTCCTCACACTAAAAATTTGCCATCTATAACAGAACGCCAGAACATCCAAAACTTTTTAAACTGGCTTATACACGATCATTTTGTTTTTTTAGGAAGTCGCTATTTTTCTGTTGTCTCCCTAAAAAAACATAAAGAGAATCATGCGATTTTGTGCCTAGAGATAGACCCAAATATGCCTAAATCTGGACTGTTTCGCGATGAGATTTTTGCCAACAACGATAACCTCGTCCCCGCTTTTAGCCGAGCACACTCTATATTAGAAGAAAACAAGCCTCTTCCTATTCAGTGCCCTAATTTATCCATAACCAAAACGAATGTACACTCAACAGTTCACCGCACCTCCTGTATTGACTCCGTCGAAGTCATTGATTGGGATGAAAGTGGTTCTCCAAGAGGGATTTATCAATTTATCGGTATATTCACTAAGGCAGCCTTTACTGGATCATCCTTTGATATTCCCATTATTGGGCAAAAGGTAAGCAATGTCTTTAACCAATTTGGCCTTGCTCCTCAATGGCACGATGGAAAGACCCTTATTAGCATTTTAAATAGTATTCCGCATGATGAACTTTTCTATTTAGAGGAAGACCAAATTTATGAGGTCAGCCAAAATGTTTTGAACTTAAGTGACCAACATGCCATCACCCTTGCTATTCGTCCAGACCGTTATGGCCGCTATGCATCTATCATAGTTTTTTTGCCTAAAGAAAAATATAGCGTTGCTTTAAAAGATCGATTAGGCAAGATTTTAGAACAACAACTCAAAGGCAAAATTAGCTCTGATAATGCTCTGTTAGGGGAACTAGACTATGCGCGTCTCACCTTTATTATAAGTTTTCCCAAACCTTGTTCCATTACCTATAATCAAATGGAAATTGAAAAGGCTCTTTATGAAGCCGCTTTAACATGGAAAGATTATTTAGAGCGCCTTATTAACAGTAGATACGATGAAGAGGATACCGCTACCTTTCTAGCTCGTTACCAAAAAGCCTTTCCACCAGCCTATACTGACGATTTTACACCCGAACAAGCCATTACCGATATTCATTATATCGAAAAAATCTCCGATGCCACTCCAATTGATATTTATCTTTATAAAGACAAAAACCATAAAATACCCAAAGTTAAAATTTTTCATGCGCGCCACGCTCTATCTTTATCTACCCTTCTGCCGATATTGCAGAATTTAGGCTTGCAGGTTATCGGAGAAACTTCTTACTCCATAGAAAAAGACGGATATCCCATTTGGATCCACAATCTCGAAATAGATCCTCATAATGTCGAAAACTGGAAAGAGAATCATACAAACTTAATGAATGCTTTTCACCACATTTGGAAGGGAACAGCTGAAAACGATGCGCTGTTTCAGCTCGTTTTAAAAGCAAGCCTTAGTATTCACCAGGTTACCTTATTGCGCGCTTATCTAAAATTCCTACGCCAAATTCAGTTACCTTACTCACTTACTTATCTCCAAGAAACGTTGACCTTTTACCCCGAGATTACGCGTCATTTGGTTGATCTATTTGAATTGCGTTTTGCTCCTCAACAATCAAAAAGTCATCATATCGAAAGAACCCGCCTTCTTAGAGATATCCATTGGCTTTTAGAAAAAGTTGACCGTTTGGACCACGACCGCATTTTGCGTCGACTTCTTAATGCTATTGAAGCAACCGTTCGAACCAATTATTTTCAACTACCCCATATCCAAAATACCGAACAATATGATTTAAAACCTTACTTATCTTTTAAATTTGATTGCCATAAGCTTGAGGGGCTTCCTCCCCCTAGCCCTTTGTATGAAATCTTTATTTATTCTCCACGTGTAGAAGCGATTCACCTACGAGGAGCAAAAGTAGCTCGTGGAGGAATCCGCTGGTCAGACAGGCCGGAAGATTTTCGTACAGAAATCTTAAGTTTAATGAAAGCACAGACGATTAAGAATTCTGTGATCGTTCCGTTGGGATCTAAGGGAGGCTTTATCGTAAAGAACCAAGCAAAATTAACCAACCCAACAGAACTTGCAGAAGAAGTGATCAACTGTTATCAAACCATGATGCGTGGCATGTTAGATATTACGGACAATTTGGTTAAGGGAAAAGTTGTGCCTCCCCCTAATGTTTATCGATGGGACGGGGACGATCCTTACCTCGTTGTTGCTGCCGACAAAGGCACAGCGGAATTTTCAGATATTGCTAATGCAATTTCATCTGACTATGGTTTCTGGTTAGGTGATGCCTTTGCGTCTGGCGGATCAACCGGATATGATCATAAAAAAATAGGCATCACAGCCCGTGGTGCTTGGGAATCAGTTAAGCGCCATTTTCGGGAATTCAAACACGACATCCAAACGACGCCTTTCACAGTTGTAGGGGTTGGGGATATGTCAGGGGATGTTTTTGGCAATGGTATGTTGCAATCTTCACAAATAAAACTTTTAGCAGCCTTTAACCATCAACATATTTTCCTGGACCCAAACCCAAATCTACATTTAAGCTTTCAAGAGCGCAAACGACTATTTAAAATGCCCCAATCAACTTGGAAAGATTACGACCAAAAACTCATTTCAAAAGGGGGAGGCGTTTTTGATCGGTCAGCCAAATCCATTAAGCTCAGCCTAGAGATACGTAAAGCTTTTGGAATTTTATCAACAGATTTAAGTCCAGATGACCTGATCAAACACATCCTTTGTTTACCCGTCGATTTACTTTACTTTGGAGGAATTGGAACTTTTGTTAAAGCATCAACTGAAACCCATGCAGATGTGGGCGACCGAGCAAACAATGACATCCGTGTTGATGCAAAATCCCTTCAAGCCAAAGTAATTGGTGAAGGAGCAAACCTTGCCATGACACAACATGCCAGAGTTGAATATGCGCTTAAAGGTGGAAAACTTAACACAGATGCTATTGATAATTCAGCGGGCGTAGATTGTTCAGACCACGAGGTCAACTTAAAAATCTTGTTTAGTACGCTTGGCCAATCATTACCTTGGAAAGACCGCAATATCCTTTTGAAAAAAATGACGAATGATGTTGCCAAATTGGTTCTGAACGACAACTATCGTCAAACCCAAACCTTAACTGTTTTGGAAGCCACACGACTAACAGATATTAACTCCTACCAATCGTTACTTCACTTTTTAGAAACCGACGCTGGGCTTGACCGCACCTTAGAAGCCTTACCCGATGATGAAACTTTAGAACAACGACGCGCACACAACCAAGGTATAACGCGCCCTGAATTTTCTGTTGTTCTTGGGTATACCAAAATTGCGCTATATGAAAAAATTCTGAGATCTACCCTACCTGACGAGGTTTTTTATCAACCTTGGTTGCATAGGTATTTCCCTTCCCTTATTCGTAAAAGATTTGTCAAAGCTATTAACAATCATCCTTTGCGACGAGAAATCACGGCAACAACTTTGACCAATGAAGTGATTAACCGTGTTGGTCCAAGTTTTATCCATGAAGTTGCCCAAACATGTGGCATGAGTGAAATTGAGATAGTAAAAGCCTTTTTCTTAGCATGCCATATTCTGGAACTAAGAAAATTATGGCATCAGATTGATAGCCTTGATGACCTTATGGTGGCAGATGTACAAACCCAAGTTCTTTTAGATATCAACCAATCCTTAGAGCAGGTTATCCTGTGGTTCTTGCGCCATCCTGAGATTAAGCATACATCTCTTAAAGGGTTTAGCACCTTGCTAGCAAAAATACCTGAAACCCTAGCAGGTGACCAGCAACACATCTTTAACATAAGAAAACAAGGATTTACCCATATTGGAATTCCAGAAGGCATTGCAGAAAACCTGTCGATTGTTCCCTTTTTTCCAGCCCTTTTAGACATTATGTTTTTAAGCAAAAAAGGACGTAACCAGACAAAAAATGCCCAGACATACTTTACATTGCGCTCCAAAATTGGGCTTGATTGGCTTATGCTGCAAGCAGAGCAAATTCATGTGGATACAGAATGGCAACGCAGTGCTAGAGCAATCCTCATCGATGATTTAGCACAAGTCCAGTTTAAGCTCACCCATAAAGTCATGATAGAAAGTAAAGGGAGCAATGTCGATGACTGGGTCCAAAAGCATAAGGATGGCATTCACTATGTACGTCCTATCTTTGCTCATATTAAAAGCTCTAGCCGCCCAGATTTGGGAATGCTCAGTTTCGCCATGCGGCAATTAGAAAGATTGATTTAAAACAAATTCATCTCAATTGAAAGGCATAACGACTCATAAATAACGGCGCCATAGTATTACCTAGAAACCATAACATTTTGATATCTGAAAGAAAAATTTACCTATACAGACTTTTTACCTCTTGTCTCATATAAAAAATAATGTTGTCATAATACAAGTATCTGGGAAATGATAAAATTTATTTTTTTGTTAAAGAAGGTAATATTGATGAATCCTTATCTTTACTCTGCTTTAGTCACAGCCCTTAGTATTTCTATAACAAAAGCTGAAAGCACACTTACTGAAAATGATCGAGAAAAATGTTACGGCGTTGCCAAAGCTGGCGAAAATGACTGTAGTGGCACCAGCGAAGATGGGGAAAAACAAAGCTGTCCGGGATGGTCCCTAAAAGACAACGATCCTTATGCCTGGTCATATGTTCCAAAAGGCAAATGCTTGCAGATGGGCGGAAAATATAATTCTCCGCCTGTCGTTGCTAAGAAAGCCCCTCATACCGAGTAGGAGATACGAGTATGGTCATGACCGGCATTTCTTCGCGACAAGTATCCACTGGCATTGGCTTGCGTCATGATCATTATTCTCATTTCTTAAATGAAAAGCAGCCCGTTGCTTGGCTTGAAGTCCACGCAGAAAATTTCCTTAATTTCGAAACGCCTGCCTATCATATGCTTGAACGGATCCGCCAGAATTATCCTATTAGCTTGCACGCTGTCAACTTGTCTTTGGGATCAAGCGATGGTATTGATGAAGATCACTTAAAGCAGATTAAGTCCTTAATTGACCGCATCAACCCTTTCTTGGTCTCGGATCATCTGTCCTGGGGACGTATCGATGGGTATTATTTCAATGATTTATTACCAGTTCCTTATACCCAAGAGACTTTTAATATACTTGCAACGACAATTAGCCAGGTCCAAGATATCTTGAAACGCCCACTGCTTATTGAAAATCCCTCATCTTATTTTCAATATCAGTTAAGTGAAATGGAAGAAGCTGATTTCTTAGCTCAACTTGTGAAGCGCACCGGTTCTAGTATTCTATTAGATATTAATAACGTTTATGTGTCATGCCAAAATCATGGGTGGGATCAAGAAGCTTACCTTAAGGCTATCCCAAAATCTAAAGTGAAAGAAATTCATCTGGCTGGCCATACACGGCAAGGCTCCCTCCGTATTGATGATCATGCTTCCCGCGTTTGTGGTGATGTTTGGAATTTATACCAAAAAGTGATAAGTTTATGGGGACCAATCCCCACACTCATTGAATGGGACACAAATGTTCCAGAACTGGAAGTTTTGCTTGGTGAAGCTGCTAAAGCGCAAAGCATCCTCGATGGTATTCATATTCCATCAAACCTTGCCAGAAAGGAGATTTATGTCCGGGCTGGCTAACATACAACGCGATTTCTGTCAATTTGCTAAAGGACATGGGCATAAAGACTTTTTGTGTCATATTAAAACCGCATCTTTACCCAAAGAAGCATTGCTTAATGTCTATCATAATAATATCTTCTCAGTGCATCGACGTTCATTAGAAAACGACTACCCTTTAGTTTTTTCTATCATGGGACCGGTCAGTGCCCGATCTATGGCACGTGCTTATACAGAAGCCAGCTTTCCTTGTACAGGAAGCTTGAGTGATTGGGGAGGAGGATTCTCTGCTTTTATCCAACGATATGAACCAGCTGCTGTTTGGCCTTATTTAGCCGACATTGCCCAATACGAATGGGCAAAACACTTAGCTTATGGCATAGGTGAAGGACCTTTGTTAACAGTAGAAGATATGAAAAAAATGATGACCTTAGCCTATCATGAGCTGATATTTCGATTTCAAAAATCTTGTCAGCTTAAGGCTTTTTCTTATCCCTTGGAATCTATTCTAGCAACGTATCAGAAAGATCAAGGTGTCCCTCCCCCTACAGGCCAAGAGGCTTCCTATGCTCTTATTCTCAAACACCAAGGCATTATTAAGGTATATTGGCTAAGCCCAGCTCTATTTGCCTTTTTAAACCGGTTAAAGGAAGGACAAGATATAGAAGTCGCCTTTGCAGCAGCTCAAGTTTTGGAACCTCAATTTGATGCCCAAGCAGCCTTTAGCTTCTTGTTTTCTAATCCTATATTGTGTCGATAAAGGCTTATAACATGTTGCTGTCCTTTTTTTATCGTTTGGAAACCTATGGTTGGCCTATTCTCCTGCTCGTGATGCGTTTGTGGATGGCTCATATCTTCTGGCGTTCTGGTCGAGTCAAGTTTATCCACTTTGAATCAACTCGTCGTTTATTTAAGTTTGAATATAAAGTTCCTTATATAAACCCAGATCTGGCAGCCTATTTAACGACAACATTTGAATTGATGTGTCCGGTTTTGCTGGTTTTGGGGTTTATAGCTCGGCTGGCAACAATTCCTTTGTTGACCATAACAGCTGTGATTCAATTTACTTACCTAAACCATACAGATCATTTTTACTGGGCTGTGTTACTCAGTACATTGCTTTTTAAGGGCGCAGGCCCTCTTTCCATAGATGCGCTTATCTGCAAACGTTCTTGAAAGAACGTTATGAAACCCCGCGTTTGGCAATATAAGCCATTCGATTGCAAAGGATTGTCATCATTTGCCACCCTTGACGTAAGGTCCTTCTTAAGGATTTTAAGGTCTGGGGTGAAACTGATTTGAGAAGATGGCACCCCATGGCAAAATGGTCTTCTTCCACAGCGCTATGATGCTTAAAGTGTTCGTTATTTGTAAAGATCTTTGCGGCTTCATTATGAAAAATATCTCCACTTCCCTCTAGGACAAAATGAACCAAAACGGTACGTTCGGCATAAGATGCGCACGCCATTTGTTCATAAAACCAAGCTGCACAACCTTCCAAGAGAGGATCCCAAAGCTGAACGGGTTTATTGCCACGGGCCATTAAGAGATTTTTATTATGACCGACTTCTTCCCGTAAATGGTCTTCTGCTACATCTTGAAAATTAGATTTATGCCCTTGAGCAGCTCTGGTAAACAAAATTCTTTGGAACCAGTCTCCCCAGTAATTAAGAACCTCTAAAAGACGCTCTTGGACCTGATAGTCCTGAATGGCAGAAGACTTGAGTAATTTTAACAGCGAAGAACGTTTGTACAACTTTTCATAATGATGCTGATCTTTCAAAAGAAGCTCATAATCTTTTTGGGAATCAGCTACTCTTCTTTCTACAAACTGGCCGTTAGGAGCTGCAAACTGAACACGGGGGGCTTTTCGATCTTCATAAAGTCCCAACCCCTCAAATTGAATGGACAAGCCCCAAAACCCCTTTTTGCCACGGCCAATGAACCCATGCTTATTATGGGGAGGAATGGCCGCAATATCACCCGCCTTAAGAGATTGGTTGCAATCCCCCATAATTTCACCTTCTCCTTCACATACTATAATCATGCTGGCAGTCGGATGTTGATGAGGGTTTAAGACTTCATCAGGTTTTAGCCCAACCCAACTGATGGATAAACGGGCATGATCTGGAATAAAGGAAGCTAAATAGTCATGTTTGCGCAAATCCTTCAAAACACCCAGATTATGTTTTTTCCCTTTGATATTAATGTGATGTAAGCTTGGAACATCTTTGCGGGAAATAATACCAACAGTGGTTGGAGGAGATGCGTGTTTCATGTTATTCTTCCTTTCAACTGGTAAAATTTAGGACAAAAATCTACCTATCCCTCATTGTATTCTTTTTTGATTAACCATTGGTAAATGAAAGGAAATGCTATATTTATATGCCATATGAGGAAGACTGCTTAAAGTTTTTTCAAAGCTTCAAGAAGAGCTTGGCTATGGTCTTGTGTAGAATGGAAATTCGAACAGAATTGGGCACAGCAGATCGGCAATCAGCTACATAAATATGGTCTTGAGAAGATGGTCATATGTTTTTTCAAGGTCGACCTCATACCCACCCTTTTGAGACTGGTTTTTCGATTCAGTAATGGAATCGGCAGGAAAGAATCCTGATTTTATCATTGTCCACCGAATAGACAATCCTGTGCTCCTGATTTATACGACGTGACCAACACCCAGAAAGGCTATATTTCAAAGGTTCTGGCTTTCCAGTTCCACTAAATGGGGTTTTGGCTATCTCCTGGACTAAGTCTAATATTTTCTCTGCTTTTCTTCGGTCTTTTTTTACCCAATAGGCCAGGTCTTCAACGGAATTTTGATCAAATTCCAAGTTCTTTACGAACTTCATCCAAGGTTTTTCCTTCTTTTCTGTTTAAGGATTCTAAAAGCCTTTTAAGGTTTTTGGGAGACCTGGAAAGGTAGGCTGTTTCTTCTAAAGATCGGTAATCATCTTCAGACAAAATCATGACATTCTCCCCGTTCCTTTGGGTAATCAAGATGGGTACGTGCTCTGTACATACCTGTGTCAGATAGCTTTTTAGACTTTTCCTCATTTCAGAATAGGAAACTTCATGCCTCATACATTACCTCCTACATACATGTACATCATAATTGTACATTTTTGTAGGGCAATAAGCAATTTTTTTTCTTCCAATTTCAACGGCAACATTCAACGAGATGTTAGGGGAAGGATGAATGTCAAAAAGGAGGACTGTAAATTGCAGAAGAAACTTAAGCAGCTTTTTCTGTTATGTCTTCGTCTTGTTTAATCTCGGTTCCGTATTTGGCAATATAAGCCATGCGGTTACAAAGAATTTCCATCATACGCCACCCCTGTTGCAATATTTTTTCAAAATTATTGAAATCAAGACCTATAGTTTGCTTCAAAAGAGAACACCCCATTTCAAAATGTTTATTGTCATCTATTCCATGCTCTTGAAAGTGTTCTATATGGGGGAAAATTTTAGCGGCTTCTGTGTGAAAAATCTCTCCACTTGCTTCCAAAACAAAATGAACGAGAACAGTACATTCTTCATCTGTTCCTGAGAGCATTTGTTCATAAAACCAAGATGCTGCAGCTTCTAAGATCGGGTCCCAAATTTGAATAGGTTTATTATTTCGAGCCATCAAAAGGTTCTTATTATGGCCTATTTCCTCACGGATATGGTCTTCTGCGCTCTCTTGAAACTTTAGTTTCCCTCCCATAGCTGCTCGAGCAAAAATAATACGTTGAAACCAGTTTGCCCAACTATTTAAAACCTCTAAAAGCCGATCTTGGACAAGAGGATCTTGAATAAATGGTGTTTCTAATAACTTTAAGAGGTCAGATTGTCTATAAGAATTTTTGTATATCTCTTGCTGCTGTAAGAAATAGTCGAAATCTTTTGGTGGGCATTTGAGAAATTGAACACGAGGAGCCTCTCGATCTTCATAGAGTCCCAACCCTTCAAATTGAATGGATAAGCCCCAAAACCCTTTTTTGCCACGACCAATGAACCCATGCTTGTTATTGGGAGGAATGGCTGCAATATCACCCGCCTTAAGAGATTGGTTGCAATCCCCAATAATTTCACCTTCTCCCTCGCACACAATAATCATACTGGCAGTAGGGTGTTCATGGACACTGAGCACTTCCCCAGGTTTTAAGCTCGTCCAACTTATAGACAGACGGGCCTGCTCTGGAAGAAAGGACGCCAGGCGCGGATGCTTTCGAAAATCTTTAAGTACACCTAAATGATGGGTTTTCCCGCCAATTTCAATATGCGTTAAACTAGGAATTTCATCGCGAGGAATGAGCTGGATCTTTACGGAAGGGATCTCTTTCGTATCTACGATTTGTGGATTAGGCTTCATAGTTTCCTCTCCTATATTTTTGGTTGTACAGCGTAATTCTGCTAATGCCTCTCTTTTCTTCAGATAGAAATTCTCTTCTTTTAACTGCTTCTTAATCAAGTTTTGGTTGAATAAAGAGAGAGGTCAAGAAAAAAGAGAGAATTTTATGAAATTTTCTGATGAGCTTAAATCAACAAAAAAATATAAGGGATTCGTCTCAGGATTAGATGTTTCACTCTCATTATTGAAATCCACTCTTGAATCTACAGCAGATGGTATTTTGGTGGTTGACCTGTCAGGTAAAATTGTAGCTTATAACCAAAAGTTTCGTAAGATGTGGAAGATTCCTACCACTATCATGATGAGCAGCGACGACGATAAAGCCGTCCACCATGTTCTCAAGTACCTTAAGGACCCCAAGCAATTTGGGGAAAAGCTAGGATACCTATACTCACATCCAGAAGAAGATGTCTTTGATGAGATTGAACTTGTTAACAATCAATTTTTTGAACGATACTCTATCCCTCAATATTTGGGTAAGGAAGTGATTGGTCGTGTGTTTAGCTTTCGCGATGTCACAAAACGCAAACAAATGGAAGAACAGCTGGTTCATCAAGCAACGTATGATACTCTTACTCATTTGCCTAACCGCGTTTTGTTGGAAGATCGAATTAGCCAATCCATCCGTCTTGCCAAACGTACTAAAACAAAAGTAGCTATCCTATTTTTTGACCTTGACCGCTTTAAATTAGTCAATGATAGTTTGGGACACAATATTGGAGATATGCTATTGCAAGCAGTTGCACGGCGACTTGAAAATTGTGTACGTGAATCAGATACGCTTGCTCGGTGGGGTGGAGATGAATTTGTCATTGTCTTACCCGATATTGAAAATCAAAGCGACACAATTCCCATTATTGAACGCTGCCAACAAGATTTAGCTAAAGTTTTTAGAATTGATCATCAAGAAATTGGAATCACCAGCAGTGTAGGAATTAGTATTTTTCCTAATGATGGAAGTAATGTCAATGTTCTTTTGAAAAATGCCGATTCAGCAATGTACAATGCAAAAAAAGAAGGACCTAATTGTTATGCATTTTATAAGTCCGATATGAATGCACGGGCTATTGAGATGCTTGATCTAGAGCGTGATCTACGCTATGCCCTTGATAAAAGTGAATTTATTTTACACTATCAACCGCTTATTGACATCAATACGAATCGGATTATTGCAGTAGAAGCATTAGTAAGGTGGATTCATCCTCAAAAGGGACTCATTCCTCCTCTAAAATTTATAGAATTGGCCGAGGAAACTGGTCTGATTATTGACATTGGAGCTTGGGTTTTGCGTACAGCTTGCGCTCAAAATAAAGCGTGGCAAAAAGCTGGGTTACCTAAAGTTCGCATAGCTGTCAATTTATCGAGTCACCAATTTCGCCATAAAGACATTGTTCAAATCGTATCAGATGCTTTGAAAAGCACGAAATTATCACCTCAATATTTGGAATTAGAACTCACCGAAAGCAGTATCATGGGCAATACAGAGATCTATCTAAGGGCAATGAATAGTTTGAAAGCTTTGGGGATTAACTTATCCATTGATGATTTTGGAACAGGTTATTCAAGCTTAAGTTATTTAAAACGGTTTCCTGTAAGTAAATTAAAGATCGATAGATCTTTTGTTAAGGATTTACCAGAAGATACGGATGATGGCGCTATTGTTTTGGCTATTATTGCAATGGCTCAACAATTAAAACTCTCCGTTATAGCAGAAGGTGTTGAAACACAAGAACAGTTGGACTTCTTAAAAAAACATCAATGCAAGGAAGCTCAAGGTTATTTCTTTAGTCGTCCTGTGGAAGCCGCTGCATGTGAAGCACTCCTGCGAACAGCAGTATTGGATCCTCACAAACCCAATAATATTTTGAAATTTAAATCAAAGACCAAAAACCGAAAGAATCAGCGGGAATAGGTATAGAAAGGTAACAAGAACCATGGATACTTACTTACCTCCCAATCGCTTATTATCCACGCGCGCTATTGCCATGCCATCTGATACAAATCCAAGCGGTGACATTTTTGGGGGGTGGTTGATTGCACAAATGGATATCGCGGGGGGAAATATAGCTTCCATAAAGACAAAGGGACGCGTAGTGACAGTTGCTATTGATGCCTTGGTATTCCACAAACCTGTATTTGTTGGAGATGAAGTGAGTTGTTACGCTGAAGTTGTACGCCTTGGTCGTACTTCTTTAACACTTCATATCGAAGCTTGGGTGCGAAGAGCCTTAGCTAATGAAGTCATTAAGGTAACTGAGGGAACATTCACCTTTGTTGCCATTGATGACGACCATAAACCTCGTGAGTTTCCAAAAGCCACGACTTCAAAAGACGATAATTGATGATACGTCTTTGGCAATAACTGCGTATGAATCTAGTATATAAGGTGGTGGTGCCGCCGGAGAGAATTGAACTCTCGACCCCACCCTTACCAAGGGTGTGCTCTGCCACTGAGCCACGGCGGCAACTGTTTGACTCAAAAAAACATGGCATAGGTAGAAGCGGGATTCAAGTTGATTTTACTTTAATAATCGAAGGAATATATGTTATCCATGAAGCCAGTTACGACCTAACCATTTCAAGGAATTGCCATGACCCCTTCCCGAAAGAAATCTTCCCCAAAAAGTGTTTTAAGCGAGCGACAGCAACGCTTGAGTATTGCTTTGCGAGAAAACTTACGTAAACGCAAGTCACAAATTCAAGAAAGACAGAAACCGAAAGAATCTCTTAATAAGGAGGATACAAAAGTATAATCCTCAACCGCAAAAACTTGACTCGCTTCTTTTTCCAAAATTCCCTTTCAAAAATTCTTTTAAATCGTGTAGGTTGGTTACTAGAAAACTCATTGCCAACAAGGGTCTTTAAAATTTTATGCCTATTTTGCCCGATCATTGGATTCGCCGCCAAGCCCTAAGCTGTAAAATGATTGAGCCTTTTATTGACAATCAAGTTCGAACAACAGACGTATTCTCCGAAGACCTGGCCATTGCAAATGGGCCTATTCCTTTACAACCCCCGAAACCATCCCCTAAAGCGGATGGTGTTATTTCTTATGGGGTATCCTCTTATGGATATGATGCGCGTGTTGCTGATGAATTTAAAATCTTTACCAATGTCGACAGCGCTATTGTAGATCCCAAGGATTTTTCTGCCAACAGTTTTGTAGACCGTAAAACGGATGTTTGCATCATTCCACCCAATAGCTTTGCTCTTGCACGCACAGTTGAATACTTTCGTATTCCACGTGATGTACTGGTTATTTGCTTGGGTAAATCGACCTACGCTCGATGTGGTATTATTGTCAATGTCACTCCTTTAGAACCAGAATGGGAAGGCCATGTAACACTTGAATTCTCAAATACTACGCCCCTTCCAGCTAAAATTTACGCCAATGAGGGCGCTTGCCAATTCTTATTTTTAAAAGCAGATCAACCTTGTGACACTTCTTATCGGGATCGCCTTGGTAAATATATGGGACAAGTGGACGTCACACTGCCTCGCCTTTAAAACACCTTAAGGGGGAAATGGATAGATGCATCAAATCAGAATTAAGGGGAGGCGTACACTTCAGGGAGAAATCGCCATCAGCGGAGCGAAAAATGCGGCACTTCCCCTAATGACTGCTGCATTGCTCACTGATCAGCCTCTCATATTAACGAATATGCCTGATCTTGCAGATATCGCTTCGATGAAGGCTCTACTTGACCAACATGGGGTTCAACTTTATTCCGATGAACCTAATAAAACGCTGACACTTGAAGCAAGCCATATTCATAATACAACAGCTCCTTATGATATTGTGCGAAAAATGCGCGCCTCTATCCTTGTTTTAGGTCCGCTACTTGCCCGTTGCAAACAGGCTCAAGTTTCTTTACCTGGGGGTTGTGCCATTGGCGTACGCCCAATTGATATCCATTTAAACGGTCTGCGAGAGTTAGGAGCTAAAATCGACCTGTTGGATGGATATATCCAAGCCAAAGCACCTCAAGGTCTTATTGGAACAACCATTACAATGCCGCTTGTTTCCGTCACAGCTACCGAAAACCTCATGATGGCAGCATGTTTGGCAAAAGGTGAAACGCGCCTTATTAACGCAGCACGAGAACCTGAAATTGTTGATTTGGCAAATTGCCTTATTGCCATGGGCGCAAGAATGACCGGCGCTGGCACTGATACCATCATTATCCAAGGAACACAACGACTTCAAGGCACGACACACCGGGTGATTCCTGACCGCATTGAAACCGGTACTTACGCGATAGCCGCAGCTATTACCCAAGGTTCGCTGCATTTAACCCATACGTCGTTGGACCTTATCCCAACCGCATCTACTCAATTACAAAAAGCAGGTATTGTTTTCACGCCCACAGATCATGGGTTCCATGTTCAAGCATCAGCAAGTCATATAAAAGGCGTTGATGTCATGACCGAACCTTATCCTGGTTTTGCAACTGATCTACAAGCCCAGATGATGGCCCTTATGACCATTTGTCGAGGAGCTTCTCTTGTAACAGAAACCATCTGGGAAAACCGTTTTATGCATGTGCCTGAGTTATGCCGTATGGGTGCAAACATTACTGTTCATGGCGCCTCTGCTCTTGTGCGAGGTGTCCCCCACCTTCGGGGAGCACCTGTGATGGCAACGGACTTGCGTGCTTCTGTCTGCTTAGTCTTAGCCGGTTTGGCTGCTGAGGGGGAAACCATTATTAATCGTGTTTACCATCTTGATCGTGGCTACGAACGGGTGGAAGATAAACTTAGAAGGTGTGGAGCAGAGATTGAACGTATTATTGAATAAGGAAGAAGCCCTAGATGCAAACAGAATTTGTGCCTTTACGATTGGTGGCTAAGGACGTTGAAGACCTCACAATTATGGCAGCCCATCTGCAAGACGCCATGCTCCCTTTAGCTACCATGGTTTACGAATCTAAAAGTGCTACCTTTACTCTTCTTGCTAATCGATTTTGTTGGGAATATCCCCCAATTGACCATGAAGGCAAGCCTTTATATCACCGCGTTCACTCAGGGCTTTGTTTCCGTAATATTGACAAGGTCCATCATCGAGGATTCCAACGCAAAGGAGAATACCGAATATTAAATCTCTTAACACTACGCGCTCAACAAGCAAATGCTATTCATTTGATTTGTTCAGGGGATAATGAAATTC
>Ga0116230_10000294_pt1 | contig 42310 bp, 43 predicted proteins | sample S1TSphfallax_3_FD_88678 | JGI IMG/M metagenome (GOLD analysis project Ga0116230, IMG submission 88678) | Host-associated microbial communities from peat moss isolated from Minnesota, USA - S1T2_Fd - Sphagnum fallax MG | ecosystem: Host-associated > Plants > Peat moss > Unclassified | place... | reverse complement strand
GGAGATGTCATCACATAACTTGGGAAGTTTGAATGGTTCAGTGCATTGGATCTACAATCAAGATTGTAATCCCAATCCCAATGGTTGCTATAAATATGAAAAAAAGTTTGTGACAAAAAAAAAGGTTCTTTGATGAAAAGGTGATGTTTGGATTCAGAAAGGTTACAAACACATTCTCAAAGACAACATGGCAAAAGTTTTTGGGGAGTGGACCAAACATATTCTCAAGATTGTCATGGATGATGTTAACATCTGTGGTGAATCATGGGAGGAAGGTGATGTTTGGATTGAAAAACACCACAAACACATTCTCAAAGACAACATGGCAAAAAAATTTGGAGAGTGGACCAAACATGCTCTCAAGATTTTCATGGATGATGTTAACATTTGTAGTGAATCATGGGAGAAACATTCGATACATCTTCAAATTAGTATTATAGCACCTAAGAAAAACAAATCTAAAACTTAGCCCAACCAAATGTTGTTTTGGAGCTAAAAACATTACCTTTTTGGGGCACATTGTCAATAAGGATTGTGTGAAACTAAACCCTTGAAAATTAAAGGTTGTAATGAAGTTATTGGTTTTAAGCTCTTTAATTAATGTCAAAGCATTTTTGGGGCTTACTAGATATTACCACCATTTGATCGAAGGTTATGTCAACATTGTTCTTCCACTATTTAATGAAGGACTTAAAATTCTCTTGAAGTCTTGCATGTTAGAAATCATTTGATTTGTTAAAACAAAAACTTGTGCAGAATTTTTCGATGGTATGTCTTGATTTCCTTAGAACATTTATTCTAAATGTGGATTGGTCTATGCATGGGGCTGGAGTTTTTTTATCACAGAAGATTGGGAGGTAAGAACAAGTTATTGTGTATGTCAATGAGGTGTTGTTTGATTCGCAACAAAAATACCAACTTATGGAAGGTGAATGCTATGCTTTGGTGTGGGCATTTTACATTTTTGGCAATTCTTGGATTACAAGTTTTTGTTCTACAAATTGAATATAAGCCTTTTGAGTAGTTGGTGATTATATCAAATCCAAATGATATGTCCAGTACGTGGATATAGACTTCTTGCAAGATTACAATTTTATGATAGGCACCACCCTAGGATATTGAAGTATATTAATGTTGATGTGCTAAACAAAAACCTAGTTGGGTCTGGATTTGATGACCAAAACTTCTTGATAGAGATACAAGATGATTATGATTTTTTGGTTAATGGAAATTATATTCAATGCCCATTATTTTTTGGCTAAAAATCATGGGTGTGTAACAAATTTACATACATATCATTGGTCCATGAAATTCATTTGTTTATACATCTTTTTAGTTCCATTGTTAGGACCCAAATATATGTCCCTCAAATTGTCAAGAATAATTCACATTAAAATTTGTCATAGATTATAATATTAAGTTGTTGATAGTTATTGTCAGTGGAATCAAGTTTGTTCATTCCAAAATCATGTGATAATGAAAAGAATTGGATCGAGGAGGTATAACAAGTACCATGGAAATCATATGGTGATGCAACATGTGCAAAAGTATCATGACATCCATAATCATGAATTGTTTTCTTTGACTCTAAACTTGTTTATGCATCTCACTTGTCACACAAGGCATCGATTACAATTGGATTAATTGTGAGGTTTTTAAAAAATTCACAAGGAAAAAAGGAATGCAAGGAAAAGAAAATTTCATCCTGTAAGAGTGTATGATAGTATTTAGATAAAATGTTTATAAGAAATAGTAGATATTGCAAATACTTAGAAAAATAAAAGTAAAAATTTGAAGTTGGGTTACAAAATCGAAATTTGGACCATGTTGAATTTTTTTGTTTAATATACATCTTTTCCAATTTCAAATACATAAAATGTATTTGGTTTTGGCCTCAAATCATGTTTAAATGCTAGGATTGTTTTGTCAAAATAAGATTATAATGTCAACACTAGGTGAGGCTTTTAGTTATGTAAATGATCAATTACCAAAGGATGGAATCCAAATTCTAGCACTATCATTATGTATTAATAGGCCAAATCCACATATTCAAAGGCATGTTGAAAATCATGAAACTATTGGTGAAGTAAAAATAATGATTTTTAGCTATGTAAATGAAGTGGAATTACAATATGAACCAAAATTATGACATGTTAGGCAATGCCCACAAGTGTTCACACCAGAACAAAATTTAATCATTTGGATCAATAAAAAGGATGTCATATTTTACTATGTTAAAACAAACAACTTACATGTCATGTGCAATGGATGGATCATACCACTTATAATGATTAGTATATTATAAATGTCGTTTCTCAAAATAGATATTTAAATCAAATTACTATCAAATTGGAAATGGTTGTTCCTTTTCAAGAATTGCATCATGGGATAAGGATGGATTAATATTAATGGTAGTTGGAGTTATTTGGAATATTAAAAAAAATGAGAAAATACAAGGAGAGGGCCATGATGTTGAAAACAAAATCTTCAACAACATCTTAGACTACAAAGGCCATGAAAAGACAAATTAATTTTTTTGTTGGATTCAATATGTTACCATTGAATTTTGCTGAAATTAAGGCAGCAAGTGAAATATAAGCATAAATAGACATTCAATTGAATAAATAGACATTCAACTTCTAGAACTTCCAACTTCTTGAATGTATAATAGAACGATTCATAACCAATCCTGAACCAAAAAAACCCATAAGAAGATGTACTAACAAATAGGTTTCACAGAGAGAGGATATTTACATATCCATGAATTTCTATAATTTTTTACCCAAACTAATAGGTGTTGAATTTAATTTCCATTAACACAAAAATCATAAATCATGTGGCAAATTAATAAACACAAAGATGCATGCTATGTCCTTACAACCTATTCTTGAATTTCTTTGTCAACTCTTCAAGTTTTCAACATGAAAACTCCAAATTTATTGGGATATCATCACACTTCATTTGTAAACATCAAATTCCTTTTTCTTGTTCTCCATCATAAGCTAAACAACCCTTAAATACTACTTAAAATTTAAATTAACAAGCAATTTTCAAAAGTATTATGCGAAGAATATATTTTCATCTTAATTCAATGATTCACCATGTGATTCATCAAATGTGAGTCACCCAAGTTTAAATTGTCAATTAAATTTTATGATCCATGAAGTATGAGTAGTTTAATTTTAAATTGTCAATTCTAATCCAACAACTCAACCTCATCGAGCAAGTCATTGCACAAACTATATATGTTCAACTTCTAAAACTTGAATCATCACTTGGATGAATTATGCTCAACTTTTAAAGAACAATTCATTCCATAAATTAATTTTGTCATATTTAAAATTTTTATCCCAAATTTACTTAATTATCACTCCAAGCCCTCACCCAAAATTATATATTTCATTTATCTTTACATGTTGTAGGTTCAAAGCGTAGGTGCCCTACTCCCAAGACTTTATCCCTTGTAATAATAAACAAAGGTAGGCTCATACAATGGGCCCTCCCACATGTATGGAGTGGAATCTTATTTTTATTAGGTCAAATACTTTGCTCCCAAGGTTTTACTCTACACAATATCTATGGATCAAGTTTGGCAAACCATGTATATAAAAAAAACCAGTTTTCCACATGCAAAAATTGCTAATGAATTGCCTTATTGGAAACTAAATTATAATAAGATTTTCATGCAAAACATTCCAATCTGAATACCTAGAAAGACATACTTTAGACCCCATTATTTTGAATGATTCAAATAACAATGGTGGTGGGTAATGGTTGGAAGAAGAAAGAGAAAAGATTTGTTATGAATTGAAACACAGTCAAGCTGTGCATCATTCCTACGTCAAAAGAAAAACAACAGAACGATAATGCCATACAAAGCTACAAAACATTCAAGGTCTGCAAAAGTTGACATAATGTCAAGCACTTAGAGAAATTTTCTAGTGTATTTTATACGTTGCCTTATATTTGTGAATATCCCTTCTAGGAAAGAGGAGGCATATCATGCCTATTCCTTAAAAGTGGGAGGGATCATGGATGCGGCTACTGCCTTGTCCTCCTGCCCCTTATTTTGAGAATTCCAAGGCTTTACCATACACTAAAGTGTCATCTATAATTCGATGAGCAACCAAAGCCAAACATGATTGTGTGGAGACAGTTGCCCCCCTGGAACTTGTTCCCTAGCATCATGGCTTCACACATCAGCATCCTCCCTGTTAAACCCTGAACTCAATGTCACATAATAAGATTTGCCCACTCTTTTTATCCTACAGTTCCCTTATTACAAAGATTTCTAACCATCATTAACCAACATGCCTACATTCCTTGAGAATGACACCATATAGATACAAGCATTCCTGTGAGCAAGATCTCAAGACTGACTTTCCTGTTAAGCACCTTCCAGTAGTAAATGAGGGAAGGGATGCAACTACAGGAAACAGAGCCAATACTTTGTATTAGTATCAGTAAAAAATGTGTTTGAACATGGATGATCTTTCATCACTGACAGCGGATAACAGATGAGGGCAGGAATGCATGGTCTCATACTTGGACTTGTGAAGCCTGGTTTGGAGTAAGCTGATAAGTATGCGGTACTGTGACTGCTTCCTTTGCAACATTTTGAGGAATGCTACAAGTCCCAGCCATTCCACTTCCTTCACTTCTAGCGCCATATGCACATTAGCTTCAGTTGCTTGCATCCTTTGCTTTAAGAGTCCATACATGTACCTGCAATATTGACAAGTTCATGTTTGTTTGTCTGACTGTTGGCTGAGGCCCTGAACCTAAACCACTATGTAGACAGTAAATCCCTGATGCACCTTTACTTATCTAACAGCCTCAAAACTCCACGCCTGAGCTCTGAACTCTTTGTGACTACTAACAAGGATGCAACTAAAAGTGGCCACAACAAACAATGAGCTGAGTCAATATCCTTCCTGGAAAGTTCTAACCAGACTACAAGTCCAAAGAATTTGGAGGTCTGTTACCTAAAGGAGCCAACAATAGCTTGGAAAAGGAAGTGGGGATGATGGGGGGCTGATCGGGGAAGGCACTGGAGGTATGTATGAAGCTTCATAGCACACAGCAAAAATGCTTGGAATGCATTGAGACGGATCGTAGATGGTGAATTGATCCTGATGTCATAAAGTAGAGGATGGCACTTAGCACGCATAAAATGGCACAGCTTATGTGGAACTTGTGCTCCTGGATTCCTTTTTCTTATCACTGTCAGTGTCCCTTTTATGTGCTCCCCACAATATCTGCATTAGCCCAACAATCCTTTTATGTGAAAACCAAAAGCTCTAACCTGTACCCTTGCAAGTATGGACACAAAAGTGACTCAAACCAGTTAGCAATGGATCCTTGAAACCAACACTTAATAGGTGCATAAAGCATATTAGACTGATCCTCATGAGTGCAATACTCAGCATAGCAACACACAACATCCAGTTTCTTGGATCTTTGAACTGCAGAAGTGCCTTTAAGTTGATCCTAAGAGGCATCTGGTTGTTTCTAATTTGTAAAAAGTAGCATGCAATTCCAGAGTACAACAATTGTTTCACACCAAGCCCACTCACATCTGCAATTACACACAACCATAATGCAGGCTGCTGAACAGAGTCCCAATCAGTACCTGGTATAGTCTGCTTGAATTTCTAGTGTGCAGCAGTTTATCAGTAGGCCACTCCAGCGCATGAAACAAGCTCCATCATCACTCATATAAACATTTTTCACTTTTTTCCCCTGCCCATCAGTGAGCTCTAAATCAAAGCTGACTGCTGTTTTGCCTCGGTTGGCATGGCACCCATACTCAGCAAAGCCCTTGTGCATGGTTTCCACAAATTTCACCACCATATTTTCTGAAGTGGATATGAATAGTGAATCATCAATAAACCTCAAAAGTATACAATCACTAGCTGCAGGTTTTCCTGCTTCTGGGTTTTTGTCAGGTGCTGCTGCCAATGAGTTTGTGTTGTCTGAGATGCTTTGCCTGCCCAGCAGCAAATAAAGCATTCCCTCTGCTTCTGCCTCTAAAAACTCTGCATGCTTAACATTCATAGCTCCAACACCAGAGATTGCCATATCTTTGTCTTTGTCAAGCATGTTAATCTCATGACCTAATTGCAGATCTGGACACCCCTTTGAAATTTCAGTGTCAGAACTTCGCAAAAGAGGAAAGAGAATGTGTGTATCAAGATGACCATAGAAAAGCGAACACAGGAGAGAAGATAGCACACTGCCTTGAGGAATCCCAACTTTTTGTTGATAATACTTTGACCCAACCTTCACTATGTTTCTCTTCACATGTTCCTTTACCAGTGATACAACTTGCTCTTGCATCATTCGTGTGACCACCGCCTGCATGCATCATGCACTGTTAAAGCCTGGAAGAAAAAACTGATACACATGGAGTCACAGTCAACTCTCAAGCAGGTCTGCAATCTTCCAAGTGACCACTGAAAATCATGTTTTCCAGGCAGTTTCAAACTACCTGAGCTTTGTGGCTTTCACAGTTGAAGCACCTAGGACAGATGTGCATTCTCTTGCAGATCAACTAGAAATTTAGTGCAAGAACCTCACCCAAATTATGCAAGAAATTCAACTCAGTACACAGTACAAGTGATGGTATAAGCATCAAACTTGAAGATCAATTGTTCACATCAGAAGGGCTTTGAGCATTGAATCTTAATCTTGAACGTTATGATGGAGCAATGTCCATGTACCTGGTCATGCACAATAGAGTGTGAATGCTTTGCTGTCACGTCCATTGAGAAGTTGAGGAAATTAAGAGGGTGATCAGAGCGCATGCATACCCGTTCATAGGCAACTCTAAGAGCACCCACAGTAGGGAAGAGGGAGGCATAGCGTAAGACCACATATAGAGGTGAGCGGACAAAATCCTGGACCACCTCACAAAGCTTTTCTTGTTGGATAGTATCATATGCTTTTGATATATCGCAGACAGCCATGTATAAATGTGGCACTCCTCCTGGTGTAGCTTTCATTTTCATAACAAAGGGAAGAAGCTTGATGTAAGCATCCCTGTAACCAAAGACTGATGAACCCAGATCTTCTGGCCAACAACCTTGTTCGTACTTGAGGCAAAGATGTGTATCTTTTAAAACAGAATTGATGGACTTGAAGTAAAATCTCACATGTTTCTTTCCAGTTTTGGAGGATTTTTTCTTTGGACTGGGTTGCTGCAGATCAACTGCATAATCTTTGAACCCACCCCTTGAATTCTGACCTGAGATTTGGAAGGACCCAAAAATATCCTTGAAGCTACGAGGTTGCGATTCTGCCTTTACATGAAGTGCACACTTGGAGGGATTGCCCAGATTTGCAATAGGTCGTACACCATTATGCTTTGGGAGAAGCCGAATTTGAGAGAACCCAAACGCTCTCTTCTGCAACAGTGCAGCAACTGAAGTTGGGCTCAATTTTGTGAAGCTAGTAGACATGAGCCCTCTCAAGGCCAGAGACTGGATCTTGGACCACACAGGTTTGCGGTAGTACAGAATATTCTGCCTGTGATGTTCACTTTCTGTGACATAGAAGTGTGCCCGAATAAGTGGCACAATAAGGCTGGCAAAAAACCAATGAAGCCAGTCTTCAAGCATCATTTGCCCAAATGTCATTCTTTCCCTAGCTGAAGTTTGCCTACCTTTCTCACTCTGCTTTGCCACATGTGATTCTCTATGATTCCTAGTTGGCTTCTCTGGAACACACCTTCTCATATTGAACCACAGGAAACCTTTCACCTGAAGCTTATTGAGAATATGTTGAACATAAAATGTTTCGTGTCTCCGCAGGCTGACAAAGCAGGCAATGCTATGACAAAGACTTCTCCAAGCACGGGTTGAACCCAGAAACTCCTCTGGTACTAGGTTTCGACATACAGCCCACAAGAATGCTACCACTTGTCTATGTTCTGTGTAGCATGTTATTAGCTCAGGAACCATAGCTTCATCATGACATCCTGCTTTTTTTCTTCCTTCATCAGCAGCATTTTTATGTTGTGAGCATGCTCTGACTGCTCTTCTCTGACTTGATCTCAGGGCTCCATGCCCACCTTTTGTCATATTTGACGTCCCTGAAAAAAATTGATCTTCCTCAATATGGCTTCCTGGGTTTGTTAGTTTGTTTGCTGATTTGTCTACAGTGTACTGCCCACCATGCACATCTTGTCCTGGAGACTGTGTTTCACCCAACTCTGCAGGGTTTATGTTTATAGAAGAGATTAAGTCTATGTCCATGTCATCTTCTTGTGTGGCATATCCTTCTTCCAGCACTCCGGCATGTTCTATTTCAGGTGTCATACTCTGCCAGCAAGAAACAAATTGGAAACAAGTTCCCACCAAAGTTAGGAAACATATGCCATTGAAAATATCCATCTACGATCAGAGGAGCTAAGCATTCCAGACCATCCTCAACACATTGAGCTCCAAAAAATTTCAGGAAGTCATTTGCTGGGGACGAAAGTGATGTGTTTCATTTTACTAAGCCAGATTGGTTTTAGCAGCTTAGAAACAGCAGGTAGTTAAGGTAAGAGGTATTATGAGTAAACGCACGGAAGGCAATAGGACCTGCTGTTTGGGCATTGAGGGCATCTCTGCAGCCAAACCATGTTGTACAGCCTGGGAGGGCCAAAATTGAAAAGGAAGTGGGCAGTGGCGGTGCAAAAGGCGAGCATAACCACAGTGCCTTGCATTACACACCATCCTTCTCAGAAGCTTCTTTGTATCACTATAGGGCCCCAGCAACATGACCAGGTTAGACAACAATTTGAGGCGAGGAAGGGATGTATGGAAACAACACATCCAGATTTGACTATGATATTCTACAAACAGGAAAGGACATGCATAACTCAGCAACTCAGACCATGGAATGCAGTCTGTTGTACACTTACTTGACCAACCAGTCCTCAAATCTGCCACCTGACAGATCTTGTACATTTTCTGGACAAGGTGAAGAGCATGTTCCTGATGTGGTTTGTGTCTTAAAAATTGCAGCAAATAGGTTGGACATTCCTGTATCACTTGGTGTGGTTTTGTTGAGAATGTCTTTGATCAAAGTGAAGGTCTCCAGACATATCTTTTGTGCAGAACATGCAAATTTGCAAACAGTTGCACATTGACAAGAAGAGAGAGCAAGGAGTGGAGAGGACAAATCTGTGGCTGAACTTCAACAGACTCAAGTGTGAAACAGAAAATTGGCTCTATGGATCAAAGGATACGGTTTGCAGGAAGCCCTGCATGACAAGCAAAAGATGAGTTATAGAAAATTGGTGTACGATCAATCACCCTACAAGAAGGACCCAGAATTGGGCTTGTACCAAGCTGGGCTCCAATGGCCTTCTTGCTGCCAAGGTCACCAGCACTACCTTTGGTTGCCATGTCTGCACACTGAGAAGCCCTACACCTTAAACCCCTGTCCTGTGTGTGGTAGGGTATTCTGTCATCCCAAGATGATCTTTCCAGAGAGTCACAAAGTTTTGCATGACCAGAAGTGCAAGCCTCAGCTGTGGGACTTGGTGACCTTCCATCATTCTTGAATGCTGCAAACACATTGATAAAGCCAACTGAAGATTCAAAAATCCCAAGGCCATGGTCCAAGCATTATTCATCATATATCTAGCAGCTAAGATAGATGTAATGTCCACTGGCTGGAATTGTGGCTTATTATGGTGTCAAGAACTGCACTTCCTGTAATCCATTGGACAGCTATTCACACCAATATCTCTGTTGAAAGGAAGTTTCAAAGATTAATGATGTGACTTGTCCTTTCCCTGTCAGCCACTAGTTGAGTAGCTTACAGAATTTGGCTTGAGAAAGGATACTATTCACACCTCCATCAGAATAGACACTTGTGCTGTTGTCAAGAGCTGTGGAAGGACATATCTCAGTTAAAGCCTCCATGTTTTTCATATGACATCCAGGGATGGGCAGTTCCATCATCCGAGCCTTCCGCCTCTGCCAGCTAGAAGGTCTTAGTTGTTTTTTTGACCTCAATACACCATGAACATTTCCGTCACTTGACACAGGCACAGTGTCACACTCTTGCAAGCATTCTGAGAAACCTATCTGTTTTGAGCAGCACAATAGCTCGGAGGAAAAACCTGCAGTTAGTTCATGAATTCTGCCATGTGCTGAACCAACTTCTTTGGTTTTCAGATCCCCTCCTTTTTTCACATGTTTCTGAACTTTACCTGAATCTTGAGACTCTGGTAAATGATTTTCCCTTTTCATCCTGAATATTGTAGAACTTGGACATACACTTGGTTTCTTACATCCCATGGCAATCTCTTTCGCCCTTGTTTTCTGCAACACATAAACAGAGTCAACTGTTTGCTTATTTCTGGAGAAATGGATTGGCTCATCAGACCCTGTGAGTTTAATCCTCTTAGGTACTTGAGATTCACCCCCAGAGCTACTACACTCAGCAGTCTTAGAACCCTTCCTTTTTCGTTGTGAGCTGAGAGTTTGTGTCAATGGAGATTCAAGAAAGACTGTGTTTAGCTCCAATTGCTTCTTCTTTGCACACTGCTTCTTGCTCATACAGTCCAAACGTTCCTCAGAATCTTTGTCAGCCTTCTTATCATCCTCCCGACAAGCTCCATAAACTGCAAATTCAGGGCAGCCATCATTTCCAGTGTTCAGACTTTGATTCCCAATTCTTTGACATTGGAATTTTTTCCCCTTCCATCCAACTCTGGAAGTGAGTGTAGCCTGAATGATTTTCTTTTGAGAAGATGCCGTCACTGTAAAAGGCAGGCCTGTCACTTGCAGAAAGCAGTGATTGGGAAGAGGTACAAATATGGCTGAATGTGATAGGATATGTAGCATTGTCTCGTCCCCTACCTGCATGGAGCTTTCTTTAGAGTAATCACAAACTGATCCTGAAGTCACTGGAGCAATCCTTAATGCTTTCTGGAGAACAGGGTTTGAGATTTCACTTACGCGAGAAAGTAGAGTCACCCAAGATTGTGAGTTCACAACCTCCATGGCTATGTTAGGGAATTTGCATTCTAGACCTTGGGGAGCTGATCCTTGCTGCCTTCTTGATGCTGTTGGTCGAAGCTGCATAGTTTCCAAGCTTCTGTCATGCTTAATGTGACAGCAATTGAACCAAAATCTTTTGCACATGTAGAAGAAGCCAGGGATTGAATCAAATGAGGAAAGCAGGAAACCTTGCGGTAGCCTAAACAGAGGACATGTGCAGGGTTCCCTTCCTGTCGGAATTGTAACGCTATTACTCTCTCCACCACCTGTGCCAACAACCCAGCCACTTCTAGTTTGAGACATAGGGTTCAGGGTTTGGTGATTGCAGCGATTCTCTGAATAAGCAGTTCAATGCAAAGAGAACAGAGACATTGACACATCTTTCATTTCTTGTTCACAATTTAATTGCAGCAATTCTCTGAAAAAGCAGTTCAATGCAAAGAAAACCGAGACACTGACACACCTTTCATTTCTTGTTCAGGATTTAATTGCAGCAATTCTCTGAAAAGGCAGTTCAATGCAAAGAGAAATGCAGGGGGGGGGGGGTAAGCAGGGAAACAACAAGAATATGACAAATGCAGCAATTGATTCAACGATCCAAATGCATGCTGCAAGAACGAGTTCAAATCTCCTGGGCTCCTCCAAGACTCAAAAGGCGTTCTGCTTGTTGGTTTTGCTTGTTCTCCGATTCATCCAAAGGCACTACAAGAATAACGAAGGACTTCAAAAACAGATTTTGCAAGGAAGAGGGAAGAAGAAGCAGACATGCCTGTTGCTGGCTCCAGCGCTGACGCAGTGAAACTGCACCAATCGGAGGCGCATTTTCCGCCAGGACAGCAAAGCTGTCCTCTAGAAAGGAAACGTAGTCCGCACTGTCACCATCTCTGACAAACCCCCGATTCTCATCTCCAACTGCATCAGGACCAAAATGCGAGCTCAAGAGACTCAGCAGAAGGCGATGGAGCGTTTGCAGACGAGATCCGTAGACAGTGATCAACACCCGCGGAGGTCGAACGGGCCCGGAAGTTCGCATCCTTGCCACAAGCTCTCAGAGGAAAACAGAGCTTCGCTTGCGCCGCAGCAGCAGCAGCAGCAGCAGCAGCACTAGAGTCATCGTCCTCAACGGCCAGATGCAGTGGCCTCGAGCACTCTCCCGGATGATATGTTCCCGAACCTCAGGAGAACGCACAAATACGACAATTTCCCCTTACGCAAACAACTCTTTTTTGAATTTCTGGCCTCTTTTTCATTTCATACAAAAGAAATATTTCTATTGGAACGTGGGAACATTAAAGTTGGGGAGCTCCCCCCCCGACATAATGCCCTAGGGTTCTTCTAATTGGGGAAGATCCCTCAAAATACACATAAAAATTAAAAGGGAGTTGTTTGTGTTTTGCACCAACATCAATTGTTTGCATTCTTCCACAAATGGAGTTCATAGTTTGTCTCAAATCTTGTTTGTTGGAGACATTTATCATGTTTCAAGCAATTCTTTTGAATTATGTATGGGAAAACTTCATTTATGAGAAGTACAAAATGAAAATAGGTAATTTGTTTTTTCAACAATATTATACTTTGCAAACATGTTGGCATAAGTCTCACTTTGCATGTCTATTATGGGTTTCTACTTGCCATGATTCATGAGTTCATACTTCCAATGTCAAGTAAGTAAACCATGGTATGGATGGATGGGTGTCTCCATTATGTACATTGGTGGCATCAATTTTTAATGTTCGTGTTTCATACGATATGTTGTTGAGTTCACATGTCTATGTCCTATAGCTTCTCAAAGCAATTTGTGTCATATCATCTAAACTTTAAAAGATATTTTGAAAAGTATATTTTTTAATTATATATATTTTAAAGGCTGAAGATGATTTAAACTATGAAGACAAAGTCCATTAACCAAAAAAATAAATTAGAATGTTCATCAATATTGAGGAGTTTGAAAAAAAAAACATTAAATACCTGCAAACACATTTCATCTATTCCAAATATTTGAACTTTATTTTTGAAACTTCCACAAATTTTAGGTCCGATTCAAATATTTGCAAATAGTTTTTAAAACATGATAATAACAATTTGGCTTTAAAAATTTATGCAAATAATTTTAAAAATAAAAATACCAATAAATAATATTTTATCCCCATAAAATCATCTATTTATTAGTCCTTATATTTAGATATTACAATATTTTGTTGCTTACACTATTTTAAAAATATATATTTTACCATGCTTTCACTCATTGTACACATTATATGTGAGAAACAATCTTATATGTTATGTATATAATATCATATATAGTCTACTTATGTTGTGTACTCCAACAACATATATACAATGATGCTTTAATCTATCACACTCTATAATATGAATGTAGATGCACCACAAAATACAACAAGAAACATTGATATTTTGGCATCACAACCACTTAAATTTTAAGGATTCAAAATATTTATTGCAAGTTTTGTGGTCAATTAATATTCCCAAGCACTTACCAACATATTGACAAACCCCAATTTAAACTTTCAACCTCATGTTGTATAAATAAATCTCTTACATATATAATTTTAAGTGGCATATATTTAAATGATATTTTTCAAGTAAGAAAGTTATTTAGGGTTGGTATCACATGCAATGTCTTAGATACATGCAACTACACATATCCTACCTAACATATTATGTGCCTAAAATACTTAAATGGAGGAGATTTCGTAATTTTTTGACCTAATATCATAAGTAAGCAATGATATTTTGTTCAATTTTCTGTTTTTGCATCATTAGCTAACATCCCAAGAGGGACTTAGTAATAAATAGTGACAGGCTTGAACTTGTTGAAATAGTAAGAAAACTAGTCTTTAAAATGTCAGCACACTAAATTCATAGTCCAAATGTGGTGAAAACGTTTCCCAAAAACAATCAAAATTTTGTAATCTAAACAAAAGAAGTGAATATATATTCCCTTTTGTTTTCATTTTTTGCATTTTGGCAAAACTTTTGCACCAACAAAACACTACAAGTAAAGCATGAATAATCAGACAGTACAAATTATGGCAGTCAAATATTGTGAAACTCAATTTAGGCCCCTAAAAATGCTAAGGATATCCTGAACCTTTGAAGTTTGAAAAGAATACAAATTGTTCAAAGTCTCAAAAGTTTTGGCTGCGGCTGGAAACCATTTGCAATTGAAAACTCAAGACTTGGGTGAGACATACTTTTATGGATTTCATTGCTTTTATCAAATCTATTACATATTCACATTACCTAATCAATTTACAGACCTGATTGTAAGATATATGTTGCTTTTTGCAATTGAATTCATTTCACATTCAACTCACCTATCTAACTCTCAACCTCACTAAAACTTTTCAGGTTGCTTCTTTTCTTAATCAAGTTTTTATTGTTATTGAAATTGCCTAAGTAATTGGAGACCAGGTTTTTTTTCCCCCCAATTTTGTGAGGAAGGTGGTGTAGGGTAGACCAGCTGGTAACTGAACATTTACACAGTCAGGGCAGGCCAGATCCAAGGGGAGGGCTCCCTTGTTTCTAGTGACCGAACAAAACTTGTACCACTCCTCTTGGAGCATCTGACACACTAAGGCTTGAAAAAATTGGATTAGAATTGAAAAAACTACAGGCCCCCAAAGTAAAGGGAGCCAAGAATTCAAAAAATCAAACTGCCAAACCCTAAACGCCAAACCCTAAACCCTTTTCCTTTGCACTTCAAAGATGATTTATAGAGCTTGAGGTAGAGTCTCCGATGACATTTTTAAGTCACTCAAAATGAAGCACACATGATGTAGATATAAATAAGTGTTCAGTCATAGGCACGTGATTGGTGATGGGCCAGCCTACCCTAGCCTAGTCAGATTATACACAAGAAGACTTAGCCAAACTTGACTACATGACAGCAAGCAGACTAGTACAAACAAGGCACACACTCAAATTCAAAATACCAAAACTCACAGAGGCCTGGCCGAATCTGCAAGGTAAGGTGTCAATAAATGAGTACTGAAAAATCTGCCAAGTGCAGGAGCACCTAACAGAATCTGCCAGGACCTGCCCATCCCTAGGATAACCATCTGTAGAATATCTCTCATTAAGAATCAAAGATTAAGGTTAAGCCACAGAGAATTCCAAAGAAGGAAAAACAAAAGCAAGAATGAAGGACAAAGAAACAAAACACAAAATAAAACATGAAAGCGGTATGCACAATAGTGCCAGTCTCACACCTGTTCAGGGACCATCAAAAGTGGCATGTATGATAGTGACTTCTCTATCACAACTTCCTCACTGGCTTCATCAGCTCGCTACAGTGGGTAAAGGCCAGTGAAAACACTAACCTGTACACCAAGTTTCTGCTGCAAATCCGAAAGCAATGGGAAGACTCAGCCATGCTACTGGCTAGCAACAAACAACACAAGGAGATAACAAAAAAACAGAGACACAACAGAATAGACAAAACACATAGAAAAAGACAGCAGGGAAGAACAAAAACCAAGTGGGCTTACAAGAAGCTCCCCACTTACAAAACTGTATATAGAATCATTCAGAAAGCTCCCAATGCTGAAATTCCAAAATGGAATTTTCCCCTATTGAGCAACCCTCTAGTCCTCTTTCACAGAATCTTTAGAGGGTAGCCTTTATTCTTCAGGAGGCCAATAAGACTGTCAATCTGGGAGACAGAACACTTTCCAACTACAAAGCATCAAAGACCTGTAACTTTGACTATTGATAACTCCCAACTTTAGCAATAATTGAGATATTGGAATGAACATGAGGCATACAAATCCTTTCAATACCTGCTTACTCTGGTTGAGAATGTTTGTCAAAGATATCACAGGATATACCTTGAGGACTTTGTTTCACAGCTAGAGAGACAAGAAGTTACAAGACAAGCCTTAAGAAGTACAATTCAACTCACAAGATGTTTCTGGGTATATGATGCTGCCAAAAGAGTCTTGTTCTAGGTACATAAAATTCTCAAAGTCTGGAAAATCAGGAACAAAAAGATCATCCACAAACCTATGATCTGTAAAGATCTGTAGAAGGCCATAATACACCAGGCATGGAGATCAAATTTCAAGTTCATCAGATCAAATTCCTCACAGATCACAAATGCAGTGCAAGCATATATCCCTAAAATAATAAGAACCTTTGTCATGGAGGTGGAGTGATACTCAGGCATTAAGTACCTAAGCAGAATCCCAAATTAGATCAAAAGGATGAACAGAATCTTCCACCAAGAAGAGTCTGACATAATCCAGACCAGCTTTATAGCATGCTGTCTTGGCCCCTGAGTAGAACCTCCATGCTCCTGCTCCATCATATCCTAGACTTGTGTAATAGCAAAAATTCATAATTAAAATCCTGGGGATATTCAACATCACATCAAACAGTGAGGTCCCCAAACTTCATCCAGGATGCATGAAAAAACCTACTTGGATTTAGTCTGCATGGAATGCATCCATCAAGTACATCTTGCTCAGACTCTGTCCAGCAAACCTGTTACAGCCAAGACCAACATTGGAGAACATCAGGAATCTGTGTCAACATTTGCTTGCATTCCCTACAGTGGACAACTATGAAACACACAGGTTGACTCGACTGCATATGGAAACCCTTCCTCTAAACACAATGATACTAATCTCTTTCTTCCAGTACCCAGTGCAAACAATGAAGAAATAGCCATAGCTTCATGGAAGAGGACCAGCATACCCATTCACTTGACCACAGTAGTTTGCAATCTGGTTGGTGATTAGGTAGCTATCCAGCCGTGAAGGCTCAAGAAGTGGTTTGAAAATAGGATTGTTTGGATCTTCTTCTGGCAATGGCTCTTCACCTGATAACCTTCGTGCTGCATTCTCTGCTCTGCAATAAGAAAAGAAAACCAGGCACCCTCAAGTCAGTTGCAAGTAATAACAACCAATGTACTTCATACACAGTTCAACAGTGACCCATATTTCCAAGAAAACAGAATTTCAACACTTCCTACAAAGACAATGATCACCATAGTTGGGTACCAACACACTCCAAAATTCAACAGACATACCCCAACAACTGATGAAGAGCATAACTTGGTAAGTCCAACAAGGAAACTACTTGGACCAACAATGAATGATTTATAAGAAGCAACAGGGCCATTCATATTCGATTGGAAGAATATATGAATGAGATGCAGCAAAACATCCATAAAAATATGTCAGAACACTAAACGAAGGTTATGTCAAATTCCAGTGAAATGAATCAAACAAGGGTGATCATAGTCATGTGGATTCAAATAAGTAGGTTAATGTTTGACCAAATTTAAGTGCTATTAACACCTTCTCTTTTGAAGCCAAGCTTGTTGTTGTACTTGCTGCCTTGATAAATTGCGATAGAAGTATTGAAACTGAGTACAAGAGACCACACATGAAATACAACAAGAAATTAATGACCTTGTCAATCCTATGTCTAAGATAACCAGAATCACAGTTCCAACAGATTAAGACGCTATGAGAAGGAAGCTCTTTGAAATTCAAAACTAATTAATACTACAAAAATTCAATGTTGTATAAGGTCTTGGCAGCTAGACAACTGGACAATCTCAGTAAATCACCCACCAAGGGTTTCATGGCCATACCAAGAGCAACTGACCAAATTTACAATGATCAGGTCAATAGCCTGAATCTAGTAAGGTCCCTTTTCTTGGCCAACTTACTAGTACTGGATCTTACAGAAATGTGGCAAAGTATAACCTTACAGAGACCCAATGAAGCCAGAGAAACTGAGAAAGTTAAAGACAAGAATTAACTAGAAGCAGACCATGTGACAATGGCTCATAAATGACAAATGATAGCTATTAACTGTAGGAAGTAGGTGAGAGGAAGGCTTCTGTTTCAGTGGAGATAAATTTCCATACCTTCTGCTGCTCCATTGAAAGATCATCCATGCACTCAATCAAGAACTCCAAGTTTTTCTCCATGAATGGGTTGGTTGACAATACTAGTCTATCAAAGTCACACTGTCCAAAAAGCCAAAGTGATATTGTCAGCTGGCTTCAATGGAAAAGTAAAACTTCTACTGCAGAAAACCTTCACTCTGCACAATTTGCAGCAAAACTACTGTAAAGAACATGTCATCACAGCACAGCCTAGTTCAAAAAATACCTGAGTAGCAGGTGCATCCGACTCAAGCTCTGTCATCAAGGCACTCACAAGTGCAGAATTGGAAATTTTCACCTAATCACTCACACAGCACACCAGTAAAGATAGTGCAAAGAGAGACACATGCTGATAAGATCCCCTAAAATGGAAATCACTAAGCTACAATTGCAGAATATGCTGAGATGAACAGGATGAGATGTTGAGATCTCAGCATATTCTGACATGATGTTTGCTATATCCTGTTAACTACAGCAAAGATCCTGTTACTGGGTCCATCCTCCCTGTACTTTGAACTTTCATAGTTACAGACTGGAGACTTGGAAATAATGTGAGTCCTTACTGGGATCTCCTCAAAAATGTCCTTCCATGTCATGTTTTTCTCCCGCAATCTGCAAGCACAAGAATAAAAGTTATAGAGAACTGCGACAGTGCAGATGACCGAGCTGTGATAACAGTTTGTGATAAGCCTTACATCAACAGCAAGTTTCAAATTATGCTACAACATATGCAAGGTTTTCTTGAACTGTGGCAGTAACTCTGAAACAGCCCAATCTATAGAGAAACGCAATATTTCATTAATTGCCTCAGATAGTAACCACTTGAAAGACAAACCAGAAATAAAACTTCTATTGCATGGCTACATAACTATAGTAAGTTTGTCCATTAAACATGAATTAGCAATGTTGAGTGAACTTACTTCTCTCCTGTAAAGACTTGAGTGCGGTAGAGTTCCATGAAAGCATCACTCAGTTTCAAAGCCTTGAGTGCCAGCACTCCTTGTCCCGACCTCAGTGGATCATAAATGATGCACACACACCTCTTGATGTTTTCCTGTTCTCCAAACAGCAGTCCCCTTGAATATTTACTTTATCACTTGCTAAAATGATTACTGCCATAGCCCAAGAATTGATCCACTTTTTCAAGCAATGATCTGAACCCTCTGTGGCACTAATTTCCAGTGCTTGTACCAGACTGACTCATACACCCTACAGAAGTCACAAGAATGTCCACAAAAACTGATACAGAAACCCGAGAATTCAGAAGAGGTGTTAGCTCCAGAACATCAGACCTCACCTGATAATTCAAGAAAGTCTCAATAAGCTCCACTGTCTGGAAGGAGCCCATGTAGGTTGATTGATACCTGTGCAGACATCCATCCGGCAAAAAAACTAGGAAAAATGAGGAGGATGCAATATCAAGCACCACACCATATTCTCCATGTCCCCAGAAATATCCATTTACTGGCCTGACTGTAAAAACCTACAGCTCACAACATCTGCTTGTGAAAACAGAGCATTCTTATAATTGCAGATTCTTGTTCATATAATCTGTGCCAACAGAGATTTCAACTACAACCTGTGACTCAAATAGATGAGCTTCTTGGGAAGAGGATGAATATGGACATTGAATAGTGAAAATCATACCAGCCAACAGTGTTGTTGTCAACATTCACTTCACGAAGACAGCGCATCATCTCTAATTGATAGTTGGCCCCATCAGCCTCAACCTCATCTTCTTCTTCACCTCCTCGACTCTGCTAGAAGCAACCAGGTCTCTGTGAGGGATCATCTAACTGAGACCAAAAAGCTCATGGGTCTCCTTTCTACCAAAATCATCAAACTTAAAATTCTCCCATATGTGGCTTTCTTCACTTTCAAATTGAGACAATTGCTTCAAACTGACCCAAAACCCAAGAAATTCTTCATGCAGAACATCTACAAACCCAGCCAAGACACTTGTTTCGTAATCTGTGCAACTCAACCTCGCAATGACAGATATCTCAGTGAAATTTTCCAGCTTGGAAAGAAGGCTGGCGGTTAAGGAAACTACACAAACATAGACATTGGTACCATGGTCAAAGAGAAGTAAAAGCAAAGCCCTTGTTCTCCTGATAACCCTGAAATCACTTGGGCAAGAAAAACCTGCTTTCCACTGGCCATTTCATGAAATCCAGATTCATCAGCAGAGCTGAGGAGACTCTGACAGAACTGACCTGATACGGACCTCAGTACTGATGACTGACAGAGAAGCTGGTGACAGAGAAACAGCAGTGCCCTAACCAAATGATTTTTTGCAAGCTCTGGTGATGCCACTAAAGAAGTAATGATGCAAGTGCAGATGGGACTCTGGTATTTGGTGGATGACCATACCGGGAAGGGAAAGCAGTTGGTGACTTCCAGAATGCTACCAATATCCAGTCCCAAGAGCTGCCCAGTGACGAGCGCAGGCATACACTCCTTGCAATGTTTGATAATCTTCAACGCCACCTGAATAGACACTCTCCAAATAAATACAGACCATTGCTACTCCCATCATAGACTTGCCACCAAACAAAACTCTTCTCTTTGAAAAGAGACAAAAGTTTCTCCCCTACATCATCATTTGCACGAAACACCCCATCCCTCGGAAACCCTAATCCCAGAGCAAGAATGTAAAATAGAACACATACCAGGCCATCAATCTGAACCACTCGCGAAGGCACCACGATCTCTTCCGTCGAAGCCGCCTGCGCAAACGACCGCATCGGAGCTGCCGACACAAGAAACAAAAGGAACTTCAGAACGACAGTCGCAAACACAAGATGACACACCCGAAGCAAACTCCACCAAAAAACAAGAACAAAACAAAAAAAAAAAAGCGAAAAAAAAAGAGAAACAAACAGCGAACGTCAAAGAAGTTGGAAAGAGTAGTCAATACGAGGATTTCCGTCCGCCATCGCCGTCAGTTTAGCAGCAAAGCTAGTGTCAAAGAGGAGAGGAAGTATGCGTCCGCGAAGAAATTTGTGGGAGCTCTCTGCCTTCGTCGTCTGCAGTCTGGCGAGGTGGCGGGATATTAGGGTTTCTTCCAACCCAGTATTTCGCCGGGTTCGAAAGCAGACCGGGGGGGAGAAAGCAAACCTCGTTCACATTGAGCTCTGGCTACAAGCCAAAACGTAAAGCGCCAGGTCGGACTCCTGGAAAGGTAACTAAACTAACTAAATAACAAACTATATGGGTGACGTGGCAAGTTTATGGTCAACTTACTGGATAGAGTTTATCACGTTCACATTAAAAATCTGGTTGCAGCCGAAAGGTCAAAGCGCCATGTCGGACCCGCAGAAGGTAACTAACTAACTGTGGGATGACGTGGCACGGTTAACGGTTAACTCCTTGTCTCTCTCCCCGGACTCGTCCGTACTCTGTGTGTGTCTCTCTTTGTGTGTTTGTGTGTTTGTGCGTGCGCGTGTGCCTCTCTCTCTCTCTCTCTCTCTGTTTCTCCACTGCTGTTGAATTTTCAAGTCTTTCCAACTTTCTTTGGGCTTCATTGACTTGCCTAGAACCTTTTTTGCATAACACTCTTGATGTTCTTCTTTGTCCCATCAGTGCAGTCAGTGTTGTGGTTGCCCTCAACAAACCTTGAAACCTGCTCCACCATTTTTCCTTAATTTCCAAATTTGGGGATTCCACTTCCCTGGTCATGTTTTGGTTCTTATTTTCTCTTCTCCATTGTACAGTATTATTTATTGCATTACAGTTGTTGTGGTTGTTGTTGTGATTCGGGGTGTTAAATTTGGGAGAGTGTGATACTTGGTGCTCTGCAACAGCTTTTCCCTATCGCATTGGTTTTTCAGGTTTTGTCACTAGTACATTTATGTGTGTGGTGGTGGTGGTCATTGAACCTTGTCTCAGTGTGTTTGTTGTTTGTTGCTCATCTCCATGGCATTTTCTCAAAGTGCTGCAGGTTGAAGGATCCCTCCTGCTCTCAAAGTCTGTGATCAATTTGTGTCTTTGCTGTCAATTCTTGCACATCCTACTGTCATGAATCACTGCCCTGTGTCTGTGAGCACCTGCTTGAAACCATAAGTTTTTTCTGTTTCTCAAGAGCTGCTCTGTAATGAGAATCCAGAATTTTGATCAGGCATGGATGGGGCAGTTCTGCCACTGAACTTCTATTGCAGAAATGCTCGGCTCTGCCTGAGAAAAGCTTCCATCTCCAGAAAAGCAAACCTTCTTGCAGATGAGTTGCAGCATCTAAGAGTTTTTGCCACACTGGTATCAAGCACCATTCCTCTACATCCCCTTTACATTGACAGGAAAAGTGAGAAGCCTTTTCTGGAGCTCCAATCCCAGTTACCTGAAGCTGCACAAAGGATTTTGGAGCTTGAAGACAGCGTGCCCCCAGTCAGTACCCATACAACAGACGAAAATACCAATCGCCTCTTAGAGACAGAGAAATCAAATGAGCAACCCTCTAAGATGAAAGTAAACCTGCTGCTGAGTTCCTCTTCAAGACCTACCTCAGATTCTGTGTTGAGAGTTGAGAAGAAAACAATAATTTCCCAGAGAGCACCTGACAAAGTGCAACAGTGGGAGAATAGTTCACCCAATATGAGTGACCCTTATCGATTTGCAAGTAAGTCAGCCCCTTCATCCCGAAAGACAACCCCAACAACACAACGACCCAAAAAAGCATCTGATTCTTCAACCATGGACCATCATCACCACCATCACCATGCCAACATGGACTGTTTGAGGTTGCAACCAACTTCTATTACTACTGCAGGTCTGCAACCATTGTAACTTCCTTTTGCATCAGCAAGTCCTTTTCAAGGACTAAATTTTTCCCCCTCCCCCTCCCCCTCCCCTTCTCCCAAAGGAAAATAAGAAACCTGATGTGTTGTTAACCACAGCTTTGCAGACAAAGATAAAACCTTGTTGTGCCAGAAGCTTCTTGAGCATCTCTTTGTTGTGTTATATTTGCAGGCAACATAACTCCCCAGCAAGCAAATGGGGGACAAGACATGCCATGCACAAAATCATCAGGACCTCTGTCCTCCACCTCTGGAAAAATCCAAGGCAAATGCTCCACACATGTGCCGAAGATGAAAAGCACATTAATGGAGTTATCACAGGAGAGGTCTGTCACCATCTTGCATCCATCGGAAAGCTCTGGCAGGAAATGCAGCATCCATGGTTTCCAAGGTGGTGGACGCAATCAAGCTGCAAACAAATGTGTGATTCAAAGTAGCAGCGCAATGGTTCCTTCTGGAGTCTTCAGATATGGTGGAAATGAGCTCCACATGAGAGCTCCAATGACCACCTCTGTGCCTTGTAAGCAAAAGACTGCAGCTGCAAATTCATGGGAAGGTGGCATTGTGAACAGGGAGGAAGATACAGAGGTCAATTGCATTGGAATGGCAGCACAGTTAACAGAAATCGGCATGACCACAAGGTGTTTCCAAAGCAATGGTACATCTAGACACCAGCAGCATGATGAAGCTTGCTGCAGAAAATTGTCACTGGCAGAATCTGGAAGAGAGTGGCAGGGCTCAGAAAACCACACCAATGGACTTAATGTTGAGACAAGCTTCATGGTGTCAAATTCCAGGGAGCACCATTGCTCAGATGTGTCAGGAAAAATGCTCACCACACGCCCAGTATCTGCACCTCAGAGGATACAAGGGGCAGTATCTGGGGAGCAAATCAAATTTCCCAAAGGAGAACAAATTGATATTGATATGAGTGATGGAAGAAACAGGAATGCTATGGGGACATACAGATCCAGAGGTATGAAGGGTGTGAAAGAAGACTGTGAAAGGTTCAGGCACCAAATGCAGATGTTGAAAGAGAAAGCTGAGGAAACAAGAATCCGAGAAGTGGAAGTTGAAGGAATGGCAGACAGATTGCAAAAGTGCCTGGTTGACAAAATTGACTTAGTTGCAACCAGGAAAGGCCAGGAGGGTGTGAAGACAGAGCGAACATCTTGGCAGACAGTAAGGTTCAGTGACAAAGAGAGAATAGAATTTGAGGATATCTACAGTCCAGGGATCAGCCCCACACAAAATGGAGGAGTTCTTGGAAGCAAGATAAATGCATCTCCACTGCCACTGAATGCAATTCCCTTCCTTGGACAGGAACCAGATGTGATGAAAGATGCACATGAGGAATTTCAGGCTCACAAAGCTACTATCCCTGAATTGACTGCATCCCTTCCTTCATATACACACTCAACAAGCTCTTCAACTTCAGGCTTGGCATCATCATCTCTTTCCTCTTTGCCCCTGTCCCACTACCTCCATAAGCTCGACCACCTGACACCAAACTGTCATCGCCCTCCCTCTAGCTGCAGCTTGTACATGCCAAGTTTAGATGCTGTTGTGGGCTGCTGCAATCCTGCACACAATTCCCTTCATCTGAATTTACTCACAACCTCTGCAAGCACATTGGAGCCTCACCCAAAATATGACCCTTCTACCTCAGATTACAAGCCTAGCCCTGAGAGCCTACATACAAGCAGCAAGCTACCAGTTGTTGACAGGGAGCTGCTGGATTCAGACCACCTCTCTTCCAAATCCACAGCCATCTTGTTACCCACATCCATTGCCAGCACTCATACAGTGCACTGTCCACTTGCAGAAGATCAATACAACAACAGGTTTGAAATCTGTGGCACCCAGAATGTGAGCAGAAGTCCAACATCATGTGAGATGGTCACAAGTGAGCAGCAAATGGGTGCCATTCTTGGACGTTGCACCTTGGCCGGTAGCCATCTGCAAAGCCAAAACAACATGATTAATGATGTCAACTCTGCCACTAAATTCAGCCATGCAAAAGTTGCCCAGAAGTACCTCGCAACAGCTGATGATTTAAGCTTCCGAGGATTCAACAACAGAATCAGTGAGGCAAGTGCTACTACACCCTCCCAGCTACTAGCTCTGGACAACCTGTTCATAATGAGGGTTTTGTAAAAGGTTCTGAGATAATAGACTGACAAGCCAAATGTCTCCTTTTTGTCTGTGTTTGGTGTGAGCTTGCAGCATGTGCAACTTGAGGCATATGAAGAAAAGATGGCCAATATACAGAGACTGGTGGGTGAAATCAAAGGCTCAGTGGAGGGTTTCAAGATTCGGATTGAGGTGGAGAGCAAGGGATGGAGAGGGCACATGGAGGGCATAGAAAAGGAGCTTGAAGCTCTCAAGGAGGAAACAGATGATGAAATCTTGGAAGCAAAGCACAGCATTCGTAATGAACTCAAACTCAAGATTGCAGAGGTAATAGCAGATGCAGAAAAGATGAGGAAAGAAGAGAAAAAACAGGTACGACCCTCTTCTTCCAAACAAAAGCTTAACTTATGCCACACTTCCTTCTTCTGCCAGGTCTAGAAAATTTTCTTTGGTCGTCATCAGATTGTTGATGATCTTCTGCTGGCTGGGTAATTGTGAGCAGGTGGAAGCACAATTTGATGAGAAGATAGAGAAGCAGTTGAGAGAGAAGGAAATAGGGATGGCAGAGATGCGTGGTGAGATAAGACTCTTGTGGGCTGAAGTGGAAGCTTTGTCCAAGGGAAGAGAGGAAGTGAAAAGCCTCAATGTTGAGCACCTCAATCAAATTGCTCAAATCGCAAAGGAAAATGCAATTCGTGAACAAGACATTCTTAAATCAGAAAATGGGTTTCTGCGCAGGCAGCTGCAGACCATGAAACAAGAAGGCATTCAGGTCAGTCCCATCCATACTCAAGACCGAAATTAACACAGAGACAGACAGAATCAGACCAACGGCTCCTGCAATGCAAACAAGACTTTATGTTTACTGCTGCAGGTGAAGAAGTTGGAGTCAGAGGATATTGCAGCAGTACGGGAGGATTTCAAGCGCTCGATGGGAAAACTGACAGATGAAGGATCCAACATGAAGCTTGAAATCCAGAGTCTCAAGAAAGTTGAGAAAGTTATGAAGGTGAGAGGAGTGGTTCTCTCTAGTGGAAGAAGAAGAGCTTCTTCTGAACAAGAAGGTTTCCGAGTGCTATTGCTGTGCATAATGGCGAAACCAGTTTCATTGCCTCTGCAGCTTCTATCTCTATCTTCGCAATTGCGGAGAAAGCGAAAGAGTTTTGGAAGCCTCACTAAAGATTTCGACCTTTGTTTCTTCTGCACACAGGTGGAGATTGAGAATCTGCGGAAGCTTGTGGAGAAGATGCAACAGGAGACTGCAGAGGTGGAGAGAGAGAGAGGAACCTCCTCACAGATGGAAAGTTGCGTCCGTGAGAGGTTGCTCATCATGGAGAGGGTGGAGAGTTTGTCGCAGCTGTACCTCGGTGGCTTGGAGGAGGTGCGCAACGATGTTTTCAACATCAAGTTCACTTGCCGGGATCGACTGGATGAGCTTGAAAGTCAATGGAGTGAATACAAGCGGCAGCAAGAAACATCCTCAGAAGATGGACCTTCTTCTTCTGTGTCTCGCCAAGTAAGCTCGCTCGCTCGCTCCTCGCTGGATCTACACTTAAATCTGCATGGATTTTGCTCAACTGCACATGCAATCAAGGTGTCAGCGCCGTCGGAAACACAACCAAGGGTCTGTTTCCATTGGGCTGCACGTTGTGATCACAGCACCTAATGGAAAGCCACTGACATAGGGCGTTGTTTGGGGCAGTCGGGTTCCATTGGAGAGTTGCAAGAGGGTTGAAAATATGTAGTTAATCATCTTAAGAACTTTGCAAACATATGTTTTCATGAAAAAAAAGGACAAATGTCATTTGATGGTAAGTCATAGTTTGATTCACAGTTCTTATAGCTTTTGCAATTGATCAATGCTTGACGAATAAAGTTGTGTGCGCGATGATTTTGAGCACAGCTAGTTGAAAAAACATAATGAAAAGTTACTATTCTCTCAGAATCAGAGCAGGCTAACGGAACGATGTCCTTAAAATGATGTCAGTTTCAAATGAGCAGGTACTTCTTGATGAGCTCGAGAATGTGAGAGCCGAGATGGCAGAGATCGTGGAGAGTGAACGAGGCCTGCTTCGGGAGACGCTGGAAAGGGAGAGTGCGTCCATCAGACGTCAAGTGATGGAAGTGTGTGCCAACAATGGAAGCGAGATGATGATGAGCATGCTTAGTAAAGGTGACGTCCAAAAGCGTTTGCAGACTGAAAGAGACAAAGTCCTGCTAATGACGGATGCACTCAAGCGAGAAATGGAGGGATTGAGATCGGAGCTCGGTGAAGCACGGGTGCGAAACCAAAGCTTCAGTGCATTACCTTCAACTCTTGTTCACAGATCAATGTAGAATAGCCGACCTTGGATAGAGTAAAACCTAAAGCTTGAATGTGCGACGTCGCAGGAAGGTGCAAAGGATCTGGCGCGTGCTGTGTCGATGGTGGAACGAGAGAAAGAAGAGGCCGCTGCAGCAGCTGCATCGGCCTCAATGTCGGCTGCAAAAGCTGAAGATATCTTGGGATCCTTCGCTAGTGAAATTGCAAACGCTCGACGCAAAAGTGTTCAATTCCAGGTTTCACACTATGCCATCTCCCGTTGTAATGATGATGATGCTCAGTTGTGTGCCAATTGTTGAGTATGCTTACCAACAGATTGTCGTGTTAGCAACCTGATATGAGAAACCATCTTGGAATGCAGGAAAACCTTGCAATTGAGCGAGATTTTGCAGTAGCAGCAGCTTCAGAGGCCAGGAAAGTGAGTCAGGAGCTGGCAAAGCAAAGAGAGTATGCATTGATTGCTGTCTCGGAAGCTGGCGAAAAGAATCAGAAGCTGCAAGAATTTTTGGAGAGAGAGAGCTCCAAAATCATGCACACAGTAGCTATAATTCAGCAGGAAAAAGATACAGCTGCACATGCTGCATCAGAGGCTACAACATCAGCCCTGAAAGCTGGAGAAGTGCTCACTGAAGTTCTGGGCTCCCTCAAACCAGAGATGGCAAAAGCTCGAACCAAGAATTTGCAGTTGCAGGTTCACAAAGTTCCATTTGATTTCTCTCTTATGCTTCTCTGTGGAAATCTGCAGTGAGATTATGATTTTGACATTTCAACTCCTCTGTGTCCATGCTGCAGGAGGGCCTTGAGAGGGAGAGAGAGCAACTTGAGAAAGAGAGAGAGACAGCAATACAACATAGCCAGGAAGCCCAGGACCGGTTCAGGCAGGAGGTGGAGCTTGCCATAGCTGGTTGGAAATGTGCAATGAATGCGGAAGTGGCCAAAGCCAAAGAAGTATGTGAGGAGCTTGAGGAAGAAAAGAAGAGGGTGTCTTGTAAACTTGAACACGTATCCCTCAGACACCAAGTACAGAGTGACATGGATTTCTACACATCCAGGATCAACTGTCAAGAACAGAAAGTAAGCTTCTTCAAATGCACCACCACCTCCAACCATAAACTGGGATGTGAACGTTGTGGGTTTCTCCTGTTGGAACAATACTAGAGCCACCGTCACCAAAAAGATGCACTTGATAACAGATGACAAAAGCCTGCCATGAAATTCAGTTCTTACTCCATGTCTCATGATGTCAGATGCATTGTCTGCTTCTGCAGGCAGAGGAAGCTCTGAGCAATCAATTGCAAAGAGTGAACCAAATTCAGGAATTTCATGACCAGAATGATGATGAAGAGAAGAAATGGCACACAGTGATGAAGCTGCAGGAGATAGAACAACAAACCAAGACCTGGAAATCAGAGATCCATCAACTGAACCAGGCAAGTAATCAGTTGTTGTAACAGAGAAATTGATACCATCAGTAACAGATCAGTCAAACAAAAATGCTTTTAGACTTGAGATTGAGGTGCAAGGGTGAGATGATGTGCAGATAATGCTAGAACACTCAAATATGAATTGACATAAAACAATTTCTTTCAGATGGTGTGCATGTTAGAAAAAAGAATAAATGACTCGGCAGCCGAACAGTCAGACATTGAAGTGAAGATCAAGAATTTGGAAGGCATGCAAATCAGCCTAGTCCATTCAGTTGAGGAGGTGCAGACCACCAGCAGTGACATTGAAAGAACTGCTGCAATTTGGCTTCCAAAATATGAAACCACATCTCATATAGTGAATGAGCTTTCCTTTAAAGTGGAACAGATGGACAAAAAGTTCCAAGGAATTTGCTGCCATGAAGTTGATCTTACGCAACAAGTTGCGAGGGTTACTGAGTCCAAGGTGTCCAGCTTGAGCCTGAAGGAAATTGGTTCTGAAGTTAAGGACCTTTATGAGCAAGTCCACAATGTAGATCATAACCATTGTGAGGTATATCTCCACACTTGAAATCTCAAAATTCAGGCAACATAAATACATGAGAAAATTCATGCTTTGCTGAGATTAAGGATGAAGCCTATGAATGAGAGAAGCAGAGACTCCAATAGCACATACAGGCTAAGCCATCATTATTCTCACATGCATCAAAATGACATGACCAAACCTCTGATGCTGGCAGGTGGTTGAATTGCTGGAGACCCAAGTGAATAAGCTGGAGACTCCAGTTGGGCATCCAGATGGGCTTTCATTAACATTGGAGCATGTGGAGAAATCTGATGTGGAACAGGCCATTGGTAAGGGCCAGCGTTCAGTGGAAAGCTTGAGCCAGAGCATAGAAGTTCTCCAAAGGTGCTCAATGCTCTATATCTATCAAGATCTCTTTCCTTGCAGTCTCCCAGTCTGCTGGATGACTTCTTCACTCTAAGGAGCACCAAGATTCACATGCAACACTAGGAAATAGGGCTGACTTCAATTTACAGGCAGCAATTTTCAATGTCATCTCTGGTCTTTACTGCAGGAGGATGGACATGATAACAGCAGACTGCAATGACCCACTGGGCACAGATCAGATTCTCAATTCCAGACTTGTCAGTCTTGAGAATCATATGGAGCATGTAGCATGTGCTTCTTTCACTAATCTCCGGTGAGATTTTCAGTTTCTGCCAGATCAGGAGTCAACCAGCCTTAATAGATGTCAGGGGCCCACACTACTAGGTGTTGGCAAATGAAGAAACTGTTTAGAGTTACTATGCTTGAAGTATGATAAGAGTTTGACCTTAACCAACTCTTATATCTCCAACTGATTCCATCTTCATGTGATGATCCAAATCTTCTTTGATGACAAAAAACTGTTCGTGGTTTTTCCACAGTTTACTGGATGGCAAAGTTGAGCACATAACTGTGGGAGTACAATCAGCACTTGAAGGAGCAGCAATGGCAGAGAGTAAGTGCACTGCTCTTGGAGCCGAGCTTGTGAAAGTCTTTTGGATGCTAACCTCCTGCAGACCATCCAGTCCACTGCACCATCACAACATTGAGCATTCTCTGCCAACTAAGTATGGAAGGCGTGGACGAAGCCATTCACCCCCAGCAAGAGCCTGTGAGCATCATTCAGATTCCAATAGCCAATCTCCTGTGTCCAGGAATGATGGTGCCACCAGTTCACCAAAAGTGATCAATCAAGGCCAAGTTTCAATGCTGAGGCCAAGCCCTAGAAACCTCTCCCCTAATCGAGTGGGCCGGCTAGTCAGCAAGAGAGGAATAAGAGCTCCAGGCAGAGGGGCAGTCTTTGCAAAAGGAACTCCATCTTCTCAGCTGCGAAAGGGAGAGGGAGGATACTCAGGTGCATCTGAAGAAGGAGGAAGCCCCAAAAAAGAGAGGCGGTGTTACCTTCGAAACTCCCCACGAGGAATCGGAAGGGAGAAATTTGGGAATGATTATAAGCCACAAGGACAGGCTCTTACTTTAAATAACAAGGGCAGGCCAGGGGAAGACCCTGGCCTAGGTGACCATCTCACAATTGAGCAGCAGCAAGAAGGCTCTGCCAAAACCTGCCAAAGAACCAACATCCGCTTGGAGGGTGGTCGGATACAAGTGAATGTAAGTCACCACTCTGCTGTTGTTAACCAATCAGAGAAGAGGGGGGACTTGGTTGCTGTTCAATCCTAGATGATGCAGATACACCTGTGCAGCAGCAAAGAAAATCCAGTATAACACATACCTCCTTCAAATCCATCAATATTGCACAAGGACAGCTCAGTCAAGAACACTTTCACATAATGGTGACTGAAAGAGGTACAAGTTCACAGCTCAACCTTGATACCAAACTTTAGAGAATTTGCCTCAAACTCTTAGGTTGAATAAGCCTTAGGTAGCCTAACAAGGATTGAAGCTTACAGAAGAAGCTACATGAGGGAGGAAGGTAGAGAAAGTGACTTGAACAACTATTAGAGAAAAATTCCCCATACTCAAAAGTTTGTGGTGAATTTGTGCAGGAGAACTTCAGCATGTACAGCAAGTTAGGCGCATATTCTGGCTCTCAATAGGCATGCACAAAGAGTTTTCTCATGCTATCTGTGGTGAGTACTTCAATCTTCCTGATTCATGAATGAGGTTCTTGGGAATGTTCAAGGCACAAAACCAAGCGTTTCACCTACTAGGATTAAAATCCACAGCAAATAAAATGTGTTTCCATGCTAACAACATAGTTCTCTGACCTATGCAGGAACTGAAACAAAGTTGAGCACATTTATTGAATTGCTTGTTGTCTTCAGACATGCAAAAAATTCCTGCTCTTACATACCAAGGATGTGGGAACCAAATACAATCACCAACAATGGGCAAAACAACAAGACAATGTACCAAGAGAGACTTATCTAGTCAAGAAACAAATTGTGGACTTGATGAAATCGGGAATAGCATTTCAGGTGACTACATTTTGATTGTAGTATTTTGAGAATGTAAGTTAATATTAATTGTCCACACTACACCACAAATAGTAGATGTGAGAATGTTTTTAGTCTCTTTCACTATTTCTATTAGTCTATGGATAGAAACCTTTTCAACTTTTGCAATGTTGTTTCTCATTGAAGATCATGCAATCAATTCCAATAAACAAGGTTGAAAGTGATTGAGAAATAATTGCAACAAAAGTAAATACATGTGCAATAAAAAGAATGTTAGTATCATATGGACATATTGCGATCAAAGATTTTGTTTGGTACCCACCTTCTTGTAACAAACTTTCAAGGCCTGTAGGCCCTTCACTGGAAGCAAGGAACATGAATAGTGCAAAGAATAAAAAAAAAACATGGGGAAATTGAAAAAACTTAACCATTATTATTTTAAGTCATCTTTGTGATCTTTTGAAATTGGGTTTGTTTTTCCAAAAGACAGCCAAAGCATTACCTTCCAGTGTAGTAAAAATAACACATGTGTACAATCCTTAGTGTTTAAGGATTGCACGCACTATGCAAAGTGAACCGCCAATTTGTTCCTCACCTTCATTAGAGTCACCTTGCCTTTGTCGTAACCCTAACCTTAAGCTCGCAGCTAAGGCAAGGGTTTGCAAGGTTACGAACGAAGAGGGAAGCTGGGAGTTGCACAACATACTCCCAAGAGTGAGAGAAGGTGTGAAGGAATGAACCTTCACACCCCAAGGGAGTTCCACTTAGGAGAGTTGGAGTCCCGGTGGACTCTTGAATCTTCAGAAGGCGATTGCAAAGGTCAAAACTCAATGACTTGAAAAGTTCTTTATATCAATGGAAATCTCTTGAAACGTAGATATTTAAAATGGGCTCGCATCACCCATTTGGACATCTGAAACACAAGTTATGGCCAAAAGAAAGGTCAGGAGTCAAATTAGCAATTTGACTCCCGACAACTAAAAGTCGAAAATCGACCCGATTTTCGTGCGTTCAGATGGCGTGCGACATATCGTTGGAAAGATCTCGACAAAGGTTACAACTTTGCCAAGAGTTCCAACTTTAGCGATTTTTGGACTCCCACTTGGGAGTCCCGAGACAAAAAGCCATTTGGATGTGGGTCCCGTGGAAAGGTGCAGAGTATACTATAAGGGGGAAGGTGGTGGCTTCCCCCAAGTCCAGGCCATGGTGAGTCTTGTGTGTTCGTGTTGCCCATGGCTCATCCTAACACCAAAAGTGTTTCAACTACGCACTAACCACCTTGTGTGGGTTTTATGCAAGCCCGTGTGAGTGAGTGAAGCTTATCAATTCTTCCTAGTCCCATCTCGGAGCTCCAGCATGCCCCTCTACCCCTCAAAATGCTATGAACTAGGGAGCGTGCCTTGATTCTTCCTTCTTCCGCTGTTTTTTACTTAGACTCACATTTGAATCTTTCAAGGAATTGGGAATGTGTCAACCTTAGTAACGAACATTTGCATTTGCCTTAGTAAAAAAGGTCCTACCTAAAAAATCAATTCAATCACAAGATATCTAGAGAGAAAGAAAGCGCCTAATTCTAATCCTAACATGCTTATGACATGCATACATCTTAACATTAAAGTTTTCTAAAATAAAAACAAATCATAGTCGTCAAAGGAAAATCTATTAATCCACGAATCCCATAACTTTTTGGTCTAATGAGGATAAACATGCATGGGTACACATAGTCAAAAGGTATAAATATATGAAAATGACACTTCTATTTCCCTCTCTGTGTTAAAGGAAAAGGTGGAAGGGTGGTGGCCACTGCACACAATGAAGAAAGAATAGTTTGGAACTCATGTGCAATCTTCTGTAACCATGTAGATTTTCTTCCCTTGATGAATTAGCGCCTTAATCCTAGGTGTTTTTCTGTCTAGTGATGCATTTTTTATTGATTATCAAGCTTGCTGGGTGAATTTTTGTTGCATTTGCATTTGTGTTAGCCTTGTTTGTTGTTTTTATTTTCCTTTGATTTAGTTTCGTTTTCGTTTTCTTTTACTTCGTTTTATGAGGTATCTGGTTATGTTTGTGCTTTGTCACCATTGAACTTGTGGTTGTAGAACGTTGTCTTATCGTTCTTTTTGGTTTAGGGTTGTTATGGAACCTAGTGTGCTTGTGGAGTCCTTTCATTTTCCTATGTCAAGTTTTGTAGTTGCTAGAAGTGTTTTTAGAATGATTTTGTTGTTTTTTTCTTTTTGTTTTTAGTTATGGGAAGGTAATGTGTGTAAATTGCCCAATGATCCATGTTAACGTCAACTTGATCGCCTAATAGTGACCGGGAAGACTATCACCCTTGAGGTGGAATCTTCAAACACCATCGATAATGTGAAGACCAAGATCCAAGACAAAGAAGGAATTCTTCCATATCAACAACGCTTGATATTTACAAAAAAGCAGCTGGAAGATGGCCACATGCTAGTGGACTACAACATCCAGAAGGAATCAACCCTCCACCTTGTGTTGAAGTTGCATGGTGGTGCCAAGAAGTGCAAGAAAAAACCTACATGAAGCCCAAGAAAATCAAACACAAAAAGAAGAAAGTCAAGTTAGCGACTTTGCAGTACTACAAGGTGGATGACTTTGGAAAGGTACAACACCTACGCAAGGAATGTCTTAACCCAGAATGTGGAGCAAGAACAATCATGGCCAACCACTTTGACCGCCATTATTGTGGCAAGTTTGGCTTCACCTATGTTTACCAAAAGGCTGGTGCTAAATAGAAAAGGTTGGAAACTAGATTTATTAATGAACCTTTGTTGCTTACTTAGTTTGTTGATCTTTGGCATGTAGTTTGCCACTGTTAATTTGGGCTTGTATTTTTCTCTTTGAACAAGTTGTTTGGTTGAGTAGAAAGACCTTGTGTTCTTTAATAACTTCAAAGTTATACTTACTTTTCCTGGGTTATCACCAAACGATATACATATTTCTCTCACTCTCAAATTAAGGTAATAGTAGTTTTTCATTAAAGTAGCTATGTAGGGCACAAGAGTACAACTTTGTGCCAAACATAAGCTAAAAATGTGGGAATGAGAACAAGTTGAGCATATCAATATCAATCATCAGAACAGTGGTGTGAACATGTGATAATATGTATAACACGTCACAACAATTCTATGAAATCGATCGAAACAATTCCATCGATGCTTAGTATGCAACTTGGCAAATGAAAATTAGATGAATTAAATTGAAAATATGTTGGTTTGGTGCAACAAAATGGTTTTGGCCAAGCATATTTTCACAGTTTATTGTGTCAGGTAAAAGGCATAACAAACCCCAACACCTACCAAAGTAGAATGTAATGAATATGATTGTGAGTAGTGTTTCGTTGCTTTAATTTGCGTTGCGTGATAGACCTAATTTCACGGATGCATGAACATGGTATGGTTAGCTAAGGGCACTAGTGGGCCTCCTTTGGTAGTTTTATATGCTTTCTATAGGCAAAGAGTGTCAATAGTTTTGCAAAAAATGAAAGTCGTCTTTATTTTGAGGTGTGTCATCATTGTAGCTGAGGGTTTCTTGAGGCTTGTTATGCTTTCAATTTTCTCTTCTTTATCCTTCTTTGATATGCTTCTTGTAATTAGTGGGGGTGGTGGAACATAATTTGTTCCTTTACCCCTTTTGACACCCTTTAGGTTTGTGCGCTTTTGGCTTGGACTTGGGTCCTCTCTTTTTGCCCTTCCTTTCCCCATAGTTGGGTGCTTTGTTGAATGGAGTTTACTACGATTTCATCAACTTCAAGGTGAATGAAACTTTGATCACTTTGTTGTTACCAAATTCCAAATTTTCAACAATTTGTGCCAAAAAAATCTTAATTGTCAATATTTAAAATGGTTTAAGTTAATGTTAAGTCCATTAAGGTACTAAATATGCACTTTATTGTAGGTTTTAGAAATCCTCGTAAAATAATGAAAGCTCTTACAAGTCCCCTTAAAATGGTCATAGTTATTCAATTTTTTTGCCTTGTCCTTAATTCAATGAATTGAGCATTGGAAATTTGCTTTACCCTACCTACAATTAATAGATTAAACATTAAAATTTACATTCATTATTCAGTTGTTTACCCCCTTAATCTTAAACACTTTAGTATAAAAGTAATTTGGGGATGGGTGACATCCTGAGTGAACAATAAACTTGCAAATACACAAAGGCCGCCTTCCAAAGGAAACAATACCCACAATGTAGGAAAAATAATCTTGCAAATTTTATAAATGGAAACTAGATCTTTTGGGGGTTCTATTATATGAAAAATATTAAACAAGCCTAAATTGTAAATGCGTTAAACAAAAGTACCACTACCACAACATGACATCACCAAAATGGACCTCCCCTCCAAACCCCCCATCCTCATTCACATAATTATCACATAGGCATGTTACTTAATATGTCCCATGTAACACACAATGGCCACTATGGCATCCATGGGATGAGGGGTACATTGACCATCATATGTCATTTCATTGGATGGACCTCTGTAACATGCATCAATTTCAAACATCCTTCATGCAAATTGAGATAGTCTAGACATCCCCACCATCCTTGATCCTAAACCGTAATGTAATGTAATAGTCCTTCATGCATGTGTATCGTCTCCATCACCAAACCAATTTGAAGCTCCTATTATCATCACCATTATCTTACAACTTCAAGCAACAATCAATTGGATTATTGCACACCAATAATGCAAATGATTGTCCTAAGTAGTGACATGGATAGTCATTTGCAAAAACTCAAAGTATGTTTTCAAAAGTGTAGAAAATATGGCATTTAGTCTGAATCCAAACAAATGTGCATTCATGGTATTTTCAGGAATGATTTTGGGTTTTATTGTTTCCAAAGAAAGGAAACAACCAAATCCAAAGAAAATACAAGCAATAGTAAACATGCCACCACTTTAAAATCCACAACATATTCAAATATTCAATGGTATGGCATAGTTTTAAAAATGTTTCATTAAAAACTTTACTACTATTATGGCAAATATCACTAAATTGACAAGAAAAATAAAGACTTTCTTCTTGAGAGAAGAGTGTTATAAAAAAGGGCAGATTGAAGGAACATTATCTATATAATAGAAACAAAAATCGGTAAGGATAACATAGCCTTTCATATTGAAGAATGGTGAGTTATACAAAATGGGCCAAGACAACAGACTTCAAAGATGTTTAACAACTATAAAAGCATAGATGGTGATGAGAGAACTGCAATTGAAATCACATAGAGGAAAATATTGGCCAATGTTGGATATTGGTGGCCAACTATGTACAGAGATGCGAATGATTACTATAAATCTTGTGATGCATGCCAAATAACAAGAGGATTGCCAACTCAAAGTTTTGCAAAGTTGGTCACGAATCTTCAAGATGAACCATTTATGAAATGGGAACTTGATTTTGTGGGGTCAATCAAGCCAATAGGCAAATATACAAGAAACAAATACATTTTTGTAGCCATAGATTATGCTACAAAGTCAATGGAAGCAAGAGCATTGAGAACCAATACTATAACATAAATAATAAAATTTATGTATGAGTGCGTATTAATTAGGTTTCGATGTCCTTTAACCTTAGTCACAAATTAAGGGGTTCATTTCATTAATGATGTTATTAAACATTTGACAGATCATTTTTTGTGGAAACATGTGAGTTCTACAACCTATTATCCTCAGGGGAATGGCCATGTTAAGTCTACTAACAAAGTACTTGGGACTTTATTGACCAAGTTAGTTATCGATAATAAAACATATTGGGATAAACATTTGTCAACAATGTTATTTTCATACAAAACTACATACAAAGTAGCAACAAGGTACACACCATATCAATTAGTGTATGGATTGCATCCATTAATGCCCACATAATACATAGTGCCAATTGTTGGTGGCAGTTAGAAAGACAATACTTTAGTGAAAGTTTTAAATAATAGAGTTTCAAAATTGGAGAAGTTGTAGGAGGCTAAGATGCAAGTTGCAAAGTCTATTGGAATTCAACATTGGAATAAAAACTCTCTTATGCACCTTGTCTTATGCAACTATAGGTGTCGTATGCAACTAAAAAATGTCACATGTAATTATTTTTTAGTTGCATCCGATATGTGTAGTTACATAGGACAAGTTGTAAAAAATAATTTTTTTATTAATGAATTGACATTATGTATTCTTTGGGCATCAATAGATGCAACCCATACACTAATTGATATAGTGTGTACCATGTTGCTACTTTGTATGTAGTTTTGTATGAAAATAACATTGTTGACAAATGTTCATCCCGATCTATTCTATTCTCACTAACTAACTCAGTCAATAGAGTCCCAAGTACTTGTTAGTAGACTCAACCTGCCCATTCCCTTGAGGACAATAGGTTGTAAAGCTCACATGTTTCAATAGGAAATGATCAATCAAATGTTTGATAACATCATTAATGAATTGAACCCCCTCATTTATGACTATAGTTAAAGGACATCCAAACCTTGTTAATATGCACTCGTATAAAAATTTTGTTGTTTATGTTATAGTATTGGTTTTCAATGTTCTTGCTTCCACTGACTTGGTAGCATAATCTATGGTTACAAGAATGTATTTATTTCTTGTATATTTTCTTGTTGGCTTTATTGGCCCCACAAAATCAAGTCCCCATTTCATAAATGATTCTTCTAGAAAAGTCATGACTAACTTTGCAAGATTTTGAGTCACCGGTCCTCTTGTTATCTAGTATGCATCACAATATTTATAGTAATCATTCACATCTTTGTACATAGTTGGCCACTAATATCCCACATCCAATATCTTCCTCTATGTGATTTCAGTTGCAAAATGACCTCTTGATGGTACTTCACATGTAGTTCTCTCATCACCATTTGTGCTTTTGTAGATGTGGATTTAATTCCTCCAAAACCACTCCACATTTATTGTAACAACAATTTTTCACTACAAACATACATGCATTCACAACTTTGCATTGATTTTAAACACACATACATCTATAGTTCAATAATACACCAAATTCATGATTATCTCTGATAACTAGAATTTGTAATCCAAAACACAATGTCAAAAACTACAAACAAAATTACAATTCCTATTCATGAGATTAAAGACCATAAATAATTCACACATCAAATTGAAAATGGAAATCAATGGAAAAGTTTGTATTCTCCTTGAAAACTCAACAAAAATACAACAAAATCGATGTTTTATGGAAGTGTAATCAAAACAACAAGTCCAATCTATGGTATTCAACACCAAAATCTATAGTTTTTTTACAAAGTGCCTACATCTTTATTCTCACTTTAAAAGTGTATCTCTATGAAAATTGTCGTCAAATTCCAAAAACTTTCTCCCTTGGGCAATCCCATGTTGCCATCAATATGAACAAGAAAATAGAACTTTGTAGGAATTTAAAATTCAAACCCCTCAAGTGTCCAATGGCCAATTCCTATCCATAATGTCTTATAAGCCCAAAAACTATGTAATCTACCTACTCCCTTAACAATTTCCAAAGCTTACATTGTAATTATTTTAATCTTTTTTACTTGAATTAGTTTCACAAAATCATCCCTTCCTTTTCATTATTGTTGTTATCTAGGTTGTCCAATGTAATCAAAATCCAACTTGTAGCCAATTTGAGGAAACTTGCCCTTAATTATCTATCTTGTTATAATAGGAAATTGCGTTGTAACAGTCATTTTCTTGCAATTAGTTTTTGATGAAACTTTGGACTGCATTTTATTTTTTTTGGCAGGATTAGAATAAAAATTGCAAAATTTCCTTGAATAGTTAAATAAGTTTATTAATTTTCAAACTTTTGTAAGGTCTAGAATTAATCAAATATGTGTTATTAATGGGTAATCACCATCATATTCTTTGAATAATTCTTGTTTATTTTATTTTATTGTAGTTGTGATTTTTATTTTATTTTATTTTATTTCATCTACATCCATAAATTATTAAGGGTCATAGGGTGTAATTTTTGGCCCCTTTCGTTGGGACCTATTTAAAGTTTGTATAACTAAGGTGATTAAAAAACATTTGTGAATATATATAATGCCTTATTTTCGTCCTAGTTTTTGCATTTTTTTTGTCTTGTCATGAGAAGCTAGTGAACACACCTCAAGAAGTTACATTCTAATTATTACCAATGTTGAGATTGAAACACTTTAACATTGAGACCAACTAAACAACATGTTGGGACTATGTCAATGAATGCCCCTCACCAACCTAGCACCACCCACATGTATGTGTTATCATTTGGCAACCCTATTAATTGTTTACTTATGCAACTATTATGGCTCTTATATCATATGCAAGTTTTCTAGCAATTGGCAATCATTTAGCTTACCTTAAAAGCCTAAGGTTGGATTTTAAACTTTGACAATCAAAATTTAAAATGGGTTTTGACATGATGTTAATTAATGCATCCTACATGGCATTCACAATGACCAAGCTAGGTACCCATAAACATGAATTAAAATGAAAATGTGGTTTTTCATGTAAGGATGAAGTTCATATATGCAACTTTTGGAATGTGAATGTGTTGAATGTACATGTGATGATCTTAAAGATGCAATTTCAAAGGAATCTTAATGCTAAAACTCTTGAATTAGTTCATAAATGAATCTCCAATGTTAGCCCCTTGGTACCCACATATGATTCCGACCACTCTCATCAAGCAGTGTTGATTTGCTTGAATAGTTCAAAAATATTGTCAAATTTCTTCTTTCTTTGGGTCATGTAATGATTGTGTGAACATTGAACATGTAGCAACCACATAAAAACTAGGAAACCAAAATGAAAATTTTGTAGTCCAAAGCAAGAAATTCAAGGGCATACTAATGGATTTTCATGGAATTTTATTAATGTGGTGTTGCGAATATATTTGTGAGGAGGAAATATTTGTCCAAGGGTATTGGACATTGTGTTTGGAAGTGAAAACTTTGAAATGTTTTTCCCAATTGGGGTCAACTAGTATTATTTAATAAGATGATAATAAATGAATTTTTTGAATGCCTTATTGGCTGATTTACATACAAAATCCCTCCTAATGATGCTAGGAATGTGATGTTTTGTCACATTTTTGTTCACTTAACAAAATACCTTAATATTATGTGCGTTACAGGCCAATTACCTTTCATTATATTTGATACGATATATATTAGCGATCTATATAATTTTTGTTATAATTAGGCATATAATAGTTCAATTAAAATATAGTTTTTCAATGCTCATATAAAAAATAGTCATGATGTTGGTAAATTTTACAATTTTTTAGTATTTTGAAATACCAAATACTTGTACATTTTTGTGACATTTAAGCAAAACAACACCTCGAGGTGCAAGCTTGAATGCAAGCAATTAAGTTCACTAACTAAAGCCCCAATGCATGTGCACTTATTTGATCAAAACTTCACCCAAATCCAAATGAAAATCCCTATATTTATATCACCCACATATATTTGGAATTTTTAAAAAACTTTTGGCTTTTCAAATATTCAGGCTCACAGTGATCACCCTTGTAAATGATCTTTTAAACAATTTAAGATCAAATGCAAAAGATATTTTTTTCATGTAATTAATGCATAAGGTTAGAATAAGTAGTAATTTTTAGAAGGTTTAGTTGTAGACCTTTCAATTATTTCATGGATTCTTAGATTTTTTGCTTAACAAGGGTCAGTATCCACAAGAATGGAACTTATGTTAGTGTTTCTTACCTTTTTGCCTATACATGTTGGACATTATCCATAGTCCATACTTTTGTCACATTTGAATAAAGGCATTTAATGTGTTAGTCTATGATTTTGTCAAATTTGTGAGTTAAGCCAAGAGACATACATTTTTACATTGCATTCATTATGCCAATATCCTAAACTACAAACAAGTTCATTATTTGCTTTCTAGTTCATGAATCTTGGGATGCTTTTATATTGCCAAAAAAAAAAGGGTTGTGACATGAATTACTTTAGCCACATATGGTATTAATAGAATGATCTTTATTTGTTAGTTGTGGCCAATGTATCCAAAGTTCAAAAGCTATTAACTTCACACATAATCAAGTTTTCAAACTTTGCATATGTCCAAGATTGGATGGAACCATGCTATCTACTGCTTTCAATCCTGTTTGCATGGGTTCGTGCACAGATTTACGTGCAATAATCCCAAGGGCTTTAACTTCTACACGTCTTTGTTCTACAGCGCTTAAAGCACCTTTTCCATCAATAGGTACTCCTAATGCATCAACCATATGACCTAGCAAGGCCTTTCCTACAGGAACATCCACAATAGATCCAGTGTGTTTGACAATATCTCCTTCTTTGATGGCGGTATCACTACCAAATATAACAATTCCTACATTCTCATTTTCTAAATTTAAAGCCATTCCTTTCACATCGCTAGCTTTTACTCCAGATTTATGTGATTTTCAACTTTATATATATAAAGAAGAAATATATATATATATATATATATTTTTAATTCCAATCCAATCTATAAAAAGCGAGCTGACGTAGAAAACTACGCAAGCCTCCCAATGAAGCTAGAATAAAACCTATCCAAATATTAAAAATAAAGCCCTTCAAAGCAATCTAAAGGTACCCATAATACGCAATTCCTCCCCCCCCCCACTGGAACCGTACGTGATAGTTACCCATCATACGGCTCCTCTTTTTCCATATCTTACGCAATTTTCCTATTTTTCTAAAGTATTTGCGTTACATTTGGG
>Ga0116230_10000293_pt1 | contig 42388 bp, 32 predicted proteins | sample S1TSphfallax_3_FD_88678 | JGI IMG/M metagenome (GOLD analysis project Ga0116230, IMG submission 88678) | Host-associated microbial communities from peat moss isolated from Minnesota, USA - S1T2_Fd - Sphagnum fallax MG | ecosystem: Host-associated > Plants > Peat moss > Unclassified | place... | reverse complement strand
CGCCGGTGATCTTGAGGTCGGGCGTGACCTTGCCCGTGAGTTCCGTGAATGCGGCGTAGTCGCGATCGGCGCGCTGATATTGACCCAGGTACACGATTCCGGGCTGACCGTCGACGGAATAGGCATCCGGCAGGTCGTTGTCGTAACCGCGATACTCGGCGCGGATGCGGTCGGTTTGCCGCTGATAGAAAAGGCCCGCGGTCCCACTGACGACATAATCCACCGGCGAGTTCAAGCGTATTTCATGACTCATCTTGGTGTAATGGTCATGATTCACATCGTACTGCATCGGGTTCAGCGGCTTGCCCGTGCCGGGATCGATGAAAACGGCATTCGAGTTGTAGCTGGCGGCCGGACTTTGTGCCTTGGCGTCGTAGCCGATGGTGTAGCCAGAATAATCGACCGTGTTGTCGACTTTGCGCTCGAACCATCCCCCCGAGTAAGTGAGCTCGAAGTTCGAAATCTTACCCTGCACGGTGAGGGCCGACTGATACCACTGATCACTATTGTGACCCAAGGTGTAATCGTTGACGTTCAAGTTACCGAGCTTCGGGTCGTACTCGAAGTCGCCCTGCGCCAGCTGACTCTGAGTGATGAGCTGTGGCAGGAGGGTCCAATTGTCGTTCAGATTGATCTTGAGTGCCGCCCGGCCGCCGTAAGTATCCACGGGGTTTTGCCTTTGCTTGACCGCGCTCGCGTTGTTCCAGGTGGTCGCCAGTGGCGCGCCGTTGGGGCCAAAATACGATCCGTAGTTCGGATTCGTCGGCGTATCTCCGCCGTAACCGTAGAGAATGGTGTTCGAGGTCGGCACATTATTGATGTACCCGCCCTCGTGATCGTAGTAGCCCACCAAACGGATGGCGATCGTATCGGTCAGCGGCACATTCACGAACCCCTCGCCAATCCCGCCCCCATTGCCACGGCCGTACTTATCGCCCGTGAGGTCGTAACCTGCTTCGAACTTGGTCGGATCCGGCTTGTTGGTGATGAGCCGCAGCGTGCCCGACAGCGAGCTCGCACCGTACAGCGTCCCCTGAGGTCCCGCGAGCGCCTCGACTCGTTCCATGTCATAGGCATGGATATCGAGCGAGTTCCCAATGGTCGACACCGGGATGTCGTCAAGATAAAGACCCGTCGACGGCAGCGAGCCGGCGTGCAAGCCGTCTTGGCCGCTGGTGATGCCGCGAAAATACATCTGAGCCTGGCCGGGTCCGAGCGACTGATAGCTCAAGTTGGGCAGGAGCTTGGCGTAGTCATCGAAGTTCTGGACCTGATGCTCGGCCAGCTTCTCCGTGCTGAGCACCGTGATGGTGATCGGCACCTTTTGCAGATCCTCGCTGCGCTTCTCGGCCGTGACCACGACCTCCTCCAAGGTGCCCGAATCGACGCTATCCGAGGCGGGGGCGGTGGCCGGCGCCGCCATCCCGGCGCTCGCGAGCACGGCCGATGCCAAGGGCATCAAGGCCCATTTGGCGGGCAAGCGCGCCGAGGCCGGCCGCGCGGATTCAGCGCGCGCACGCGCGAGTTTTCTTCTGCGACTACGAGTCATTGACGCATCCCCTGACGATCTTTTTTCGCGCCACTCCCCTCGTATGGAATGTATGACACTTGCGGCGCAATTAAAAGCGCCGCGAAGTCAAAAATCAGGAGCGTCAGGATATTTCACGAGCGCGTCGCCCAATGCATCCGCAAGCGGGCCAAGCCACGCCTCGAAGTTGCGCCAGTGGTCGAGACCGTCCCGATAGATGGGTCGCCGCACTTGTTGCGCGCTTGGCGTGCGTACCGGCCGCTTGTTCTCGTGGAACCTCAGGCAGTCGGGCTCGAATTCAAGTCCACAATAATCGAGGAGCTTGCGAACCTCGGTCTCGGTATCGTCCACCATGCTTTCGTGATGGACCCGGTGGATGCGTCCAGGCAGCACGGCGTCGAAGTGTTGCATGTATTCGACATACAGCCGGTAGTAGTCGCCGAGCTCATGCAGGTCATAGGAAAAGCGATGGCCATCCGAGAATTGCATCTTGAATGCCGAGAAGCAACAGGCCATCGGATGCCGCCGCGCATCGATGATCTTGGCATTGGGAAGGATCAGGCAGATCAAACCCACATGCAAAAAATTGTTCGGCATCTTGTCGATGAAGAATGGACGCTGCGTCTTGCGCTGGATCCGGGTCTCTTCTAGATACTCCTCTCCGAGCCGGCGCGTGGTCGCTGCATCCAAGCGCGCTAGAACACCCGGATAGGGGCGTTCGTCGCTGCGCGCGTCCGCGACCGATCCGAGCTCCGCCGCCATGCTGATGATGTTCGGCAGCTCCATCGTGCCTTCGACGGCCGAGTGGCTTGCAAGAATCTGCTCGACCAGAGTGGAGCCGGCCCGGGGCATCCCGACGACGAAGATCGGATCCGCGGCGGCGGCGCCAAAATCGCTCCGGCCGGCGAAGAAATCCTTGGTGAACAATGCCTTCGAGCGGCTGACGAACGCCGCCACCTCATCGGCGTGATAGATCTCGTGCTTGCGTCGTCGGGCATTGGCGGCGAGATACCACTGCATCGACTCGGCATAAGACGCCTCATCCTCCGTCCCCTTGCCCAGAGAGAACTCGAAGCTGCAGCGCTGCACCTCCGAAATATCGCCGCGCTCCAACTGGCCCCGCATCGTGGCCAGATCCGCCCGGTCGAAACGAAAGGTCTTCAGATTGGCCAGGCTCCAATAGGCATCCCCCATCCCGGGAGACAGCTCGATGCATTTTCGATAGGCGGCGATCGCATCGCGCTGACGACCCGCGGTGGCCAGCACATGCCCGTAGCTCAGCCAGATGCTCTCGTGCTGCGGGTTTACCGCCAGTATCCTCTCGTAGAGATCGATCGACTCCTGGTAGTCGCCGATCTTGCTCAGAATGACCGCGCGATTATTGTGATAGGCCGAGTTGCGCGGATCAGCCTTCAGCAGAGCGCCGAGCTGTTCGAGAGCTTCGCGGTATTTGTTGAGTCGCTGCAGGACGATGGCGTACTGGTTGCGGGCGGGCGCAAAACTTGGCGCGAGTTCGAGACATCGGTTCAACAACGCTGCCGCGTCCTTGTTGCGGCCGAGGCGCGCAGCCACTTCCGCGAGCATCCGGATGGCCGGGACGTCGGTGGGATAGGCCTTCAGATGGTCCTTGAGCCGGCGCTCGGCCTCGGGGATGCGTCCCTCGATCATCGCCGCACCTGCGACTAGCAGACGCGGATCATGCGCGGAGGCGCGGATGTGCTCGGCATAGGCGCCATCCGCGCCGGCAATGTCACCCGCGAGACTGAGCTGATCCCCGATCGCGCGCCATGCATCGGGCATGTCGGGATTGATCGCGACGGCGCGTCGCAGCGAGGCCAGCGCCTCATGGCTACGACCGGCATCCGACAGAGCGAGCCCCAGTTCGTAAAACCCCGGCGCCCAATTCCGCTGAGTCGCGGTTAGCTTGTGAAGAGTCTGGACCGCCGCTATTGCATCTCCGCTCAGCCGTTGAGCCGTGCCCTTGAGCAACGCGGCGGGCGGGTGCCCTGGGATCATCTTGAGGATCTCGGACGCCTGTTCGACGGCCATCACGGGGTTGATCTGTAGCAACCGCCGCGTATGCGCGAGTGCAGTCTCGAGATTACCGGTAGGGTCGGCGGCGGTCATCGGTTCCTCGTTCGCACGCACCGTCGCCGGTGAGCATGCTCAACGGGATGCAGGCGGCGGTGCGGAAACGAAATTTGTAGCGTGAGTCACGAGCGGCATATTAGCACCGCCCTCGGTTTCACCCAATTCGCGACAGCGGACGGTCGCAAAGGGCTTCCGTCCTTGTCGCAGTTTCCCCAAACGGATCTTGATAACCCGCCTTCCTGCTTGGGTGGTGCTCGATTGTGACTTCAATTGTCGGTGGTTCTCGCCAGTGCGCGTTTTCAGCTGCTGCATCGCGCGGGGGGTTCGTGTACGGTGATCCGCTATTCTGGAGTGTATCGTCCGCCTCGCATGCCGCCCGACCGCTTGCTGACCGCATGCTTCAAGGATCTTCAAAATCGAGGAATTGAAAATGCCACTGAACAATCCGCTTCATTTCGTCACGCTGCTCGGCAGCTTACGCCAGGGTTCTTACAATGCCGCCGTGGCGCGCGCCCTACCCTCACTCGCTCCAGACGGTGTAACCATCACGGCGCTGGGCTCCATCGCCGAGTTTCCGCACTACGATGCGGACTTGCAGGCCGTGGGCATCCCGCCTGCCGTCCTCGGCATGGCCGCCGCGATCGCCGCCGCAGACGGCGTCATCATCGTAACTCCGGAATACAACTATTCCGTGCCCGGCACATTGAAAAATGCGCTCGATTGGCTGTCGCGGTTGTCGCCACAACCTTTTGCTGGCAAACCGGTCGCGATCCAGTCGGCATCCCCCGGTGCGATCGGCGGTGCTCGCGCTCAATACCACCTTCGCCAGATTCTGGTCTTCCTCGATGCTCAGGTTCTCAATAAACCCGAAGTGATGGTCGGGCAGGTAAAGGGGAAGGTGAACGCAGAAACACTGGAGCTGACCGATACCGTGACTCGAGACTTTATTTCAGGCCAACTCACCGCCTTGACCGCGTTCGCACGTCGCATCGGGGTACCACGTTGACAGCCGCGAGTCATTCGAAGGGAGCGTTCAATGCCCAAGTTCTCCCCACTAGCCGGTGGACGGCTCTCTGCCGCGGCTGTCGAAGTAGCGGACGAACCGCGGGCGCATAACTATGCGCACGAAAATACGCGCGATTCACGGTTGAATGCGCTTGAAAATTCTTTTGGCATTACTGTAGTAGATCTTGTCTATGACCGACTTCGGCAGGGCTAGGCCCAGAGAGTCTGCCTTGATGGCGTCGACGTGTTGCACGCCGGAGGTTGCCAGGTAAGTCCAATCCGAGCGCCAGAAGCTATCGGCCTCGCGCTGAAACTCTCCCGATTGCATGGGGGGATTCTGTGCACGCTCGATGGCCGTCGGCGGTTCTTCCGTCAAATCGGTGCCGTACAGAATTCGATCCTGATACCTGATGAAAAATTGGCGCACCTTCTCGTAGTCGGCGTTGGATTGATACTGAACCTGCGTCATGCGTGCGGCGAGATCCACCACGGCGTTGGGATAGGTATCGAGGAAAACCGCGAGAGTATCGACGCTCCATTCCAAACTCGCCATATGCGCACCCACAAAGATCAATGCAGGATGATGCGCAACGAAGCGATCGCGTACTGCCATCAACGTCTCGTAGCGGGGTTGCTCCGGATGAAGGTACATATGGTATTCGGGATGGTCGCGAAAGTAGCTGCGATCGTTCTCCGTGGTCATGGCCTCGAGCGGGAGCCAGCAGTTCTTGGGTTCTCCCTGGTGCGCGATCAGGGGGACTCGACGAGCCTCGAGATGCGCCATCACGCCATCAAAACCCGGATCGTCGAGCATGATGAGTTGCCCCGCGCGATTCTTCTCGACCATGCCGATGTTCTTCCAGACCTTGACCGCGACTGCGCCGTTGCGAATTTCGGCATCGATCCGACGATTGGTGCGCGCTGTCCAACCTGCATCGCCGAAGCCCTTCATAGAGAAGGTAGTGGCAAAATGAAAGCGCTCGGGGTCGGCGGCTTGCAGCGCATGCGCGATCCGTGCCTGCACGTTGAGCGGCGGAAAGTCGGGATAATCGACGTTGATGGAAAGGATTTCGAATCCGTCCTGCCGCGCCACTTTTAAGAAAACGTCGTCCTCGACGTTGGCGTGGACGTGTGCATCGAACTTGCGCACCTGGGCGAAGTCCGCGTCTGCGTATGTCGTCGCGGCGGGGCGAGCGAGCGGCGCGAGAACGAGCAAGCACCCGAGAACCAACCATGATTTCAGTGTTTGCCGCATTAAGACCCCAATTGCCGCGACAGCTCCTCGATGGCTCCCGGCGTCAACGGGGAGCCGCCAAGTCGCGCCGCGTAAAGCACCGCTCCAGCGCCAGGCGGCAGGCGCGGAGTGATGAACTCATAGACACGCTCGGTCCCTTGCAACGCCAAACGAAATGGCTCGAGCAACAGATCCGCAAAGTGAAACATGCCGCCCGAATAGGAGACGGGCAGTGCGTGGCCCGCCGGTGCGTGGAGTCGATCGCGCACGACATGGACCATGGCGGCGAGTTCCTGCGCCGCGGCCTCGAATAGGTCACGCGCCTGTGCATCCCCGGAACGCGCCGCTTGAGCCACCAAGGGCGCGAGACCCGCGATGCCGCTTCGGGTCAAAGGCGGCGGTCCGTAGACGGCGGCACACAGATCCAAGTCATGCTGCAATCGAAAGTGTCCTCGCAGCAGGTCGTACAGAGGTCCTTTCGCAGCGCGTCCGTCGCTCATGCGCGAAAACAAGCTCAAGCTGGCACGTGCCAGCCAATAAGCCGACCCCTCGTCACTGAACAATTCGCCCCATCCGCCGCCGCGCGCCGTTCGCTGGGCGTATTCTCCGTACGCGATGGAGCCAGTGCCCGCCACGATATTGATACCGTCGCAACCCCCCAGCGCCCCAGCCCAACCGCATATCATGTCGTTGCCGCATCGGTAGCGTTCGCGTAAGAGCGTTGGCGACGGCGCTGCATCGAGAACACTGACGAGGGTGCTGTCTTCTCCATAGGCTGGCAAGCCAACGAACGCAAACCCGAGCTTTTCGGGCGTCACCGACCCCTGCTCCAGGGTGGCGGAAATGCCCGCCGCCAACAGGGTCCGCAGCCCATCGACACCGGTTTCCAGGTAATACGCGGACCCCGCGCATTGGCGGCCGAGCACACGACCCGATTCATCGACCAGCAAGAACTCGGTCTTGGTGCCCCCGCCGTCGACGCCGAGATAGGTTTTCATGCCATTCCGGCTCCATCCCATGGATGAATGGTGACGCCGCGCACCACGCGGCTGACGGTGCCTCCGGCATTGGGAACGTCGGGACGCAACCCGAGCGCGAGCGACTGCAGAAACGCCAGCACTTGCGCGAACACGGCATATGGCAGACATAACGCGAGATCGGATACCTCGCCAGCGGAAGAAAGCACCACGTCGTCGGGATGCGGTGCGTCCATCGTCTGCGCAGTCAAAGCAAATACCCGCCCTGCCACACCATCGGCGCGAAGTTCGTTGAGCAGGTCGATGTCATATCGGCGGGTGTAGGCATGATTGCTCACCAGGACTATCACCAGTGTCCGTTCGTTGACGATGGTCTTCGGCCCGTGGCGAAAACCCAGCGGAGTATCGGCTAGCGCAACGACATGGCCGTCGCTGAGCTCCAGCATCTTGAGCGCGGCCTCGCGCGCCAACCCCTTGAACGCTTGACTGCCCAGATACACTACCCGTTCGAACCCCGCGCGCGCGAGGTTGCCGAGCATGGGCAATTCTGTCGCGAGCACTCCACTCGCCCAGCCGGCGATGTCGGTCGGCGTAACCTCGAGAGCGAGATCAAAGGCCAAAGAGACGGCGAGCAGCATGCCGGTGAAGCTCGAGGTCATGGCGAACCCGCGATCGTTGGTCTCTTCGGGCAACAGCACCGCGTAAGAATTGCGCAACCGATGCGTCTGTTGGTAAAGGCCTCCCTCGGCATTACAGGTAACGATCAAGTGATGACAATCGGTCACCTCCTTATCGACGATCCCGACGGCCGCCACACTCTCAGGGCTGTTGCCCGACCTCGCGAATGAGACCAGCAGCGTTGGTACCGTGGGCTCCAGCCAGCTGTACGGAGATCCGACGAGATCGGTGGTCGCGACCGCGTCCACTCGACACCGCGTCCGCCGCTTCAAGGCCGGCGCCAGGCATTCGCCGACAAACGCGGAGGTGCCGGCGCCGGTCAACACGATGCGCAGGTCCCGGCGTGCGAGCAGCGGCTCCAAAAAGGCACGCAATGCTGCGGCCTCCTGCACCATGTCGCGACCGATTCGCGTCCAAACAGCCGGTTGTTGCGCGATCTCCCGCGCGGTCCAAATGGCGCCGGCCGCCTCCAGCGTCGCTTGCGGATATCCCAAGTAGTTCATCGGTGTCCTCAATCGATGACAGCGGAGCGGGACTCAAGCGCCCGGCCGGCATGCCCGATCGTAATGGCGCAGAACCTGCTCGACGGCGTCGAGCACCAGTTCGCGCGGATGGTTGTTCAAGCGGCCCTCGCGGATCGCCGCGTATTGTGTGGGCAGATACTGGCTGATGAGCGTAAGGGGTATTCCCCTCGCGACGAGGCCCTGCAACAGTTTCGCGCATGCCCGTTCGACCACGGGCGCCGTCCAGTAGTAACGGATTCGGTCGCTCAAGCTGAATTGAAGATCGAAGAGCCGCCGCTCTGCCTCCAGGTAATAAGCGCGCCAGTAGCGTGGATCCCGCTGCATTTGCGCAAGCATCGCATCCTTGAGCGACTCCTCCGGCATGAGACCGAGTTGCTCTCCAATGTCCGATAGGGCCCAGAACGCTTCGCGCAGCGCGAACGTCACCCCCGGGCCCACCTTTAGGATGGCGAAGTGATCTTCGACCAACGCCCGAAGGGCATCAGGCGTCTGATAATCCGTCGAATGTGCTTCGAACACCATACCGGCCACGGGTTCAATGCTCTGGCTCAGCGCGAGCGCCTTGGCAGGCACGTAATCGATGACTTGATGATGGTCGAACTCGACGCCGGGCTGCACGACGAGCCCCACTACCCGCTCCCAGGCGGCATCGACGCCGTGGCGCGAGAACGCTTCGCGATGCGCCTCAATCGTATCGTGAGCCGCCTGCGGTGTCGTGACGTGTAGACCCTCGAGCGTCTCATGCGCTCCACCGGGCACGGGTACCTCGGAGCCGATGATGTACGCGGGCGGCTCACCGCCGGTGCGGCGCCAGGCCGCCTCCGTTATTTCACACAAGCTTGCGTTGCGTTCCGCGATCACCTCATCTCCCAACGCGCGCGGGTCGTCGGCACAGGACATGGAACAGTCGAGATGAATCTTACGGAAGCCCGCGGTCACGTATTCCGCAACCATCACTGCGGCGTTCTCGAGCGCCGTCCTGGCAGGCAGGTGCTGCCAACAATTCGGCCCGAGGTGGTCGCCGCCCAGTACCACGCGCTCATGCGGTAAACCGACCTCGGTTGCGAGCGCGAGCACTCGCTCGCGGAAGGCGGCGGGACGCATACCGGTGTAGCCGCCATCCTGGTTGACTTGATTCGAGGTGGCCTCGATGACCGCCACGCTCGCTGTGCGGTGCGCGAGACGCAGCGCCGCTTCGAGCACCAGGGGGTGCGCAGAGCATACCGAGTACATTCCGACCGTCTCACCGGACTTGTGGCGGCGGATGAGGTCCATCATGGCATTCATACCGGTTGCTCGATGAGCTTCTCTTCCGGTTCGGCAGCGAGGAGCACCGCGGCAAGGAAGGCCAGCGCGATGGCGATGACAGTGACGGTATTCGGAACGGCGTCGAGCACGATCATGGAGATGATCGCGGTCATCATCGGTGCGCCGGCGTTGGCCAGCGGCGCCACGACCAAAGCACGGCCGTAGCGAAAGGCGTACACCAGGGTCAACGCCCCGACGGCGTTCAAAATCTGAGTCATCGCGGCGAGCCCCGGCCCCTGCCACCCGTAATCGATGGGGATCGAAAAATTCGTCATCCACAGCGCCACCGGAATCAGCGCAAGACCCGTGAGGGTCATGTAGAGAAAAATATTCTCGGCATCCATGGAGCCATTGGCGAGCTTCATGAAATAGCCCTGCACCCCCCAGGCAAGGAGAATCACCAATGCGTAGACGAACCAGGAGCCGGCACGCACGCCGTCCACTCCGCCCAAAACCGCGTCCGTCTCGCCGGACGGTGAGTAGTTGAACAACGGCAATGCGATCAGCGCCAGCACCACGCCGATCGCGCCAACCTTGGTCACTCTTTCCTTCAAGAACAGCATGGACAACCCGATGGTCACGACCGGCGACAAGGCGATGATCGGGAATATGAGATACGTAGGCCCCGTGTACACCGCATGGAAAAGCAGCATCTGGCCGCCCGCGCCGGTAAGTCCAATGAGGGCACCCAGCAGAATCGACTTCGAGTCGCGCATGACTTGCCACCCTACCCGCCGCATGGCGTACAGCGCTGGCGGAATCATGGTCAGCGCCCACACCACGTACACCAAGGTTTCCGGAAAGCCGTGGCGGGTTGGAAATTCAGCGAACGCGCCCCAGACTCCCCAAAATACAGTGGTAACCAACGCGTACATGAGCCAGGGCTTCTTCATGTCAGAACCGGTACGACGCGCCGAACACGAAACTTCGTCCGTACGCACTGTAGCCGGCACCCACGCCGCTCGCACTTTGGCCGACCGACTGACCGGGAGCCCAAGGCAGGAGCGGATTGCCGTTCAAATAGGTGCGCGCGATCGAGTTGGTCAGATTCTTACCCTCGACATACACGTCGAATCCCTTCCAGAGCTTGTAGTGCGCGCTGGCGGTCACCCACGAGAAAGGATCGGCGATGGCCGGCCAGCCGGGAACCTCTGTGCACTGTGAGCAAGCGTAGACGTAGCGCGCGGTGTAGTCCCAGTTGATGTCGGCGTTGAAGGGTCCCTTGTCGTAGATCAAGCTGATTGAGAACGTGGTCGGCGGTGCAGAATTGACCGCGCCCGTGGGATTGCCGAATTGATCGTACCCCTTGCTCCAGGTATGGGTGACCTGCGTGTGGGTGCCGAGACCGTTCTCGAGGAAATGCTGCCAGGACAGCTCGACGCCGGTATAGATCGATTTGGCGCCATTGGCCGGTGCCGTGATGGTCCACGGGTACGCCGTTCCCACCACGCCGGGGGTACCCGGCGGGCCGCCGATGTATTCCTTGGTGCCGAGATCGACGTTGGTCGAGTAGGCGGTGTAAATGTCGTCGATGACTTTCTTATAAAAGAACGCCCCATTCAGCGCCGAATGCGGCTGGTAGTACCACTCGAGCGACAAATCGGCGGCATCGGCCTTGATCGGCTTCAGACCCGCAGTCCCGGTGTAGTCGATTTCCGCGGTGCCGTTGATGGCCTGGTTGGTGGAATTCGGCGCGAGTTGATTCAAGTCGGGGCGCGACATGGTCTCCGCGAGCGCCGTGCGCAGCTGCAACTTGTCGGGCACGAGCCAGTAGCCCACGTTGAGGGACGGCAAGGCCAGCGTGTAGGACGCGTTCTGGTTGAACGCCGTGGACGTGCTGTATCCCACGTTGTAGGTTTGCGTCGAGTTGGTAGCCGACGGTGTCCACAGGTAAGTGGGCACGGACTCCGCGGTCAGGGCATCGGTTGCCGTGTGTACCACCCGCACGCCCAGGTTGCCCGACCAGTTGGTGCCGGCGAACGTGGCCTCGACGTAGAAAGACGTCGTTTTCTCGGTCACATCGTAGGAATTGAACGGATTCGCCTGCGGCAGCGTCTGCGAGAAGTCGAACGGGCTGGAGCACGGGAGTGAGCTGCAGAAGAAGGGGTTTGGCAGACCGTTCAGGCTTTTCAAGAATGCCAGCAGCTGGGCGGCGTTGAGCTTCGGCAAAACCGAGGGATACGAGCCGCCGGCTCCCTGCAGGAAATTGGGCGGGCTCGTGAACGAGATAACATTGAAGCCCTGCGAACCGAAGGTGTAGGGATTACATTGCACGGGACATCCAGCCGTCTCGTACAGAGTGCCGTACTGACCGGAACCGTTGGTCCAATCGTTGCTGACGTCCGCGCGCTGCTTTTCGCGGTGGCTCTCGCCCACCCCGAACAACAGCTTATCGAACACGCCGAGCTCGGCTTTCCATGCGCCATCGAGGTTGATGGCGTTGATCTGATCGTGCACCGAATAGCCGTTGAGACCATCGTAGTGCGTGGACCAGTAATTATTGTTGTTGAGAAAACCCGAGTTCATCAACGCGGTATACGAGCAATAGCCGGCATTGGTTTTGCTCGCACTCCCGGCCGGGCAGGCGGTCAACCCGAGCTGACTTGGAGGAATCACCACGTTCAAGCTCGGCAGCGCATGCGCATTATCCGACATGTTGAGAATGTCGATCGCATTCGGCGTCTGCGACACCAAACCCGCGGTCACGAACGTGTCCTCGCCACCTTCGGGGCGGTCGGCCGCCGAATGATAGCCATCGACGGTAAAACTTAAGTTGTCGAGCGGTTGCCAGGTGGCCTTCAGACCCTCAAGGGTCGTCACGACATTTCGGTTGGTAGTGTTGTTGACGATCTCGGGTGTGAAGTTGTTCGAGGTAACCGAAGTGATCAGGCCGTTTTGGACGACGACGTTCGAGAAGGTGGGATTGCCGTTCTGGTCGGTCGTGTACGGAAAATAATACGACTGGTTGTAGCCCACCTGGGGATCTTGCAGGTGCGTCCATAGTCCGTCGGCGACGATTTTCAGCGTGTCGCTCGGCCGCCATTCCAAGCTGCCGGACAGTGCCTCGCGTTTCTTTTCATCGAAAATCGAACCGAAGGTGATGCAACAGGGTGTCGCCACGAGAGGCACCGCATTACCGCTGCCGTCGAAGGGATAGGTGGTCGGGCCGTAAATATTCTGGTTGTAGGCATTCAACGAGTCGGTGCGCAGATGGTTGTCGGAAATTACGCCTCCCAGCAGGACCCCGATGGTGTCATCCGCGAAGGTGTTCGACACGAAGGCCGAGAACTTGTCGCCCTTCAGCGTGGTCATTTGGTTGTAGTCGCCTTCGGCATGCGCCCCGCCGTGAAACCCGGCGTTATCGAAAGGACTCGCCGTCCGCAGATTAACCGTCCCGCCGATGCTGCCCTCGAGCGCCGACGCTTCCGTGGACTTGAGCACGTCGGCGCCCGAGATCACCTCGGAGGGCAGCACGTCGAAGGCCAGATCCCGTCCGTCGTCGTCGGTGGCGAGAATGCGGTTATTCAGAGTGACGATGTTGTACTGCGGGCCAAACCCGCGCACCGTGACCTTCTGCCCCTCACCCCCGGTCGTACGATCGATGGTAATTCCCGGTAGATGCTCGAGGGAGTCGGCGACGTCGGCATCCGGGAAACGCCCGAGTTCCTCGGCGTTGATGGAGTCCAGCACCACGGTGGCATTTCTCTTGACCTCGAGCGACTTCTCGAGGCTCGCCCGCAGCCCAGTGACTACGATTTCCTGAAGCTCCGGGTCAGGCCCTTGTTGCGCGGTGGCTGAGTTTGCACCGGTCGTGGAGGTCCCAGCCTCCACCGTGGGCGTGGTCCCGTCAGCGGCGCCGGCGAGCGCGACGGTTGCGGCTGCGAATGGCAGCCCAATGGCAATCAACATAGGCTTCAGACTCGGCACGCTTCATCTCCCTTGACCATTATGATGGCTTATTGATGCAATCCCGACGCGCATAAACGAAAGATAGTGAAAATATACATCCCGTTATGATCTTTCGAATACTTACGTTTGATGTTATGATTATTTTCGAACAAGTCAAGAGGGAGACACACCCGTCATGAATTTCGCATCATGAATACCGGCAAGACTTCCCGTCGTCAGTTCGTTCGACTCGCCGGTGGCCTGGCGCTCGCGCTCCGCCACGGGCTCCTCCCGGCCGAGGCTGCAGCGCCTGAAGTGTCACCGCACGCGGTGGCGGCGCTCGGGGATGAACTCCTCGGCTTGGAGTGGGATGCCAATCTGCACGTGCGCGTGACGCGCATCGTCGGCCACCATCGCGCCGCCATGAGTTCGTGGGGATGCAGTGACTACCTGCTCGGCGATGACGGCCGGCATGTCACCGACTTTGCGATACGCCAGCAGTCACGGCGCGATATTGCCGACATCAACGGGCCCGGCACACGCCTCACATTGACCGGAGTGTCGAGCACCGGCATCGAGAAGACGTTAGCGGTGACCGTTTACCAGCGCCATCCGGGTATCGCGCTGGTGCGAGCGTCCTATCGCAACATGGCCCCTGGAATTCTCACCCTGCGCGGTTGGACCAACGCCGATTTCCATATTCCCGCCTCGGGCACTCAAACACCGGCCTTCTGGTGTTATTCGGGTGCGTCTTATGAAGATCGGCGTGATTGGGTGCAACCGGTCGAACTCGGTTTCGAGCAGGACAACTTTCTCGGCATGGAAGCATCGGACTACGGCGGCGGCACGCCCATCGTCGACGTCTGGCATCGAAACGGCGGCATTGCGGTCGGTCACGTCGAAACATCGCCGCGGCGTGTCTCGCTGCCCGTCCATGCCGAGCACGGTAGCGTGCGCGTGGCCGTCTGCGGTAAGGAGAAGCGCTATCTGCGGCCCGGCGAGACTTTCGCGACGCCCGAGACTTTCGTAGCGGTCCATGCAGGTGACTATTTTGCCGTGTTGCATACCTACCGCGAGCTCATGTCAGAACGGGGCCTTACGCCCGCGGTGCCGCCCCCCACGTCTTTCGAACCGATTTGGTGTGCCTGGGGCTATGAACGCTCATGCTCGACGGCGTTGATCGAGGCAACCCTGCCCAAGGTGCGCGAGCTCGGACTGGAATGGGCCGTCATCGATGATGGCTGGCAAGCGATGATCGGCGATTGGAATCCCGATCGCGCCAAGTATCCGAATGGTGAAGCCGACTTACGTCGCTTGGTATCGGACATCCGCGCCCACGGCTTGAAACCCAGGCTCTGGTTCTCCCCACTGTCAGTCGCACCGGGTTCTGACTTTTTGCACGATCACGCCGACATGCTGCTGCTCGACAACAACGGCGCGGTGCAGAATATTTCTTGGTGGAACAGTTTCTATCTGTGCCCGGGATACGCCAAAACCGTGCAATACACCCAACAGTTGGTCGAGAAGTTCATCGGCGATTGGGGATTTGCCGGACTTAAGATCGACGGCCAGCATTTGAATAACGTCGCACCCTGCTTCAATCCTGCGCATCATCACGCGCGCCCGGAGGAGTCGGTGGAAGGCTTGCAAACCTTCTTCGGGGCCGTTTACAGGACCGCGATGGCCATCAATCCCAGCGCGGTGGTCGAATTGTGCCCATGCGGCACCGCGTACTCGGCGTTCAACTTTCCAGCCATGAATCAAGCTCCCGCCTCGGACCCTGAGTCCTCCTGGCAGGTACGCCACAAAGGCAAGACACTGAAGGGCTTGATGGGTCCGAGCGCCCCATACGCCGGGGACCATGTGGAACTGAGTGACCATGGTGACGATTTCGCCTCCACGGTGGGTGTCGGTGCCGTCATATCCACCAAATTCACGTGGCCGGTCGACCCCAAGCCCAAGGACTCCTTCCTACTGACGCCCGAGCGGGAGCTCACCTGGCGCAAGTGGATCGCGCTCTACAAGGAAAAAATGTTGCCTCTCGGCGTCTATCGCGGCGAACTGTACGATATCGGCTTCGACAAACCCGAAGCCCATGTCATCGAGAGAGCCGGCCGCCTCTACTATGCTTTTTACGCCGACACCTGGCAGGGCGATATCGTGCTGCGTGGGCTAGGATCCGGCCCCTACCGGATACGCGATTATTACAGCGATCGCGACTTGGGCACGATATCGAGCGATCGCAATCGGCTCAAGGTAACATTCAACCGGTTCTTGTTGTTGGAGGCGATGCCCGCATAGGAAATTCGACGTCATACATGCATCAATCTGACCATGACGAATCCTCGGAAGATCTGGCCGCTCCTCCGACGGAGCCCGGACTTCTGGTGGCCGAGCGCCGCCACCGTATCCTGGAAATCTTGCGGGACCAGGGCCGCGCCACCGTCGACGACCTTGCCAACCGATTCGTCACGTCGCAGGTGACTATTCGAACGGATCTGGCCACGCTCGAGACGGCCGGCGCACTGGAGCGCACCCACGGGGGCGCGCTGTTGCGGCACGAGGACGAAGATCAACCCATCACGGTCAAACAGACCCGGCATCATGCGGAGAAATTCCGCATCGCCCAAGTCGCCGTATCCCTCATCAAGGATGGGGAGACCGTCATTCTCGATTCGGGGACCACCACGGCGGAGATCGCGAAGCAAATTCGCCGGCTCGACGTCCGATCGATCAATGTGATCACCAACGCTCTGAACATTGCGACCTTGCTGGCCGACATTCCGTCCGTACGGTTGATCATGCCGGGCGGTATCTTGCGGCCGGAATCGAACTCCTTGTCCGGGCACATGGCCGAAGCGGCCCTGGCCAATCTTCAAGCAGATCTCCTATTCCTGGGCGCCGACGGCCTCGATCCGGAGCGCGGAGTGATGACGCCGCATCTTCCGGAGGCTCATCTCAACGCGCAGATGATTGCCATCTCCCGCCAGATCATCGTCGTCGCGGATTCCTCCAAACTCATGCGGCGCAATGTGTCCCTCATCGCCCGCGTGGAACAGCTGCACATGCTCATCACCGATTCCGGCGCCAATCCCGAGGTGGTTGCGGAGCTGCGGCGCCGTGGTGTGGAAGTCGTGCTCGCCTAACCGGTGTCCCGCTCGCGAGGCGGCCGTTCGCAGAGCGGGACCGGGTAAACGATAGTCCTCACAATCGATGCCAACGTGCGCTGACAATGCTTGGCGCCTCACCGATCTTGGCAGCGATGAGCGAAAGCTGGGCTTCGGTCAAGCCGAAGATGTCCACGTCGATATATAGGGTATGGTTGCTGCCGCACTCTGCGACCAGGCGACGGGGTATGACATTCAAGTTGGCGAGGCGTTCAACCACGCGCGCGATGGCGGCGGGATCAGCGTCGCCGACCACCCGCAACCTGAGGAGAGGAAAGCAATCTTCGGATGTCATGGAGCGAATTCCTTGTGCGATTCATCTGGTTGGCGTGTGCCATCGAACCCCGGCCTTGGTCGAAGGCCGGGCAGATAATCGCGAGAATGGAGATTCGCTTGTTCATATTGCGATATTAGTATGCCGCATCATTTTGGAAACCACTATCTTGTCATGGCAAAGACTGATCGCTCCTCACCCATTAGATTAACTATACCCGGTTAGGGTATATTTGCCCCTTGAATCGGTGATTGAACACACGTGCAACGACGAAAAAGGTCCCGCATGCCGAAACTCGCCGGTCTGATCGCGCTCGCAATGTGGGGTCATATGGCCTTTGCTCAGGAGGAGGTTGTCGACAACGACCCGACATCAGCGTCAGGGGCGCCTGTGGCACCCGCGCCCGAGGCAGATACCGACAAGGAGGAACGCTGGAACGCATACGGTCAATTCACGACCATCCTGCAAAGAAAGGAAGCTTTCCATGCGGCGTACACCAATTTGGACGGGAGTACGAATTCGCTTCTGCCGGTGAAAGAAATCAGTCACACGACGAGCGCAACCGAGTTTCTTGGGCTGCGATTATGGCAGGGCGCCGAATTTTATCTTGTGCCCGAAATGATTTCAGAAATCCCGCTGTCCGATCTGCATGGTCTCGGAGGTTCAGTCAACAACGGTGAATTGGAAAAGGCCGGCAGCAACGCGCCCACTTTCTATCGTTCCAGATCCTATCTTCGCCAAACCTGGGGGTATGGCGGCGACTCCGTCCATGAGGAATCGGGACCGATGCAACTAGGCGAGTCCGTCGATAGCCGCCGCTTTGTGCTGACTTTCGGCGATCTCGCCGTCATCGATATATTCGACAAGAACTCGTATACCGGCGATGTGCGCCAACAATTCTTGAACATCGACTTCATGACCTATGCCGCTTATGACTTTGCCGCGGACGCGCGCGGGTATTCTTGGGGACTGGTCGGCGAGTATTACTACGACGAGTGGGCCGTTCGTTATGGACGGTTTCTGGTCCCGCGCGACCCGAACCAGCTACCGTTGACCATAGCGCCCCTGAAATATTACGGAGATCAGTTGGAGATCGAGCACGATCACGCGATTTTCGAGAAGTCTGGAAAGGTCCGCGTTCTGGTCTACAAGAACGTCGAGAAAATGGGACGTTGGGATGACGCAATCGATGCCTTCATGGCCAACCCAGCCGAAAATGCCACCACCTGCACGAGCTTCAATTATGGTTCGAACAACGCGGATGCACCGGATTTATGCTGGGCACGGCGGCGCAACTCCAAAGTCGGCTACGGCATTAACATCGAGCAGAGCATCACGGCGAACGTCGGCGTATTTTTCCGTGGCATGAAGGCCGATGGGAAGACGGAGGTCTATGCTTTCACGTCGACGGATAGTTCGGTCGCGTTCGGAGTTTCCGTGAAAGGAAACGGCTGGGCACGAGAACGCGACTCGTTGGGAATTGGTATCGCGCAAAACTGGTTATCCGCCAGTCACGTCGACTACTTGAATATGGGAGGCATCGACGGGTTCATTGGCGACGGCAGGATCAACTACAGGCCGGAACGAACGTTCGAGACGTACTACAGCATCAATCTGTTCCGAAATTCATGGCTGACATTGGACTATCAGCATATCGACGATCCCGGCTATAACGCCGACCGGGGCCCCGTCGCCATTTTTGGCGCCAGAGTGCACGCAGAGTTCTGATGGGTCGCTATTTCTTCAGATACCGCTATTTCTTCAGATACTGATGAACGACCTCGATCAGCTCCTCGGCCGCGAGCGCCTGGGGCGAAGCCCGCTCGGCTTTCGGATCTACCATGTGCTCACGGATGTGGTCCTCGATCACCTCGGCGATAAAACCATCCAAAGCGCCGCGACACGCGGTTGCCTGTTGCAGTACCGCGGCACACTCCTTATCCGTATCGACCGCCCTTTCCATGGCTTCGATTTGGCCGCGCATGCGCTTCAGGCGATTCAGTAATTTAATCTTCTCTCTTGCGATGTGGGTCATGGCCCAGACTTTCTTCCATTAATGTACACGGGTAGGGTATGTTGCTTCCCGCCTATTATACTGGAGACTCGTGAAGTCTTCGGCCGTCCACTCCGAATTGTCGGGGTCCGCACCGATGACCGGCTGAATGCCGGATTACTTGCGCATCCCGCTTGCGTCGCACGGGAAGTATTGCTTCCCATCCTTCGGTGCCTTGGCCGGATTACCGAAAGCCTGATGAACCTTCGGGTCAGTATCATCTGCGACTTTCAATCGCTTTCCGTCCTACTCTTATTTACCGAAGTTCGCCAATCGATCGAGGTATCGCGCAACGACGTCGATCTCGATATTGACGCCCGCATCGACCACCAACTCGCCGAGCGTCGTGACCTCATGGGTGTGCGGAATGATGTTGACGTCGAACAGACGGCCCCCGACCTGGTTCACGGTCAGGCTCACGCCGTTGATGCAGACCGAGCCCTTCGGCGCGAGGTAGCGCATCAACGTCGCCGGCAGTTCGAACTGCATGCGCCACGATCTCCCGTCTTGATGAACGTCGGTCAACCGCCCGACCGCATCGACATGCCCGCTCACCATGTGCCCACCCAGTGCATCACCGGCGCGCAACGCGGGCTCGAGATTCACGCGGGAGCCGCGGCCTAAAGTACCCAGAGTCGTTTTCGTCATGGTTTCACGCGAGACGTCGGCGTGAAAAGTCGAATTCTCCCGTCGGGTGACGGTGAGACACACGCCCTGCACGCTGACGCTGTCGCCCACATTCATGCGCTTGGGATCGAGCGCCCCTGCGTCGATCGCGATTTCGAGATCCCCGTCCTTCTCTGTGATGGAGCTGACGCGCCCCGTTGCAATGATGATTCCAGTGAACATGGTCAATCTCTCTTGGGTGTGAGTATCAGTCGTAGGTCGGTGCCGATCAACCGCTGATCGTGAAATTCGAATCGCGTTAGCGACGCGGCGGCCGATCCGGAGAACGCTGCGAGCGGCGCCGCATCCGCTCCAAGAAACAGCGGTGCCACGTACAACAGCAATTCATCGACGAGGTCGGCCTCGAGAAACGCGGCCGCCAATCGTGGCCCGCATTCGACGAACAGCTCGTTCGCCTCGAGTCCGGTCAACCGGTCGATCACGGCACGCAAATCGAGGCCGCGCCCCGCTCGGGGAACGCGCACGATCGGAATTCTGCCGTCCCAAAGCTCGGGGTCGAGCGGGGCCGGGTCCGCGCCGCTCGACCCGCTTTGCGCCGTGAAGATCACCGCGTCGTCGCCGTCGAATAGCCGTGAGCCGGGTGGGCAGCGCAGCTGCGAATCGAGCACCGCGCGCAAGGGTTGTCTTATCCAGGGACCATAACCCAAGCGGACATTGAGCTGCGGATCGTCCGCACGCACCGTCCCCGCGCCCGTCAACACCACCGAACTTCGCGCGCGCCAGGTTTGCACGTCCCCGCGCGCCGCCTCGCCGGTGATCCATTGGCGGCCGCCTCCGGCCGGCGCCGTGCGCGCATCGAGACTCATCGCCAGCTTCAAACGGATGAGCGGGCGGCCGCGCTCGAAACGCGAGAAGAACCCGGCATTGAGCTCACGCGACTCCTCTGCGAGCATGCCCACGGTAACGGGAATGCCCGCAGCTTCGAGACGGCGAATCCCGTTCCCGGCCACTTTGGGATTCGGATCGGACACGGCGCAAACCACCTGCGCGATCCCGGCCGCGATCAAGGCATCGACGCAGGGCGGTGTGCGGCCGGTGTGATTGCATGGCTCGAGCGTCACGTAGGCCGTGGCCCCACGCGCGGCGGGGCCCGCGGAGCGCAACGCCATGACTTCTGCATGGGCCTCTCCGGCCCGTTCGTGCCATCCCTCGCCGATGATGCGACCATCGCGCCACAACACGCAGCCCACGCGCGGATTCGGGTCGGTGGTATACAGCCCGCGCCCGGCCAACTCGAGTGCACGCGCCATAGGCGCTGCGGCGGCCGAACTCATTTGCGTTCGTCCCCGGGCTCATCCCCTGGCAACAGGGGAAGTTGATCCTTGCTCGGCTGGCGCCGCCGACGGTGCCGGCGCAGCTGATCGATCTCGGTGCGAAACGCTTCGATGTCCTGAAAACTGCGATACACGGATGCGAAGCGCACGTAGCCCACTTCGTCCAGATGCCGCAGCTCCTCCATGACCATGTCGCCGACGCTGCGCGATGGGATCTCGCGCTCGCCCAAGCTGCGCAGCTTGTGGCAGATGGTGGCCACCGCCGCCTCGATGGCGTCACGCCCGACAGGCCGCTTCTCCAAGGCTCGCTGCATGCCGGCGAGCAGCTTGTTCTCATCGAAAGGTTCGCGGCTACGGTCGCTCTTGACGACCGTGGGAAGAAGGAGCTCCGCGGTCTCGAAGGTCGTGAAGCGCTCCGTACATTCGAGACACTCGCGGCGCCGGCGCACTTGCCGCCCTTCGCCGGCCAAGCGGGAGTCGATGACCTTAGTCTCTGAGTGACCGCAAAATGGGCAATGCATGGAAACTGCCCGGAGCGACTCCGCCGCGGACCCGGCGCTTACGCATACACAGGAAAGCGGCGACACAGCGCCATCACTTCACCGCGCACCCGTTCGATCACCGCCTCATCGCCCCGATGGTCTAGCACGTCCGCGATCCAATTCGACAATTGCTGCACCTCGGGGACTTTGAAGCCGCGAGTGGTGACCGCAGGCGTACCGATGCGCAAACCGCTGGTCACCATCGGCGGGCGTGGGTCGTTCGGCACGGCGTTCTTGTTGACCGTCATGTGCGCACGGCCAAGGGCGGCGTCGGCATCCTTGCCGGTGATGTCCTTGTCGATCAGATCGAGCAGGAAGAGGTGGTTGTCGGTGCCGCCGGACACGATCTTGTAGCCACGCTCCATGAGTACGTGCGTCATGGCGCGGGCGTTGGTCACGACTTGAGCCGAATACACTTTGAACTCGGGCTGTAATGCCTCGAGAAACGCCACTGCCTTGGCGGCGATCACGTGCATGAGCGGACCGCCCTGGGTTCCGGGAAACACCATGGAGTTGAATTTCTTGTGCAGGTCGGCATGCGGCCGCGCCAGGATCAACCCGCCGCGTGGACCCCGCAGCGTCTTGTGCGTGGTGGTCGTGACGACGTCCGCAAAGGGTACCGGATTGGGATAGATGCCGGCGGCCACCAGCCCGGCAACATGGGCCATGTCGACCAGCAAGTAAGCGCCCACCGAGTCGGCAATGGCGCGAAAGCGCGCAAAATCGATCACGCGTGAATAAGCGGAGAAGCCCGCCACGATCATCCGCGGCTTATGCTCTGCCGCTAGGCGTTCAACCTGTTCGTAATCGATTTCCGCAGTGTCCGGTTTGATACCGTACTGCACGGCCTTGAACAGCTTCCCCGAAAAGTTCACCTTGGCGCCGTGGGTCAGATGTCCGCCATGGTCCAGGCTCATGCCGAGAATGGTGTCGCCGGGCGCAAGCAGCGCCAGATAGACCGCGGCGTTCGCCTGGGACCCGGAGTGAGGTTGCACGTTGGCATAGGCCGCACCAAACAATTCCTTCGCGCGGTCGATGGCGAGTTGCTCGGCAATGTCGACGTATTCGCAACCGCCGTAATAGCGTTTCCCCGGATAGCCTTCGGCATACTTGTTGGTGAGCACCGAGCCCTGGGCTTCGAGCACGCGCGGACTCGCATAATTCTCCGACGCGATGAGTTCGATGTGGTCCTCCTGGCGGGTCCGTTCGCGCGCGATGGCCGTCGCGAGTTCGGGGTCGAAGCCGGCAATCGTCATCGAGGCATTGAACATGTGCGAATCTCCCGGGAAATAGCCCCCTATTGTAGCCGAATGCCTACACGCCGTCGCGGCCGGTGCGCGGCGCTGCGGGCACCGGCCGGCGGCGCCGCACGCGTTGTCAGGGCCTAACGGCCCAGCGCACTCACTTCTCCAAGAACGCGCGCACCACGCCGCTCCACGCGCGCGCGAGGTTGCGCCGGTTGTAACCGCCGCCGCCCAAGCCGAGCACCCGCCCGTGCCCTTGGGCGTCCGCGATGGCGCACAGCCGGGTCGCCGCATGCGCGTGCGCCGCTTCGGTGAACCGCAAATGCGTAATGGGATCGCCGGCCAGACTGTCGGCACCGCACTGAAACAAGATGAATTCGCTGGGGAAACGCGCGAGGAAGGACTCGATCCGGTTCCATGCAACGGTGAACTCGGCATCCCCGGACCCGGCGGCGAGTGGCAGGTTCAGTTTCGTGCCCACGGCGGCGCCGCGTCCGGTTTCCTCGGCGGCGCCCGTACCCGGATACAGATCGCGCCCATCCTCGTGGATGTCCGCAAAGATCAGATCCGGATCGTCATCGAATGCGTAGAACACGCCGTCGCCGTGATGCGCATCGATATCGACGTAAGCGACCCGCCGAATACCGTACTGCGACCGCAGCCGCTCAACGGCGACGCCGATGTCGTTGAATACGCAAAAACCGGCCGCGCGGCCGCGCGCCGCGTGATGCAGCCCGGCGATGGGCACGAAGGCGCGGCGACACGCGCCGGCCATCAGCGTATCGACCCCGACCAGTGTGGCCCCCACGACGGCACTGGCCGCGTCGAATACCCCACGAAAGGCCGGTGTATCGCCGCCATCGAGGAAGCCCTCCCCGTGCGCAGACTTTTGCCTGACGAATTCGACGTAGGCCTCGGTGTGGAAGGAGGTCAGTTCATCCTCGGTTGCCGTGCGGGGCGCATGGTGGAGGACGTCCTCGGCCAACCCTTGAGCGGCCAATTCGCGCACGAAGCAATCGTGTCGATCCGGTCCAAACGGATGGCCGGTGCCAAAGCCGTAACGGGCGATGGCTTCTCCGGCGACGACGGCGACAGGCACGGTCATTTCACAAAAGGTTAGCACGTGCGGCTCATACGTCGTGACAAGTTTCCTGGAGTCGCGGATACTTCGTCTTGATCCCCGTTCGGGGCATTTTTTGACATAGGTTCAACATGGCTCAGTTCATTTACACCATGAACCGGGTGGGCAAGGTTGTGCCACCCAAGCGCGTGATTTTGCGCGACATCACCTTGAGCTTCTTTCCGGGCGCGAAAATCGGCGTGCTCGGATTGAACGGCTCGGGCAAGTCCACGCTGCTCAAGATCATGTCCGGACTCGACAAGGAGATCGAAGGCGAGGCGCGTCCGCAGGCCGGCATCAAGGTGGGCTACCTGCCGCAAGAACCGTTGCTCGACGAAACCAAGACCGTGCGCGACGTCGTGGTCGAGGGCGTCGGCGAGGTCCAAGGTTTGATCGACCGCTTCAATGCGATCAGCGACCGCTTCGCCGAACCCATGTCCGACGATGAGATGAATAAGCTCATGGAGGAGCAGGCGAAGATGCAGGACAAGATCGACGCCGTGAATGGTTGGGAACTCGAGCGTCGACTCGAGATCGCCGCCGATTCGCTGCGACTACCGCCATGGGATGCGGTGATCGGCAAACTGTCCGGCGGCGAGAAGCGCCGCGTGGCCTTGTGCCGGCTCCTGTTGTCGAAACCGGACATGCTGTTGCTCGACGAGCCCACCAACCACCTCGACGCCGAGTCGGTGGCCTGGCTGGAGCATTTTCTCGAGGAGTATCCGAGCACCGTGATCGCGGTGACCCACGACCGCTATTTCCTCGACAATGTGGCCGAATGGATCTTGGAACTCGACCGCGGACACGGCATCCCGTGGGAGGGCAACTACTCCTCCTGGCTCGAACAGAAGGGCGCACGGCTCGCCCAGGAAGAGCGCACGCAGGACGCCCTGGCCAAGACGCTCAAGCGCGAATTGGAATGGGTGCGCACCAATCCGAAGGCGCGCCAGGCGAAATCCAAGGCGCGACTGCAGCGCTATGAGGAACTGGCGTCCCAGGAGTTTCAGAAGCGCAACGAAACCAACGAGATCTACATTCCACCCGGCGACAGACTCGGCGACCTCGTGATCGAGTGCAAGGACGTGCGCAAGGCATTCGGCGAACGCTTGCTGATCGAGAACCTTAATTTCAGCCTGCCGGCCGGCGGCATCGTCGGCATCATTGGTCCCAATGGCGCGGGCAAGACCACTCTATTTCGCATGTTGGCGGGCATGGACACGGCCGACAGCGGTGAGATCCGCGTGGGGCCCTCGGTCAAGCTCGCCTATGTCGATCAGTCGCGCCAGGCTCTCAACGACAAGAACACCGTCTGGCAGGAGATTTCGGGCGGTCTGGATCTGCTCAAGGTCGGCAACTATGAAACCTCCTCGCGCGGTTACGTGGGCCGCTTCAATTTCAAAGGTACGCAGCAACAACAATTCATCGGCGACCTGTCAGGGGGCGAGCGCAATCGCGTCCACCTGGCAAAAGTGCTCAAATCCGGCGGCAACGTGCTGTTGCTCGATGAACCCACCAACGACCTCGACATCGAGACGCTGCGCGCACTCGAGGAGGCCCTGGTCGCCTTTCCGGGCTGCGCCGTCGTCATCTCCCACGACCGCTGGTTTCTCGACCGAATCGCCACGCACATCCTCGCGTTCGAGGGTGATTCGCAGGTCATGTGGTTCGAAGGGAACTACCAGGAATACGTCGAGGACTACAAGAAGCGCAAAGGCGAAGACGCTTCCCAACCCCACCGCATTCGCTACAAACCGCTGACAGGGTGACCATGAGCATTTACATCACGCCGCAACACGAGTTGCATATCGACCACCAGGGCATCGCATTGACCTGCCCTCACTGCCAGACCCTGACGCACATCACGGTTGCGGCCACGCCACGCTTCGATGCACTGACCCAGGCCAAACCAAAGCATGCCGGCATCGTGTTCCGTTGCGACGCCTGTGCTGAACCCGTCTTCCTCAAGTTTGCGGTCAAGTCATACTCACCGCAGCGCATCGACCTCGCGCCGAATTACACGGAGGTCGAACGCGCACCGGAGAACTTCCCGCTGACCTATCTGCCGGAGGAATCGGAGGAGCTGTTCAGGGAAGCGTTGCGCTGTTTCTCCGCCGGCTGCTACAACGCCTTCGGCGCCATGAGCCGGCGTACCGCCCAATCGCTGTTCCGTGAACTGGGCGAGCGCGGCAAATTGGAGATGTTCGACACATTGCAGGAAATTCGCTCGCTCGCGGACCTCGACGATGACAACTTTGCGACCCTGCGTGCCGTGCTGTTCGGCAGCGACAGCGATCCGTGGCCGCATCAGCCGCACCTCAATGCGGAGCGGGCCGGCATCCTGCTCGAGGTCATGAGAGATCTGCTGTACCAGACGTTCGTGCGCAAGGCGCGACTCGTACAGGCCATGACGTTTCGAAAGTACGTATCACCGCAATTGGAAACCAGCGCCAAGGAACCGGTCTAGCGCAAGAACACCCGTGCGTTCCGGAAGAGCCGCATCCAGCCACCGTCCTCGCCCCAGCGCGGGCTCGCCCAGGAATTTTGTACGGTACGAAAGACCCGCTCGGGGTGCGGCATCAACGCGGTCACGCGGCCGTCGGCGTTGCACACCCCGGCCAGTCCGTCGGGTGAGCCGTTCGGATTGAAGGGATAGCGCTCGGTCGGCCGGTCGTGGTGATCGACGAACTGCAGCGTGACGAGTCCACGCTCGAGCAATTCGCCAGCACCGGCATGGGCTCCCACCTCCGCGAAACCTTCACCATGCGCCACCGCGATGGGCAGCACCGATCCTTCCATGCCGGCGAGCAGCACGGACCGCGACGGTGGCACTCGCACCAAACTCAAGCGGGCCTCGTACTGCTCCGACTTGTTGCGCACGAACCGCGGCCAATGCTCCGCACCGGGGATGAGTCCCTTGAGGCCCGCCAACATCTGGCAGCCGTTGCAGACGCCGAGAGTGAAAGTTCCTGCGCGCGCGAAGAACGCACTGAATTCGTCGCGCGCGACGGCATTGAAGAGAATCGACTTCGACCAGCCCTCGCCCGCACCCAACACGTCCCCATAGGAAAACCCGCCGCATGCCACGAGCCCGTGAAATCGCGCCAACTGCACCCGCCCTGACAGTATGTCGGTCATGTGCACATCGTATGCATCGAAGCCCGCGCGTGTGAACACGGCAGCCATTTCCGTCTGACTATTCACACCCTGTTCCCGCAGGATCGCAACGGCAGGTCGGGACGCCGCGACGTACGGCGCCGCGATGTCATCCGCCGGGTCGTACGTCAGATGCGCGTGCAACCCCGGATCGTTCGCATCCAGCAGGCGCGCATACTCTTCGCGTGCGCATTGCGGATTGTCGCGCATCTCCTGAATGCGGAACGAAACCTCACTCCAGCGTCGCTGCAGGTCGACGCGCGCCGCGCGATGCAGCACTTCGCCATTGGCGGCGACGGTGATGGTGTCGAGTGCCGCGGCAGGGCGGGTCGCCGGCGCGCCGATGTCGCGCGCATACTCGCCCAACCCATGCCGCCGCAGCACCGCCATCCCTTCCGTCAACCGCGCGTCGGCGACCTGTATCACGCCGCCGAGTTCTTCCGCGAAGCACGCGGCAATCGGGTCCGCCACCATCCCTAAATCGATGTCGACGCCGCAGTGGCTCGCGAAGGCCATCTCCAACACTGACAAGAGAACGCCGCCATCGGACCGATCGTGGTACGCCAAAATCAGGCCCAAATCCTTGAGCTCGCGCAACGCGGCGAACCACTGCAGCAGCAAGCTAGGATGATCGAGATCCGCCGGCGCACCGCCCGACCGCTCGTGGACCTGCGCCCAACACGAACCACCCAACCGATTCTGACCCTTGCCCAAATCCACGAGCAGCAATCGCGACGGTTGGCTCAGATCCAGTTGGGGCGTCAACGTACGCCTGGCATCGGCTACCGGAGCGAATGCCGAAATGACGAGCGAGACCGGCGATACCACGGCATGGCTGCCGCTCGCATCGGTCCACGCCGTCCGCATCGATAATGAATCCTTGCCCACCGGGATGGTGATGCCGAGGGTCGTGCACAATTCGGCGCCGACGGCCCGCACGGTGGCATAGAGTGCGGCGTCCTCACCGGGCTCACCGCACGCCGCCATCCAATTGGCCGACAGCCGCACATCGGCCAGATTGCGCACGTCCGCGGCCATGATGTTGGTGATGGCCTCGGCCACGGCGAGTCGGCCGGACGCGGGTGCGTTCAACACCGCCACGGGCGCGCGCTCGCCCATGGCCATGGCCTCCCCCGCATACCCCTCGTAATCGCTCAAGGTGACCGCGACGTCGGCCACCGGCACCTGCCACGGGCCCACCATCTGATCGCGACTGATGAGGCCACTCACGGTGCGATCACCGATGGTGATGAGAAAGGACTTGTCGGCGATGGTCGGCAGGCACAGCAGTCGATCCAAGGAGTCTGCCACGGTCGTCCCGCGCGTCGACAGCGCTTCGAACGGCTGCGCCGCCGTGCGCACTTCGCGCGTCATGCGCGGCGCCTTGCCGAGCAACAGGTCGAGCGGCATGTCCACCGGCGTGCGCTCGAGCAGGTCGTCGGTGACGTGCAGTCGTCCGTCGCCCGTGATCTCGCCGACCACGGCGAACGGACAGCGCTCGCGCTCGCACAACGCGGCGAATTGGTCGATGCGGCCCGGCTCGAGCGCCAGCACGTAGCGCTCCTGCGACTCGTTGCACCAGATCTCCATCGGCGAGAGTTCGGATTCGGCCGTGGGGATCTTGCGCAACTCGATGCACCCGCCACGCTGACTGTGTGCGATGGCTTCCGGCAATGCATTGGACAGACCGCCGGCACCAACATCATGAATGAGCAGGATCGGATTGGCCGGACCCAGCGCCCAGCAGCGGTCGATGACCTCCTGGGCGCGGCGCTGAATCTCGGCATTGCCGCGCTGCACCGAAGCAAAATCCAAGTCCGACGTGCTTTGACCGCTGCCCACGGACGACGCGGCGCCGCCGCCCAATCCGATCAACATCGACGGACCACCGAGGACCACGAGCGGTGCACCCACCACGACGTCGCGTTTCTCGACGTGCTCGCGGCGGATGTTGCCGAGGCCGCCCGCGATCATGATGGGCTTGTGATACCCGCGGGTCACCGCGCGCTCGCCCTCCCACGACCGTTGCTCGAAAGTCCGGAAATAGCCGCAGATGGCCGGCCGCCCGAATTCATTGTTGAACGCCGCCGCGCCCAACGGGGCTGCGATCATGATGTCGAGAGCGGAGGCGATGCGCGCCGGTTTGCCGAAATCCGTCTCCCACGGTTGCACCATGCCCGGCAGCCGCAGATTCGATACCGAGAACCCCGTCAATCCCGCCTTCGGCTTGGCACCGATGCCGGTCGCTCCTTCGTCGCGAATCTCACCGCCCGAGCCGGTCGCGGCGCCGGGAAACGGTGAAATGGCGGTGGGGTGATTATGGGTTTCCACCTTGAGGAGAATGTCGACCGGTTCGGTGACGCCGCGGTAGCGCAGCGTGACCGGATCGGGAAAAAACCGCACGGCACGCGAACCTTCGATCACGGCGGCATTATCGCGGTAGGCCGACAACACGCCCACGCTGTTCCGCGCATACGTGGCCCGAATCATTGCAAACAAGGACAAGGGTTGCGCAGTGCCATCGATGATGAAATCGGCATTGAAAATTTTGTGGCGGCAATGTTCCGAGTTCGCCTGGGCGAACATCATGAGTTCGACGTCGGTGGGGTCGCGTCCCAAGCCGTGAAAGGCTTCGATGAGGTAGTCGATCTCCTCGTTGGATAACGCGAGTCCCCACTCGACGTTGGCGCGCGCCAACGCTCCACGGCCGTCGGACCCGAGTCGCACCGTGCGCAGCGGCCGGGCGCTGCCGGAGTGGAACAACCCCACGGGATCAGCCGCCGCGCCGATCCAGACGGTTTCGGTCATGCGATCGTGCAGCAATGGCGTCAGCCGCGACAGTTCGGGGGGCGCGAGCGTCCCCTCGGCCTCGAGGTAATACACCGTGCCGCGCTCGAGCCGACGTATACCGGCAAGTCCGCAGACGCGTGCGATGTCCGTGGCCTTGCTCGACCACGGTGACACGGTACCCACGCGGGGCGTGACGAGTATGCGCAGGCCGCGCTCGGGCGGGAGCGCGGCTCGCGGCCCGTACGTGAGCAATTGACCCAGGATCTCAAGATCGTGCCCGTCGAGCGTGTGCGGCGCATCGACGAAGTGAATGTGCCGGGATGCCACACCGATGATGCGCTCGTCCAGGCCATGCAGCGAATGCAGTAATTTATCGAGCCGGAATTGCGACAGCGCGGGCGCGCCGAGCAAGCTGAACATACGGGATTCTAACAAAAGTGTGGGCTATTTACGGGCGTTCGAGTCTCCACCCGGCGTATAGAGGGGGACTGGAAATTGGGACACGTTCGATCCCTCGAGAGCCACGATCTTGCTGACACCGTGTTTCTTGACCTCATCGATTCGCAGCACCGAGTGCATGGGCAGGTAGGTGCGCTTTACTTCATTGAACTCGGCCTTTATCTTCTCCTCGGCTGGATCGACCACGACCGTCGACCGTTCCCCGAACACGAGCTCTTCGACTTCGATGAAACCGAATAAGCTGCCGTGACTCACCTTGCGGGCATATATCTCGTATACCTTTCCCTGATTGACGAACAAAACTTTGAAAATGTGACTCGCGGCCATTTAGTAGGCTCCAGGCATTGCTAGAATTTCACCATAAAATTCGGACACTTAGCGCAAACCTTAAGACTCGGTGGAGAGATCTGTCATGACCTTGCGGCTAAGCGTTGTCAGCGAGCATGGAAGTCGCCTGGGGGCGAAATCCAGCAAAGTGTTCGGCGTGCACGGCGGCAGCATCGGACGCGGCACCGACAACGAGTGGATTCTACCCGACCCCGAGCGATACCTGTCGGGCAAACACGCCCGCGTCGATTTCCGTGCCGGAACATACGTTTTGGTGGATACGAGCTCGAACGGCACCTACGTCAATGGTGCCCAGGTGCCGCTCGGCAAGTACCACGACTACGTGCTGAAGGACGGCGACTACATCCGCCTGGGCGAATACGAAATGCTCGTCAGCATCGACAAGAGCAACGACTTCCCGACCGACGCGAGTGCCATCGTCGCCTACGATGGCCAAGCCCCCTCCTCCGCGGTCAGAAAATCGACGGCGAATGACTTAGGGGCGGAGCTCGATCTAAACGAGTTGTTGGAGCCGTCCGACCACGGTTCCGAGGCTTCCGACCACGGTTCCGATTCGGGCGTCCTGCCACGCGACGCGTATGGCCAGACCATCGCTTACGGCCAGGCCATCGGCCAGACGGGCTCCGAAGACGTGCTGGCCGACGCCGATGAGGGCGCTGGCACCCCCTGGCACATGATGACGCGGCCGCTCAAGGTCGAAGGCAAGGTGGCCAGCATCGTGCCCGGCGCGGCGAATGACGGAGCTGCAGCATACCCCAGGAGCGCGGCGGACGACCGAAGCGCGCCGGCCCCGGCAGCGCGTGCCCAGACGCCGCTGTTCGACGGCGATCTCGATGCGGGACTCGCGGCATTTTGCCGGGGCGCCGGCGTCGATCCGCGCACCATTTCGGCCGATGCGCGCAATGCTGCCCTGCAACTGGCGGGGCAACTGCTGCGCGAGTCGGTCATCGGCTTGATGGATCTGAATCAGAACCGCAATGAGTTCCGCAACCGCTTTCGCATCGCGGCACCTGCCGATGATGGTCCGGAATCACCGCTGAATTTCTCGCGCGGCGTCGATGAGGCGCTCGTCCGATTACTGACGACGCTGTCCACGCGCGCAGGTTCGGTCGACGCCATCCGCCACAATTTCCGCGAGCACAAGGCGCAAAACATCGCCGCGACCGTGGCCATGCGCGCCGCTTTCGAAGAGTTTCTCGGCCGCGTCGATCCGAAGGCTCTGGCCGATCGATTCGAGCGCGGCACCAAGCGCAGCGTCTTCGGCGCACCCAACAAGGCCAAGTACTGGGATCTGTACACCGAATTATTCGGCGGCTTGGTCCAGCGCCCGGCCGACGGCTTTCCGCATCTATTCGTGGAGACGTTCGCGAAGGCGTTCGAGGCCAAACTCCGCACCCTGGTGCCGCCACGCCGTACGGCATTCGGCGCCGACCGCCATGATCCCCTCGAGCCGGACGAACAAGCCGTCGGCGATTCCTGAGGTGCGGCTCCTGGTCGTTGAAGACGACGACATCGTGGCCGACGCCATCACACGCGGACTCATCGCCGCACAGTATGCCGTGCTTCGCGTCACGAGCGCGGAAGCTGCACAGAGTGCCATCGCGAACGAAGAGTTCGCCCTGGCCGTGATCGACGTCGGCCTGCCCGGCGCGGACGGACTCACGCTCGTGCGCCGCTTGCGCAGCACCGGCAAGGCGCTGCCGACGCTGATCCTCACGGCACGCTGCACGCTCGACGACAAGGTCAAGGCGCTCGACTTGGGCGCCGACGATTTTCTCGGCAAGCCATTCGAGCCCGCCGAACTGGCGGCGCGCTGCCGGGCCCTGATGCGCCGCTCGAGCGGCGCGCTCGATGGCATCATCAAGCTGAACCGCATGCGCGTGGACCTCAAGGGCAAGCGGCTCAGCATCGACGATGCGGAGATCGAGCTGACCGCTCGCGAGTGGCTGCTGCTCGAATGTCTGGTGCGTCGCATCGGGCAAATCGTCCCCAAAGAGCGCGTCCAGCAGGCCGTGGCCGGCCCGGAGCACGACGTCACGCCCAATGCCGTCGAAGTTCACGTCTCGAGATTACGCGGTAAACTGGGGGACGCCGCGATCATCCGTACACTTCGCGGGCTGGGTTACCGCATGGAAGAATCGAAGGCCTCGTGAGTTCGTCGATCAGCCGGCGCATGGTGTTCTGGCTGGCGGTTCCGCTGATGCTGCTCGCATTGTGTGGCGCGTTGATCCACTACTTCAACAGTGTCGCACCCGGGGTCATCAGCAGCGATCAGCGCTTGAAAGGAGCGGCCAACGACGTGATGGCCCACGTGGTCATCCGGGACGGCGCGGCAGTTGTCGATACGGCGACCAACGTGGCTCCGCACCTGCCCTCCCCGGACTCGGTGATCTACGCCGTGCGCGACCGCCACGGCCGTTTGCTCGCCGGCGACCCACAGCTGCCGGTCATTGACTTAGGGGGCGAAACCAGCCAAATGATCGCGATGACCCAGATCAATCATCGCGCGTTGCGCACCCTCACGACGCGTTTCGACACGCCGGCCGGCGTTCTCCTCATCAGCGTCGCCGACGTAAAGCCGGGCGCCGAGCCGGCGGCACGCTACGGCTTCATGAGCACTTTGATGTGGGATTTCGTGCAGCTCGACGCGACGCTCGTACTCGTATGGGTGGGAATTCAATTGGGGCTTCGGCCGATACGCAAGCTGCGCGACGAAATCGCGGCCCGTTCACCGCAAGATTTGCGGTCCCTCGACGACACCAACGCACCGCGCGAGATCGCGCCCGTGGTCGTGACTCTCAATCGCTTGTTCGCGACCTTGCGATCCTCCGCCCAGTCGCAGCAGCAGTTCATCGCCAATACGGCGCATCAGCTGCGCACGCCCATCACCGGCCTGCAGGCCCAGTTGGACCTCCTGATGGCGGAGCCGGCCGCGGCGCCCGTCGGGCACCGGCTCTCGACGCTGCAAGAGGGCATCAAGCAGCTTGCGCACTCGGCGAACCAATTGCTCACGCTCGCGCGCGCCGATCCCAGCGTCAATATGGCGACCAAGAGGCGCGAGGTCCGCCTCGACGCCACCGTCGCCGAGGTGGCCGCCCGCTACTTTGATCATGCGCTCAGGTCGAACATCGATCTCGGGGTGGAGACAACGGCGGTGACCGTGCTCGCGGACCCGGCGCTGCTCGATGACCTCCTCAGCAATCTGGTCGACAATGCGCTCAAATACACGCCGCCGGGTGGGGCCGTCACCATCAGCGCGGGCGAGCAGCATGGCCGGCCGTTCCTGGCCGTCGAAGACACCGGTGTCGGCATTCCCCCAGCCGAGCGTCAGAGCGTCCGGCAGCGCTTCTACCGCATGCCGAACTCGCCGGGCCACGGCAGTGGTTTGGGATTGGCCATCGTCGATGAGATCGCGCGCCTGCACGATGCCACGCTGACCATCGGTCCGGGCGCCGCCGACCGCGGCACGCGGATCTCGCTGCGCTTCGGCTGACGCTGCGCCGCTGTCATGCGCGCCCGAGCGGGCGCCTGCCGCATCACTGCGCGGACGGCAACTCGCGCCAGTTGAGAATGCGCGTCGACACCACGTTCGACATACTGATCGGCACCTGATACACGGCTCCCGACGCGAGCCCGGCAACGATTTCTGTAGCGCCGTTGACGTCGACATAGTTGAGATTGACGGTAGCGCTATTGAACAGCACGTAGCCCGCCGGCTGCGACGTCAGAATGGACGTTGCAGTGGCATAGTTCACGGCATAGATTTCGCTCTGCCCACCTGGGGTACACGCATTACCCGACGGTAAATCAGCCGCGAATGACACGGTGCCGTCGAAGGCCACCGGATTCAGAATCACGCGCCAGGCGATACCCCCGGTGCCGGTGCCCAAGTCGATATACCAGCCCAATTTCGTGGGTGACAGCGTGATCCCGGCGATCAATCCCGATGCGGTCACGGCAGTCATGCTGGACCGTGTAACGGGTGTGGACACCGTGTTGAACGTGCCGGACGTCCCGTCGAGGATCACGTAAAACGACTGGTTCATGGTGCTCGCCACATCCGAGCTGGACAGCAGCTGGCCGGTGCCCACCATCACATAGCGCTTGCGCGTCGTGGGATGGACCTCGACCTCGGGCGCGGTGGTGATCGGTTGCGCATTGCCGCTCGAATCGGTGAGCGTCGCCAGCAATGTGGGTACCGGGTAGGTGCCGCTCGCGGTCGTGAGGTCGAAGCGCCACACCTGGCCATTGAGGTCACCCACGTAAACCGAATCGGCCGTGTAGTCCGTGTAGTCCTGAACGAACGCGGCGGCCTGGGTCAAGCCACTGGAGGCACTGGGCGTCGCAATCTTCTGCAGCAACGCACCGGTGCTCGGATTGACGAGGTAAATGTACCCGTAAGTGCTGCTGCTGTTGTAACCCGACGTGAAGATGGCCACCCAGCCGTACTGGGCGGTCTTTACCACGATGGGCGCGCCGTAGCTGTAACCCAGGGTGCCGTTGACGCCCGCGGTGCTGTTGTTGAACTCCCATTTCACGTCGCCGGCGACCGTGGCTTCGGTCGACACGGCCATGGTCGCGGGATCGGTGACGTCGACTGCATAGAAGCTCTGGCCGCCCTTCCCCAAGCCGCCGATGAGGAGCGTGCGCCAGTTGGGGCTGCCACTCCCACTCGCGTTGGTGCCGGTGCGGTTCAAGTCGATGTCGAACGCGAGCGGCGTGGCGTCCACGTAGAAATGATGGAAAAAGCTGGGATTGCCGAGCGCAGCGAGACCGTTGACCTGCGGGGTACTCGTTGGGCCCTGGAACGTGGCGCTCGGCACGTAGGCGAAGACCTCCGAGCCGGTCAAACCTGCGAACCCGTGCAGCATGCCATCATTGGCGCCCGCGTACACCATGGTGGGCCGGAGCGTCCACAGGGTCGTGAACGCGGCATACCCTGGGTTGTAGCCCTCAGAGAAAGACATACTCGGGGCGGAGACGGTGGTGAGATTGGAATCCACGACATCGCCCAACAATAGCGCGCGGGCGCGCAGGGATTTGGTGCTCCCGGAGACGGTCGATCCGACCTCGTTGCTTTGGTCTCCGCGCAGGTAGTTGAGATACTGCGTGCTGGTGTTGCTCGCATAACTCGGCACCAGCGCCGCCAGCTGCGTCGTCGACAGGTTGGCGACCTCGAACGGCACACCGGCCGTGCCGCTCCAGGTGACGACCTTGCGGGCGGTCTGCCAACCCGTACCGGCCAGCTGGGCTTGCAATGTGGTGCTGCTGACCCATGCCGGCGACGACGAGATGGGATTTCCGCTCGAATCGTATGAAAGCGTTGTCGCCGTGATCACGTCGGTCCAGTTGTTGGGGTCATATTGAGAGGAAAACGACAGCCCACCGGTCGATGTCTCGTTGGGCGTGGATAGCGTGTAGGCCGTGCTGTTGGAGGAGGATGCAATCGAGATACTCGAGAAAGCCGAGTTCAGCCCCGACACCATTGCGTTCGCGTTGCCGGCCAGGAAATAGTTACTCGGTTGCGGGCTGCTCGTCAGCACGCCGGTCGTATACGACCCACTGACGTGCGTCGTCATGGTGGTCAAGGCGGGATCGTACCAACTCTCAGTGAGCGGCGTCGTGTTGGTGATGCTGTACGTCGACGGCACGGCGAAACCGCCGTACTTGGTGGCCATGTAATACTGATTCTGATACTCGGGCAACCCATACTCTTCGACATCCATCCAATAAGTGGAAATCGTCTGCGTGCCGGTGAGGTCGGCACGAATGTCACTCACATGCGCGCCGTAGGCGAGGCCGGCTATGAAGTAGGTGGCATAGGAACCCCCGCCGCCCGAGTAATTCCACCAGGGCGGCGTGCTCGAGATCCCTTCGAGAGTCTCCACGGCACTCGTCCACGTGTATGACTGATTCACCGAGTCGGAGAACGACGGATCGGGCCGGGTGATATAGGGATCAGTCGCGCCACCATTGTTGGCAACGTTGTAGTCATAGTGCGTGTGATCGTCGCCGATCCCTAGGATGAAGTTCTGCTGGCACGAGTAGGCGATTGGATCGGTCCACGTCGGCAGCGCGGGAAATCCATCGAGTTCGATCGCCGAGGTGGTTGACTGCGGTGTAGACCACACGGCCACATTGCCGAGATTCTCGAAGTAGCGGATGGCCGCGTAATAGAGCTCGCTGACGTTGTCGTCCTTCATGTACGTGTTGGTGTTGTTGGTGTAGCTGCTTGCATTCGTCGTCTTGGCCGTGTACTTGCCGAACTGGTTGAGATACTGGATCACGCCGCTCTGCGATGCGCCGCCGGCGCTGGCGGTGGCGGTATCCGGGTTGGTGAATTGATGGCCATCGGTCGAACTCCACTCGGCAAGCGGATTGACGACCGTCGAGGTGGACAGAGGTACGGGAGACGTAGGACCGATGTAGCCCATGGGTTCACGCAGCACGCCGCCCTGCTGATTGATGCCGTCGCCATTGAGATAAGAGAGGGCCGCGAAACGGAACTGGCTCGAGTATTTCTGCAGCAACCCTTCGGGTTTGTAGATGCTGCCGTACTTGACGCAGTTGGACTCGAGCAAGCTCTTGCCGCCGACCGTGCCGGAATTGCACACCTGTACGCGCACGTATACCCGGAAAGTAGCAGGCTGGAGGGCGATGTTCACGCTGCTTACATTGCTCGTGAGGTCAACCACGCTGGCATTGGCCGACCCCGCCATGCTGAGCGTTGTCCCGTACCCGTAAGCCGAGGAGAATCCGGTGGCGGGGGCCAGAAGAGTGCCGCCCGAGAAGATCATGGTGTTGCCATTGCCCCAAATGGCCGAGTTGAAAGCACCCCAATTGCTGAACGGCGTGACCGTGGAGATCAACAGCGGGGACAGGTAATTGCCCGAGAGCGCGTTCGAGGGTTGGTTCGTACCGCGGAACGGAAACTCCGAACTGTTGAACGAATAGGGGCTGTTCGAGTAGCCACCCTGAAACGAGCCCCACGCCTTCTCGAGCACCGTAGTGGTGTCGTCCTCGTCGCGATAACCGCCGGTCAATGCCCATCGAAAGGGGTCGATGGTCTGCATGGTCGCCCAGTTCATGAAATTCCCGCTCCACATGCCCGAGCACTGGTGACCCGACGTGCCGGTACCGAAGGCGGCGGGCACGAAGTAGCTCTGATTCGGAGTCGCGGCGTTATAGGAATAGTTGTAGCACTTGGCGGGATCGAAATAGCCCGCATAGGAGCTAGAGTCGGCGTAGTCGCCGAGGCTCGCCACGCTGATCGCGGTCGGGTACTCCACGGACAGGACCAGCGCGAGGTTTGCCGGAACCCCCGCGGAGAAAATCGGCTGGTCGGCCAGGGAAACGACGGTTTGCGCGCCGGCCGGCAACGACAGGCCGTAGCCACCGAGCAGTGCTGCCAGAAGGGCCGCACGCATGCGCAGGAAAATAGTGTACATGGCGCGTCGTTACCTCGTTCAATCCGGTTTGGTGAAAGTGGTTTGCAGGAAGACTTGTGTGCTGCGTGGACCGCTGATCCGCACGGTAAGGCGATAGACCGTCGCGGTCGGCGCCTTCGGATTTTTGTCGCCCGCTTTTATACTGGTCGGCAAAGTGGTCGATTGCACGCACAGCGCGCCGGTCGGCGTGCCGGTCGCGCTGCACATCCGGTCAATCACATAACGGATCGTCACATCGCCGGTTGCACCTATCAGATCCGCGTGGGTCCCCACTGCGGCGCTGAGCGTCTGCGCGAGCAGCGCGGTCGGCACGCCCTCGGTATTGCTCGGCAGCAGTGTCGCCGAATAGTTGTCGGCCGGGACGTTGTTGAGTGTCGAGGAAGACGTCGATAGGTCACCCGTCGCGAATTCCGCCATCACGTTGGCCACCGCAAGTTCGCCCTGATTTGCGAGATCGCGGCGGAACGCCAGATTGCCGGCAGAGAATAGCGACGTGTTCATGGAGCGCATCAACGCGACCGCGCCGATCGTCAAGATCAACAGCACGATCAGCGTGAAGATCAGCACGACGCCGCGTTGGCGGTTGCTGGGACCCTTCATTGCGCAGACCACGGCGGGGCGCATGGTCAAGGCCCCCCCGCCAAGACGATCATTTCGCGCAACGGCACCGTGAACTCGACCACTCGATAGCGATAGTGTTGATCGAGGTTGGTCACCGGAATCTGGAGCGAGGCGTTGTTCCCGTCGACCAAACCGCTGAAGAGATTGACCGTCGAGGGCGACACCAAGTTCTTGTCGTAATACTCGCCGCGCACGAGGATCGCGACGCGCACGGCGATGATCGATTTTTGCTTCGTCGGGCTATTCATGACCGTATTGATGTCGTATCCCGCGGCGCTCGGACTTACCCAATTGTTGAAGACAGATGGAGCGTTGGTGGTGGCGACACCATAAAGGGCATTCATCTCGATCACGCCGTCGGCGATGGCCTGCGCAACGTCACCGGGGACCCCATGAACCAGTTGCTGGTTCTGAAGCAGATCGTAGCTGTACAGCGTATCGTTGGTGCTGACGCCGAACATCTGGAATTGCAAGTCGCTGGGACTGTCCGTCGGCTGCACGTTGCCGAGCGGGGTGACGGCGCTCGTCGTGCTCGTGGCGAGCGTACTCAGCACAGACGCCAAACCCTGCGTGTAATAGGGAACACCGGCATTCAGGGTAATGATGCCGCCAACGGCGCTGGAGACCTCCTCCAGAAGGCAATCCGACGTTCCGTTCTGGCTGACCAAGATCAAATCGTAGTTATTGAATCCGACCGTGCTGGCGATAATCAAACTGGTGAGACTGCCCACGCCGGTTAGCGAGCGCGACACGCCGCCGGCGGCTCCGGAGCCGCCCATGACCACCAAGACATCCGATGTCGCGTTATCCGATTGACCTGCAGCTATGAGCACCGGCGCGACTTGCAATGCGGCGGGCGTGGCCCCGCCCAAAAAGCGCGTCGAAAACGGCGCCGGGTACGCACCGGACCGCGGCATGTAGGTCGTGCCGGCCGAGGCCATGTTGAGTCGGCACCCCAGAACCCCCTGGCTAGTCGCTCCGTAAGCGGACTGCGCGATACCGGAGCCGGCGGCCCGCAACGCGCGGTCGATTTCATTGAACGTATACACGGCGGTCTGATCGACATCGTTGGTCGACGTCGTGGTGCGCTTGTGATTCTCGGTCGTGACCAGCAGCTTGCTGACCGCGAGCATGGTGATGACGCCTATGGCCATGGCCACCAGCAGTTCCATCATCGTCATGCCGCGTTGCCGGTTGAGTCTCACGGGAGGATCACCCGCGTCGTGAGCGTGCGCGTCGTTCCCAAATTGGCGTTGGTCTTGTCAGTCTTCGGTACCCACGTGATGGTGATATCGGCGCTATTGGTTGTGCCGGCGGTCGGCGTAATGGCCAGCGTACCGCCCGGCAGTCCCGTCTCGGTGGCTGGATTCGCGATATTCGTCTGCCACGTCGTCATCGTCGCCGAGGGTATGGTTACGCTGTTATTGGTCCACATGGTGCTCGCGATCTCGCTGGCGAACAGCGCCGCACGGCTGCGGTCTTCCGAGTCCACGGAAAAATTGATGGCGGTGGCCTCGAGGCCGAGCAATCCGATGAGTCCGAACGCGAAGATCAGAATCGACACCAGCACTTCCATCAAAGCCACGCCGCGCTGGGCGCCGCGGCGCGCGCCGCACCGACACCGCGGTCGCGGATGCAAGCGTAGGGTCGGCGCCGATTCCATGGGGGCTAACATCCGTAAGGATTGGTGGCGGAGAGCGTCTGCGACGGATCGCATAAATGTATTTGGCCGCCCAAGGCGACCTCGACGTTCAACGGGTGATCGGCCAGCGGATTGAGCGTGACCTGGTACTGCCATTGGGTCAAGCCATTGATCAGTTGGGTGGGAGGAAGACATTCAACACCGACGGGTCCGGGGGAGAGTTGCTGCACCAGACGGCCGGCGGAATTAAAACAGAGGGCCACGGGCGGACCCACGATCTGCACGGGGGAACCGTTCGATAGGATCACACCCGAGCCGACGAGCACCGCGGATTCGCTGGGATCGGCGGGAATGGTTTGCGCCGCCCAATAACTACCCGTGTTGAAACCACCCGCGAAGGACGCCGTGAAGCCGGGTTGCGGCGTCTGGGTGTTGGTGAGCGCGAACACCACTTGCCGGCTGCGCCGCAGCGCCTCACTCTGGGCGAGGCGAATCCCGTTTTGCAGCGAGTCGGCGACGGCACGAACCTTGACGTTGGCCACCCACTTCTGCATCGTGGGGACGGCCAATACCGTGAGCAGCGCAAAGATCGAGACCGTCACCATCAACTCGATCAGCGTGAATCCCGCGGCTCGCTTGGCGCGGTTCCTTAGCATTGCCCCGCCTTGGTCTCCCAAGTCGAAGTACAGCTGTTGATCCAAGCGGACGGCGCCGGCGCCGTCACGGTGGTGCCCTGGTTGCCTTGTTGGTCGATGAAATAATAGAACCCGGTCGAATTACCGCTGGAGTTGGACACGCCGATGGCCTCCAGTTGGAACGCCGTCGAGGTCTGCGTCAATCCGCTAAACGTGGATGGGGGATTGGTGAGCGCGTTCGGACAGGAAACCTGGAAAGTTCCGTAGGTGGTGACGGTCGAGCACGGCGGATTGAATCCATTGGCCGCGAGATAAGTCCGATTGTCCTGGAAGTACCGCTCCATGTTGGCGGCCATCGTCGTCAACCCGTTGGTGGCATTGATGACCTGCCCGCGGATCACGTAATTCCGGTAAGCCGGATAGGCGATGGCCGTGAGAATCGCGACGATGGCCACCGTGATCATGAGTTCGATCAAGGTGAAGCCCCGACGTAGGCTGCGCCCCGACCCAGACCGGTGCAGCACGGAGCGAGCAAGCGATTGGATTTTCACGGGAACGATACTCATGGCAGCCGGGGAATCCCACGCCACCATTCTAATGCAGGGTACCTTTCACGAAGCTTGCATTGCCGCATCCGTCGAAAGACTTGCGACAGCGATCACGTTCGCGGTTCGAGCCCCGCGAGGTGATTCACAAGAGGGCGTCTGTCACGACGCCGACAAAGCGCAGGGCAACACGACCTCGAGGAGACCGCACCCCTCGCCCGCCTCATTTCGCGCTGTAACCCCGCCCCTCCACACACGCGATAAAAGCACGCCGGTAGTCGGGCCCGTTCGATCCCAGACCCACCTGGTCCGAAGCCCATCGCTGGCATTCCTGCTTGTCGGTGGATTGCTGCTGCTCGTTTTGGCCGTTCTTCGGGTACATGAAGACCTGGCTCACGTCGCCCTGCGCAGGCGCATAGCTCTGAGCCGTCCCATCCGCCGCCTGGGCCGGTGCCGCCGCCGCGCCATCGGCGGCGGGCGCCGACTCAGCGGCCGGCGGCGGATCGGTCGCCGTGTAGCCGTCGTAATCCGGGTTCCACGTGTAATACACGTCGTTCGCATAATAATAGGGAACACCGCCATACCAATAGGTGGCGTAGGCCAGGGGCAGAACCGGCAGAAACCAGGAAAATCCCACCCCATAATACGCGCGCGGCCAGTATCCGCCCCGCCAGTATCCGCCGCCCCAATAGGCGCCGGTGGAATATCCCCGCCCATAACCGCCGCCCGGGTATCCGTACCCGACACGTGCGCCGTAGGCAGAGCCGTGGTACCCCGTACCGCCGTACGCATGGCCCGCCGCGCCGCCCGCGTAAGCAGTGCGACCGGCTCCGGCATAGTGGGCGCCGCCAGCGTAGTGGGCGCCAGCCGCATAATGAACCGCACCACCACCGGCGTGCCCGGCACTGCCCGCATGACCACCGCCAAAGCCGCCGCCGACATGGCCGCCGCCACCGCCATGACCGCCACCACCACCGTGCTGGGCTAGCGCGGGCGCGCAAGCTCCCATCAAGAGCCCCAATAGACCCGCCGCCAGTCCGTAATGCCGCCAGTGCATAGTGCTCTTGATACTCATCTGCGCCTCTCCATAACCGAAAAAGACACCGCCACTCAACTTCAACAACGCGGCAGCCACGATTTGGTGCACAGCGGT
>Ga0116230_10000290_pt1 | contig 42450 bp, 40 predicted proteins | sample S1TSphfallax_3_FD_88678 | JGI IMG/M metagenome (GOLD analysis project Ga0116230, IMG submission 88678) | Host-associated microbial communities from peat moss isolated from Minnesota, USA - S1T2_Fd - Sphagnum fallax MG | ecosystem: Host-associated > Plants > Peat moss > Unclassified | place... | reverse complement strand
GGTCGGGCCGGCGGCCGAAGCGCTCTTCGATCCCGCGTTCTGGGAGGCCCGCGGTGAACTCCGGGACGTGACGGGCGGACGTGGATCGGCCTGGTTCATCGGCGAAGCGGGCCGCTGGGTGCTGCGGCACTATCGCCGTGGCGGCTGGGTCGCCCGGTTCTCCACGGACCATTATCTTTGGAATGGCGAGGGACGGGTGCGTGCCTTCGCCGAGTGGCGTTTGCTCGACGAGTTGTCGCGGCAGGGCTTGCCGGTGCCCAAGCCTTTGGGAGCCCGCTATTGCCGCAATGGGCCGGTGTATCGCTGTGACCTCATCACCCTGCGTATCGCCGGCGCCCACACTTTGAGCGCGTTGTTGGCGGCAGCGCCGATATCCCCGCGTACGTGGACGGCAGTGGGGGTCGCGGTTGCGCGCCTGCACGCAGCCGGCGCGGATCATGCCGATCTCAATGCGCATAATATTCTCGTTACCTTCGATGATGAGGCGGGTTCCAATCCCAAGGTGAGCGTGATCGATTTCGACCGCGGCCGTCGTCGGAGGCCCGGCGCATGGACCCGCCGCAATCTCGCCCGGCTGCGGCGGTCGCTCGAAAAAGTCACTGCACCGTTGCCCGACGGCCGCTTCTCGGAAGCGGCCTGGAGAAGCCTCGTGGACGGATATGCGCTTCCTCTATAGCTGCCTCGTGGAAGTGCTGAGACCGGTCGCATTCGCCGTCGTGTTGTGGCGCGGGTTGCGGGATCGAGGCTACTGGGAAGGGCTCGGGGAGCGTTTCGGTTTCGGGCGGGCGACTGCACCGGATGCGAGGGCAGTCGATGGGACGGCGGCGGATGCCGCTCCGGTCAGCGTGTGGGTGCATGCGGTTTCGTTGGGAGAAGTCACGGCAGCGGCATCGCTGATCCGTGCGCTCCACACCGGCCGCACGGGGATGATCATCACTCTCACCACGGCGACACCGACCGGCCGCGCCCGTGCGCGCGATCTGCTCGGGCGTTCGATCGACGTCCGCTTCATGCCCTATGACACGCCGGGCGGGATGCGGCGGCTCCTCGAACGCCTGCGACCCCGGTTGGTCATCATCATGGAGACGGAACTCTGGCCCAATCTGTTCCATGAGTGCCGCCGCAGGCGTATTCCCGTGGTGTTGGCAAACGCGCGGGTGTCGCCCAAATCGGTGCGCCGCTATCGCCATTTCGGGACCTTGTTCCGCAGCTTGTTCGCGGGCGATGCCTGGGTGGCGGCGCAGAGCGCGGACGATGCGGCCAGGTTCATGGAGCTGGGTGCGAATCGAGACCGAACTCAAGTCATCGGCAACATCAAGTTCGACGTGCCTTCAAACGCGGCCACGCTCGAACGCGGCCGGGCATTACGTGCCGAGAACTGGAACGATCGCCCGGTGTGGGTGGCGGGCAGCACGCATGCGGGCGAGGAAGAGGAGTTGCTGACGGCGCATGCCGCCGTCAGAGAAGATGTCGACGGGGCGTTGCTGCTGCTGGTGCCGCGCCATCCGCAGCGCTTTGCGGCAGTGGCGGAACTGCTGCTTCGCCGCGGCATGAGCTTCGAACGTCGCAGCACCGGCGGGGTGCCGCGGCCGGAGACGCAGGTGCTGCTGGTCGACACGGTCGGCGACCTGTCGATGCTCTATGCGGCCGCAGACGTGGCGTTCGTCGGGGGCAGCCTCGTCCCCATCGGGGGACACAATCTGCTCGAGCCGGCGGCTTTGAGCGTACCCGTGATCACCGGTCCATCGTACGAGAATGGCTTGGAAATCGCCGAACTGCTGCTCAAGGAGGGCGGCGCACTCGCGGTGGCCGATGCGTCCGAGCTGGCCGCTGTGCTGAAACAGCTGCTCGTCGACCCGGAGCGGCGGCAGCGGGTGGGCGCCCGCGCGCGGCAGGTGGTCGAAGCCAACCGCGGGAGCCTTGCGCGGTTGATGCGGCTGCTCGAACCCATCCTCGCCGGTGAGGCCGGCACACCCGGCGGTTCAGCCGGGCGCTCCCCGCCTATTTCAGCTGGGCATTGAGGCGACGCAAGCTTTGTTCGGAGAGGATGCCCGCGGCCTGCTGTAATTTGAGCACGTTCATGATGTAGTCGTAGCGGCTCCGCGAGTAATCGGTCTGCGCCTGGATCCAGAGACGCCGTGACTCGAGAACGTCCACCGCCGTGCGCGTTCCCGCCTGATAACCCGCTTCGGTCGCGGCCAGCGCGGCGTTGTTCGATTCGACCGCGCGACGCAGAGCCTTGACGCGGTTGATCTCGGAGATGACGCCGAGGTACGCATCGCGCGCATCGTGCTCGGTTTGCCGCGCAACCCTCTCCACGCGCTCCTTGGCGGCCCGATGCAGATACGTGGCCTGGCGCACCTGTGACGAGACCATCCCGCCGGAGTAGAGCGGGAAGGTGAGCTGGATGCCGATGGAGCGCTGGGTCTGATCAAGGTTCGAGCTGCCGTAGGGCAAGCCGTCCGTGTACACGCTATCCGCATCGGTATGCAATTTGTAGCCGCTTGCGACCAGGTCGAGCGACGGATAATGACCGCCCCGTGAGGAGCTCACGTTTTCTCTGGCGATGTCCGCGGCCAGCCGGCTCGACACGAGGGACAGGTTTTGTTGCAGAGCCATATCGACCCAGCGTTCCTCGCTCACCGGATCAGGGTTGTCCATCGTGAACGGTTCGACCGGACGCGCCAACGTGTCGAACAGATCGCCGGTAATCTCGCGAAGGAATTCCTGTGCCGATGCCAGATCGCGCTTCGCGGCGATGACGGCAGCCGCACTGCTGTCATGCGAGGCGCGCGCCTCCTCCACATCCGTGGTCGCGATCAATCCCACTGCAAGGCGTTGTTCGGACTGCTCCAGCTGTCGAGTGACCGATGCGAGAGCAGCTTCCTGCGCGTCGAGGGCGTCTTGCGCGGCGAGCACGTCGAAGTAGCGCTGTGCGACGCGGGCGATGAGATCCTGTTGCGCCGCCTGATAATCCGCCTCGGCCTGTGCGACCTGCGAATCCGCACGCTGCAAGGCCACCCAGTTTTCCCAGCGAAATATGTTTTGCCTGAGGTCGACGCCGTACTTGCGGGTGTGGGTGTCCGTATTCCCATTGAAGGGGAAACTTTCGACGATGGTGGGTCCTCCCGCCACGGTCACATCCTCGGTCAGGTTCGAGGGGCCGCTATCGTGCTCCTTGCTGGCCAGCGCGCTGCCCGTCAATTGCGGCAGCAGCGCCGACACCGCTTGAGGTTTCGACTCGAGTGCCGCAAGCCGGTTCGCCTCCGCTTCGCGCAGCTGGGGATCGTTTTGAAGCGCTCGCTGATAGACCGCCAGCAAATCCGCGGCGAATGCGATGTGGCAGCTGAGACTCAAGCCAAGTAGTGTCAGGGCACGCATTTCGCAACGCGGCAGGAGTCAATATTGGGGGATGGTTGGATCGAGATCCCGGGACCAGGCGTGGATTCCACCAGTGAGATTCACGACTGACGCAAACCCCTTTGCGTCCAGAAAACGCGCCACCTGCATGCTCCGTCCGCCGGAATGGCAGATCACGACAGTCTCCGTGCCGGGATCGAGTTCGCCGAGGCGGTCGGGAAGCTCCCCCATCGGAATGTGGATGAGCTCCGCCGGGACCGGTGCCACCGCGATTTCCCAGTCTTCCCGCACGTCCAACAACGTCATATGCCGGCCTGCAGCGCGGCGCTGCAAAAATTCCTTCGGATCTATTTCTGTCAGCATTTGGCCGTGACCATCAGAATACGAATCCTTGTGGTGAGGCTGCATTGATGAGGGGATCGATCACTGTTTCGAACAGACTTTCGCGAATCCATTCCGCACTGTCAACGCGGCGTACCAGAACGGCATCCATGACGGGCGCCACACCGACGACTGCAAACAATCGTCCGCCCACGCGCAATGCCCGCTCGAATCGAGTATCGTAGACAGGCAGGGAGCCGGTGACGGCAATCACGTCATATTCGCCCAGGGAAGCGCTGCTGAGAGCATCTCGTGTTTCCAATTCAACCCGTGCCTCCGGCACCGCCCGGAGGTTCGCGGTCGCCGCCGCCGTCAACTCCGCACGAATATCGATCGAGCGCGTCGTGCGCGCGAGCAAACCCATGCACGCGGCCAGATATCCCGTCCCCGTGCCGACCTCGAGTGCGCTGTCGACGTCGCTCACCGCCAATGCCTGCAGCATCCGCCCTTGCAACAGAGGCGCGAGCATCGTCTGGCCGAAGCCGATTGGAATCGGGGTGTCGGCAAACGCCAGCTCGCGATAGGCCGCCGGCACGAACGCCTCGCGCGGCACCGATGAGAGCACATCGAGCACTCGAGGATCGAGCACCTCCCATGTGCGGATCTGTTGATCGACCATCTGTCTGCGAGCTGCCAGCGTGTCCATAGATTCTTGCCTGCGATTAAGGCCGATGATTATGGTCAATTTCACCAGGGGACGCGAGTCCCTTGCGCTATTGTGACGCTTGGTCGTTATTGAGGTCCGAATTGCCTGTGTCCGCCGTGTTCGTGTGGGTGTTGACCTCAGCCGTGCTTGCCGTGGGCGCAAGTGTGCTCGTGCTACGAAATCGTCGGCAACTCCGGGCCGTCAGTGAATTGTCCGCGCAACTGCGGCGGATTCAGAGCACCGGCAGCACCGGCAGCACCGGCCGCATCGAACTTCAGGGCAAGTCCGAGGCGCTCGAGCAGCTGGGCTCGGCTGTCAACTCGTTGCTGGAGCACATGGAGGAACGCGGCGCCAGTCTGCGAGGTCGCGAGCAGCTGTTCCAACGGCTCGTGGAAAACGTGCAGCAAGCGGTGTTGGTTCATCGCACAGAGATCGTGTTCGCCAATGCGCGCTTCCTAAGCCTGCTCAAGCTGACGGCGGCCGAGGTCATCGGCCGGCCCCTCACGGATTTCGTCACGTCGGAATATGTCGAGTTGGTCGACAGCAATCTGCGCCGCCGGCGCAGTGGCGAACCCGCGGCCGAACGCTATGAAGTCGAGCTGCAGGGTTCGATCGGCGAGATCACGCGTGTCGAGTTGTCGAGCACCGTCGTCGACGACTCGGGTGAGCCGTCGCTCTTGCTCACGGCGTTGGAGATGTTGCCCGAGGCGGTGACGGCGGGTCCGCCGCTGCCGGTCTCACAACCGCGGGCCATGGCGACTCTCGATGCCATGGGCGAAAGCGTGGTCACCGTGGATGCCGATGGCCGGATCGATTACGTGAATCACGCGGCAGAGACGCTGTTGGGCCAACGCGTTGACCAGGTGCTGGGCCGGACCTTTTCCGAGGTGGCCTCGCTGGTCGATGAGACGGACCGGCACCCGCTCGGCGATCCGATTCGCCTGGCGCAGTCGACCGGCGGCCGCGTGTCCATCGGGCGCCGGGCGGTGCTGGTGCCCGCGAACGGCGCCGCCGAACGTTCCGTGGAACTCAGCGTCACGCCCCTCAAGGCGCAGCGCGGCGAGACCCTCGGATTGGTGCTGGTGCTGCACGACACCAGCGAACTGCGCGGGTTGACCCGCCAGATGACCTATCAGGCCAGTCACGACGCCTTGACCGGGCTCGTCAATCGCCGCGAGTTCGAACGTCGTTTGCAGGAAGCGATGGATTCCGCCGAGACCGGCGACGCGGCGCATGCGCTGTGCTACCTGGATCTGGATCGCTTCAAGGCCGTCAACGATACGTGCGGTCATACCGCCGGCGACAATATGCTCCGCGAGGTGGCGTCCATCATCAAGGAAGCCGTCCGCGATTCGGACACCGTCGGGCGCATCGGTGGCGATGAATTCGCGCTGTTGTTGGTCGGGTGCCCCCTCGAGAAGGCGCGCCAGATCGCCGACGACGTGGTGCATTCGGTGAGCGATTACCGCTTCGTATGGAAGGACAAGATATTCAACGTCGGCGTCAGCATCGGTCTCGTGGAAATCGGGCGCGGCGGCGGAGTCATTGAAGATCTCATGAGCTCGGCGGATTCGGCCTGCTACGTCGCCAAGAAACAGGGCGGCGTGCACGTGCATGTGTACTCGGCACGCGAGGAGGCGAATGCGCGCCACACCGGCGAGATCCATTGGCTGCAGAAGCTGCAGGGCGCGCTGCGCGACAACAAATTCGAACTTTATTCCCAGCCAATCGTGCATGCCCAGGCGGGCGGCCTACGCGGTCCTGCGCTCGAGGTGTTCGTGCGCATGGAAAGCGAGAACGGACAGCCGGCCGCACCGCCCGTGGAATTCATCCGTGCCGCTGAACGCTATCGGCTGATGCCCTTCGTCGATCGTTGGGTGGTGCAGACGGTTCTGTCTGCGTTGGGGCGCGGCGGCTTGAAGCTGCCGCCGGGACGCAGCGTCGCGATCAACATCGCCGGGCAAACCTTGGGCGATGCGGATTTTCTCGAGTTCGTGGTGGAATGTTTCGACCATACCGGAGCCACTCCCAGCGAAATTTGCCTGGAGATCACGGAGAGTTCCGTGGTCGCCAATCTGGATCATGCGCGACGCTTCATTGCCGTGCTGCATGGGATGGGATGTGAATTCGCGCTGGATGACTTCGGCAGCGGCGTGAGCTCATTCTCGACGTTACGGACCCTGCCCATCGATTACCTGAAGATCGACGGCTCCTTCATCCGCAATCTGGCCTATGACAGCGTCAACCAGGCGATGGTGGCGGCGATGATCGATCTATCCCGCAGCTTGAATTTCCGCATCGTCGCCGAGCACGTGGAAGATCAATCCTCGTTGGATGTGGTGCGCCGCATGGGCATTGATTTCGTCCAAGGGTTCGTCGTCGGCCGGCCGCAGCCCTTGTCCGTCACCCCGGCTGCCACCTAGCTTATAACCGCCTGGCAGGAGCTTATAACAAACAACTCTGGTGTGGTCCCGCGCTTAGGGGGAAAATCGCAGGATTAGTGGTCGGAGGTGCGAGATGCCCATTTATCAAGACAACACCAAGTCCATCGGCCGAACGCCGCTGGTGCGGATCAACCGGCTGGATGCAGCGAGCGGTGCGACCATCCTCGCCAAAATCGAGGGTCGCAACCCGGCCTACTCGGTCAAATGCCGTATCGGCTCCGCGATGGTCTGGGATGCCGAAGAGCGTGGCGTGCTGAAGCCCGGCATGTCGATCGTCGAGGCGACCAGCGGAAACACCGGCATTGCGCTGGCCTTCGCCGCCGCTTCGCGCGGCTACGGCTGTGTGCTCACGATGCCGGATACCATGAGCATGGAGCGACGCAAGGTGTTGATCGCCTTCGGCGCCAAGCTGGTGCTGACTCCGGGCGCCAAGGGCATGAAGGGCGCGATCGCGAAGGCCGAGGAATTGGCCGCGGCGGACCCCGGTAAATTCGTCTTGATGAGGCAATTCGACAATCCGGCCAACCCGGCCATCCATGAGAAGACCACCGGCCCTGAGATCTGGGAGGATACGGAGGGCAATATCGACGTATTCGTGGCAGGCGTCGGCACCGGTGGCACGCTCACCGGCGTGTCGCGCTATATCAAGGGAACGCGGGGCCGGAAGTTGTTGACGGTGGCCGTGGAGCCCTCCCACTCACCTGTCATCAGCCAAACCTTGGCGGGGCAGCCAGCGGCTCCCGCGCCGCACAAGATCCAGGGCATCGGCGCCGGGTTCATTCCGAAGAACTTGGATTTGTCGCTGATCGATCGAGTCGAGCAGGTGAGCAACGACGAAGCGATTGCCACCGCGCGGTTGTTGGCGCGTGAAGAGGGGATTCTCTGCGGCATCTCCTGCGGCGCGGCCATGGCCGCGGCCTTGCGCCTCGCGCGGGAGCCGGCGCAAAACGGCAAGACCATCGTCGTGGTTCTACCCGATGCCGGCGAGCGCTATTTGTCGGGCGCCCTGTTCGAGGGCTTGTTCGCCGACGTGGAGAAGATGCAGGCAGTTGCCTGACGCGCCATGAGTGCCCTAGCCCCATCCAAGCCGGCCCCTCCCGCAAAAGCTCCCGCCGATGGGCTCGATGAACTGGCGGCCGCCTTGCTCGGCAGCTACAAGAACGACGAGCGTGCGCGGCGCTTCTCACACCGGTACCTGCCCTCTCGCGAGGCCATCGTCGCGGTTCTTGAGGGCGTGCTCGACCTCATGTATCCCGGTTATTTCGGACGCCGCGACCTCAATCTCGACAACTTGGGCGCTCATATCTCGGAGGCGGTGGCTGCGCTTGCGCCGAGAATCGAGCGGGAGATCGAGCATTGTCTGTGTTATGGCCGCGAACGTGATCTGTCCGCGACGGTCGCGACGGGCGAGTGTGCGTCAAGTGCACGCGAGCTCACGCGAATTTTTCTAAGGCAGTTGCCGGCTATCCGCGCCCTGTTGCTCTCCGACGTCCAGGCTGCCTTCGACGGCGATCCGGCGGCGACCAACCTGGACGAGGTGGTGCTGGCCTATCCAGGTCTCCTGGCGGTGAGTGTTTACCGGATCGCGCACGCACTGCATGATCTCGGCGTGCCCATGATGGCCCGGATCATGACCGAATGGGCCCACTCGAAAACCGGTTGCGACATCCATCCCGGCGCACGCATCGGCGCCGCATTTTTCATCGATCATGCCACCGGCGTGGTCATCGGCGAAACCACCGATATCGGCGATGGCGTGAAGCTGTATCAGGGTGTGACGCTCGGGGCATTGTCTTTTCCCCGCGATGCATCCGGCCACATCATTCGCGGCAGGAAGCGTCATCCGACGGTCGAGAGCGGATCGACCTTGTACGCGAATGCCACCGTACTGGGTGGCGATACGGTGGTCGGCGCCGGCAGCGTCATCGGCGGCTCGGTGTTCCTCACCCATAGCGTCCCGCCACGCTCACGGGTGTCGCTCAAGGAGCCGGAGCTGCGCGTCGCAACGCGCGACGGTGCGCCGGATCCCGACGCAATCTACTTCGATATCTAGATTACTTCGATGGTCAGAACATCAGCCGTCCCACCAGCGGGACCATCAACAGTGCGACGATGTTGATGATCTTGATGAGCGGATTGATCGCGGGTCCCGCAGTATCCTTGTAGGGGTCTCCCACGGTATCGCCGGTGACGGCCGCCCTGTGTGCATCGGAACCCTTGCCGCCGAAATGACCCTCTTCGATGTATTTCTTGGCGTTATCCCAGGCACCGCCGCCGGTGGTCATGGAGATGGCGACGAAGAGGCCGGTGATGATGGTACCGATCAGCAGGCCGCCCAATGCTTGGACGCCGAATCCGGGTCCCATCAACCAGTTGACTGCGAGGACCAGGACGACCGGCGCCAGGATGGGCAGCAGCGAGGGAACGATCATTTCCTTGATGGCGGCTTTCGTCAGCATGTCGACGGCGCGCGAGTAGTCGGGCTTCGCCGTGCCCTCCATGATGCCGGGTATCTCGCGAAACTGGCGCCGCACCTCGTTCACCACCGAACCCGCCGCGCGACCGACGGCTTCCATGGCCATGGCGGCGAACATATAGGGAATGAGGCCGCCGGTGAAGAGGCCGATGATGACCGCGGGATTCGACAGATCGAAACTGGTGGCATGTCCCAGGACCTCGTCCAGCTTATGGGTGTAATCGGCGAACAGCACGAGCGCCGCGAGACCGGCCGAGCCGATGGCATAACCCTTGGTGACGGCTTTGGTGGTGTTGCCCACGGCATCCAGGGGGTCGGTCACAGCGCGGACCCTGGCATCGAGCCCCGCCATTTCCGCGATACCGCCGGCGTTGTCGGTGATGGGCCCGTAGGCGTCGAGCGCAACGATCATGCCCGTCATGGACAGCATCGCCGTGGCGGCGATGGCGATGCCGTAAAGGCCCTCCAGCTGATACGAGGCCCAAATGCTCAAGGCAACGGCGATCACCGGCAGCGCGCAGGCCTTCATGGAGACCCCTAGGCCGGCGATGATGTTGGTGGCGTGGCCGGTTTGCGATGCCGATGCGACATGCTGCACGGGCCCGTATTCGGTGGCGGTGTAGTACTCGGTAATGACGATCATCGCGGCGGTGAGGGTGAGTCCGACCAGGGTGCAAAGCCACATCGACGTGGCGTGCAGCCCCATGATGGCCTTCGATACCCCATAAAAGGCCGCCGCCGAGATCGCGCCGGAAACAATCACCCCTTTGTACAAGGCGTTCATGATCTTTCCGCCTTCCTTCGTGGATACGAAAAAAGTGCCGACGATCGAGGAGATGATGGAAATGGCGCCCAATACCAGCGGGAACAGCACGGCACGCTCGCCCAGGTCGACCATCACCAAACCACCCAGGAGCATCGTGGCCACGAGAGTGACGGCATAGGTTTCGAAAAGATCGGCGGCCATGCCCGCACAATCTCCCACATTGTCGCCCACGTTATCGGCGATCACCGCCGGATTGCGAGGGTCGTCCTCCGGGATGCCGGCCTCGACCTTGCCGACGAGATCCGCCCCCACATCCGCGCCCTTGGTGAAAATTCCGCCGCCCAATCGCGCGAAAATGGAGATCAGCGATCCACCGAAGGCGAGACCGACCAGCGAGCGCAAGGCCGCCTCCGGATCGTCCGTCACGTGCAGCATCACGACGTAATAGCCCGCCACTCCCAATAATCCCAAGCCCACCACCAGCATGCCGGTGATGGCTCCGCCCCGAAAAGCCACTTTCAAGGCGGCGTTGATGCCGTTGTGCGCCGCCTGCGCCGTGCGCACATTGGCGCGCACGGAAATGAACATGCCGATATAACCGGCAAGCCCCGACAGCAGCGCACCGACGGCGAAGCCGCCGGCCGTCGGCCATCCCAAAAACAACCCAAGCACCACGAAGAGGATCACGCCCACGACGGCGATGGTCGAATATTGACGATTCAAATAGGCGTTCGCCCCCGCCTGGATCGCCGCGGCAATCTCCTGCATCCGTGCGTTGCCCACGGGTTGGGAGAGAATCCACCGTACCGAGATGAGTCCGTAAAAGATTGCCGCCACTCCAGAACCGATCGCCAGCCAAAGCGCGTCATCGAGTGTCATCGAGAATCTCCGTTCGTTTTGTGTTTTTGGAGGAAGACTACATGGTGAATTTTTTCTTCAGGCGTCGCGGCACTCCCACGCCCTTCAATGAGCCGTACGCGGGCACGCCCTTGAGATACGGAGGATAATCCTCGCCTTGGATGAGCGGTACCAGGTAATTCCGGCAGGCTGCGGTGATGCCGAAACCGTCAGCGGAGATGTAGTGTGCGGGCAATTTTTTTTCGCGGTTCGCGACCGCCGCGAGAGGCGCCTCGCCGATGCTCCAGCGATAAGGTTTGGAGGACTTGCGGACGATGACCGGCATCACGGCATTCTTGCCTTTGACCGCGAATTCGACCGCCGCCTTGCCCACCGCATAGGCCTGTTCGACGTCGACTTTCGAGGCGATATGGCGGGCGGCGCGCTGCAGATAATCGGCGACGGCCCAGTGAAACTTGTAACCGAATGCTTCCTGGGTCATCGCAGCAACGACAGGACCCACTCCCCCCAACTGCGCATGGCCGAACGCGTCCTTGGTGCCGGCCTCGGCGAGAAACTTGCCTTGCGCGTCGCGCACTCCCTCGGACACGACGATCACGCAGAAGCCGTGACGATTGACGGTTTTCTGCACCTTGTCCAGGAACCGGGCGCGATCGAAGGTCACTTCGGGAAACAGGATGATGTGGGGAGCAACGGCGCCGCCGGACCGGGCGTCCGGATCACGAGCCAACCCGCTGGCCGCCGCCAACCAGCCGGCGTGCCGTCCCATGACTTCAAGAACGAACACCTTGGTGGACGTGCGCGCCATCGAGGCGACGTCGAGAGCGGCCTCGCGCGTCGACACCGCGATATACTTCGCCGCCGAGCCGAAGCCGGGGCAGCAGTCGGTGATGGGCAGATCGTTGTCGACCGTCTTCGGAATTCCGATACAGGTGATCGGAAATCCGAGTTGTGTGCCGATTTCGGACACCTTCTGCGCGGTATCCATGGAGTCGTTGCCCCCGTTGTAGAAAAAGTAACCGATGTCATGCGCTCGGAAAACCTCGATCAGGCGCTCGTATTCGGCGCGATTCTTGTCGATTCCGGAAAGTTTGTACCGGGCGGAACCGAAGGCGCCGCCGGGCGTATAGCGCAGGGCAGCAATGGCGGCGCTGGTTTCCTTGCTGGTATCGATCAGATCTTCCGTGAGAGCACCTAAGATTCCATCCCGTCCGGCATAGACTTTCGCTATGTGTTTCCGGTACTTACGAGCGGTTTCCAGCAGACCGCAAGCCGATGCGTTGATGACGGCGGTGACGCCGCCGGATTGTGCGTAGAACGCGTTTCTCGCCGTTGAAGTTGTCATAAGGCGCTTAAGATAACATGGGGCCGTTTGACGAAGAGCCGCTTGCAAAGGTACGGTAGCGCGGTTTTTGGAATAACGAGAATCATGCGTATAGTTCTGTTGGGGGCTCCTGGATCTGGCAAGGGCACGCAATCGCAGCTCTTGGTCAAGGCGTATGGCGTGCCGCAAATTTCCACCGGCGATCTACTGCGTTCCGCGGTCGCCGCCGCCACCGAATTGGGGGTGCGCGCCAAGGCCGCCATGGATGCCGGCAAATTAGTGGATGATGCGACGGTGTTCGGCATGATCCGGGAACGTTTGAGCCATGCGGATGCGGCCAAAGGATTCATTCTCGACGGGTTTCCGCGCAACATTGCTCAAGCCGATGCGCTCAAGGATATGCTCGGCGAGTTGGGTCGTCCGCTGCAGGCGGTGGTGCTGCTCAATTTGGATCTCGGGGTGCTCTTCAAGCGGCTCACCGGTCGGCGCAATTGTGAGATCTGCGGCCAGGTGTTCAACGTTTACACCTCGCCGCCGGACGCGGCCGCCCACCTTGCGAAGATGGGTCATCTGCCGCAACTGGTGCAGCGGCCCGATGACCGCGAAGAGGTCATCGGCAAGCGGCTCGAGGTCTACGATGCGCAGACCAAGCCGCTGATCGCCTACTACAGTGATGCGAAGCTCCTCCGAGTCGTGGACGCCGACGCCGGCATGGAAACGGTCTTCGCAAGCATAGGGCGAGCTGTCGGCTCTTAGTCGAGCGCGGCGAGAAGGTGAATGCCGATTTCGGCGTGACGCCATCCTCCGAGCGCGTGCGAGTCGCGCCTTCCTGCGGCGATGGCTTTGAGTTCTCCGCGTGGGGCCAGCAGCTCCGGGCTCACCTCGAGTTCCGCCGCGCGGCTGTCGACCACTTTGGAGAGCCTTTCGATAATGAGCTTCTGTTCAGGAGTGGGCCGCGCATCCTGCCCGGGCTTGAAGTCGTCGAGCGAGTTCATTGACGACTCTTTGAGAGCCTGCAGCACGCCCTCGGCGAAACCTTCATTGAAATTCGGCGGCAACACCTTGAGGGCGCTCAAGGCCGATCGCGATCCCGGGTTGGCCTGTGCCACCGCGAACAAGGCGGCGTCCGGGAGTATCCATGCTCTGGGCAGATCGCGTGCTCGTGCAGTTCGCTCGCGCCAGATGGCGAGGCTCCTGGCGCGGGCGCGCGGTTCGGGGGCGAGCTGTGCTATGCCCCGCAGCCGTTCCCAGATCAGCGTCGGGTCCGGGTCGTAGAGCAGAGGGCTTTGCAGCGCTTCACAATCCTCCGCCGCCCAATGCGCGCGCCCGAGCCGTTGCAGTTGCTCGCTCAAGCGGTCGAAAAGTTCGCCCAGGTACAGCACGTCATCCGCGGCATACTCGAGTTGCGCACGCGTCAGCGGCCTTTTCGACCAGTCGGTGCGGGTTTGACCCTTGGGGATGGTCACGTCCAGCAAGGTCTTGACGAGTTCGGCGTAGCCGATTTGGGGTTTCATGCCGACGCAGCCGGCGGCGATTTGGGTATCGAACACGGGGGAGATGATGCGCCGGGTGCTGAGGTATACCGCTTCCAAATCTTGACGTGCCGAATGAATGATCTTCGGTGTTTGCAGCGTGGTCAACGCGGGCACCAACGGTTCGAGAATCCCCTCGGCCAGCGCGTCGATGCACCAGATTTGATCGAGAGCGGCCAACTGCAGGACGCACAGCTTGGGAAAAAAGGTGCGTTCGCGCAGGAATTCCGTGTCGACGCCGATCCTGGGCTGCGCCGCGATGCGTTCGCGCAGGCTCAAGATCTCGGAGTTTTTATCGACCCAAATCGCGTCGGGCATGCCTACGTTCCGCGTGTACAATTTGAACAATCGATTATGACTGAATGAATGATGCTGCGACTCTTAAAAGCATTTTGGGACATTGCTCTGTGGCGCAAGTCGCCGGCGCAGCTGCCGGCGTCGCTGTTCCTTCTGGGACTGTTGTCAGCGGCGGTGGCACTGTTGGAAGTCGTCGGCGCGCTGCTGCCGTCGAACCCTGACGATCGAATACTGACGCGCATAGTGCTCAGCGTGGGTTCGCCACTGGCCTTTGCGTGGGTGGTTCTGGCGGTGTCGCGTCATCGTCAACGTTTTTTACAGACCAGCAGTGCGCTGCTGGGTGTCGCCGTGCTCGCAGAACTCGTCCTGTACCCTCTCGGATCAGTGGTCAACATGATCGGCACCGATCGGCCCGCGGCCATTCCGTTCCTGCTGCTGTCATGCGTGGGTTTCATCTGGTATCTCCTTGCCTGCGCCAACATCTGGCGGGCTGCGCTCGATTCGGGTCTGGGCATCGGCATCGCCGTCAGCATCGGCTACGTCTTGCTTTCGTTCGCCCTGGACCAACAGTTGCTGCCGGACGCCTGACTCATGCATGTGCACATACTCGGGATTGCCGGTACCTTCATGGGTGGCGTGGCCGCCATCGCAAAAGCGGCGGGTCATCGCGTTACCGGGTCGGATCTCAACATTTATCCGCCGATGAGCACTCAGCTCAGCGAATTGGGGATAGAGTTCGTCGAAGGCTACGGTGCGGAACAGCTCGATATGAAACCCGACATGGTCGTCGTGGGCAATGCGTTGTCACGCGGCCGCCCGGTGGTCGAAGCCATGTTGGATCTTGGCCTGCCGTACACGTCGGGCCCGCTATGGCTCTCAGATCACGTGCTCAAGAACAAGCATGTACTGGCTGTTGCCGGAACGCATGGCAAGACCACCACGAGCAGCATGCTGGCGTGGATCCTGGAGGCCGCCGGCCTCAAGCCCGGCTTTCTGATCGGCGGAGTGCCCCAGAACTTCGCAGGCACTGCGCGGCTCGGCGAAGGCAATCACTTCGTGATCGAAGCGGACGAGTACGACACCGCGTTTTTCGACAAGCGGGCAAAGTTCGTGCATTACCGTCCGCGCACCGTGGTCCTGAACAATCTGGAATACGATCACGCGGACATTTACCCCGACGTAGCCGCCATCCGCCGCCAGTTCAACCAACTGCTCCGCACCGTGCCTGCCGCCGGCCGTCTGATCGTCAATGGCGACGATGCCGAACTCGACGCCACGCTGGCGATGGGATGTTGGACGCCACGCGAGACCTTCGGCGTGGGCGCGACTGCACAATGGTCCGCCTTCACCCGCGAGCGGGGCTCGGCCGAATTTGCCGTCCTAAAAGGAGGCGAGGAGGTGGCCCACGTCTCCTGGACGCTGCTCGGCCAACACAATGTGATGAATGCGCTGGCGGCGATCGCGGCTGCCGCTCATGTCGGGGTGACCCCCGCGGATTCCGCGCGCGCGCTTGGAGAATTCCGCGGCGTCAAGCGCCGGATGGAAGTGCGGGGTGTGATCGGGGGGGTCACCGTCTACGATGATTTCGCGCATCATCCGACCGCCATCGCCACGACTCTCGAAGGTTTGCGCGCGCGCGTCGGCACCGCCCGGATCGTGGCGGTGCTCGAACCGCGGTCGAACACCATGAAGCTCGGCGTCCATCGCGATCAGTTGGCGCCCGCGCTTGCGCTTGCCGACCGGGTATGGCTCCTGAACGCTCCTGACCTTGGGTGGGATCTGCCTGCCGCGCTTTCACCATTGGGCGCACGCGTCGGGTACACCGCGACGGTGGAGGCACTGGTTCGCGCCTTGGCGGATGAAGCCAAAGCCGGCGATCATGTGGTTCTGATGAGCAACGGCGGTTTCGGCGGGCTGCACGACAAGCTGCTCGCGGCGCTTCGGCGGCGAGGCGGCGCGCAGTGACCTCGCTCGCCTTGTTTCCGCTCAACATCGTGCTGTTTCCGGACGGGCCGCTGCCGCTGCGAATTTTCGAAACGCGTTATGTCGACATGGTGCGGTCGTGCATGCGCGAGGATCGCGGCTTCGGTGTGGTGCTCATTCGGGCGGGCAACGAGGTGGGCCCGGCCGATACGTTCGACGTGGGCACGATTGCGAAGATCACCGATTTCAATCAACTGCCTGACGGGCTGCTCGGACTGTCGTGCGTTGGCCGCGAGCGGTTTCGCATCCTCAGCAAGCGGGTCGCCAAGGACGGACTGAACCTCGCCGATGTCGAATTACTCCCTGCCGAGCCCAAGGTGCCGGTGCCGCCGCAGCATGCCCGCCTCGCCGAGCTGCTGGCGACGGTGCTGCCCCAGTTGGGCGAGGTCTACACCGACATGGAGATGTTTTTGGACGATGCTTCGTGGGTTTCACATCGGCTCGCGGAAATTCTCCCGCTCCCGCTGCCGCAGAAACAGGCGCTGCTCGAGCTTGGCGGTCCGCTCGAACGGTTGGATCTGTTGACGGCTATGGCCGGGAGCGAACCTCGGGATTCGGGCGCGAGCGAATGACATAAAAGCGGCGTAGTCCCAGACCCATGACGATGCTCCATGCGAGGACCAGCCAGCCGATGAACCCATCGAAGCGACTGAGCAAAAACCCGGCGGACGCGGAGCGCAGCGGCTGTGACAGTTCGTGCACGACCAGCATCACCCAAACCCATCCGGCGTGCAGACCCACACAGGCTGCAATGTTGCCGGTGACGACGCGGATGGTCCCGAGCACCACGCCGACTGCGAACAGACAGAGAAAAGCGTCCGCAATGGCCAGCGGATCGGCAAACAAATGCAAGGTGCCGGTCACCAGTGCGATGCCGCTGTAAGGGGTTACCTGCTCAGGCGGGATTTTGAAAGCAGCAAAGAAATGGGTCGCGGAATACAGCAGCGCCGTCAGGAAAATCGCCGCGGCGGTCCCCGACTCACGCTTGATCCCCGAGAGCATGGCGCCCCGTATGAAGGTCTCTTCGATGAATGCCACCGCCAAGCCGGAGAGCGCTTTGCCGAGAATGATTTTGGTCAATGTCTCCGGCGTCTGTGCCGAGGCGGCACCCCAATCCAGCAGCCGCAATTCGCTCATCAATCCGACCACCGCCGTCATGGTGGCGACGCCAAGCGCGAGGCCAAGCAGCATTTCGCGAATGAACCGTGGGCGCGCAAGCCCATACCCCAAGCTCGTGCGGTCCGCCACCCCCAGACGCCGTGCCGTCACGGAGAGGCCCACGAGCAACGCCAGCATCCCGATGCGCTCGCCGATTCGATGAAACGGGAAGCTGAAATACGGGTGCAACATCAGCCACGCGGGATAGGTCAAGGCCGCGATGCAGCCGAAGCCCAAGACGATCAACCCCAGAAACCACCCGAAGGTGCGCATGGCGTCGTCCTGGCAGCCCGCCTCAAGGCTCCTTGTGCAATCCGGGGAAGATGCGCTCCGCCGCCGCAATCGTGTCGTCGATGTCCTTGAGGGAATGCGCGGAGGACAAGAATCCCGCCTCGAACGCTGAAGGTGCCAGGTAGATCCCGGCGTCCAGCATGGCGTGAAAGAAGCGACGAAAGCGACCGACGTCGCTGGTCATGACCTGGGCAAAGGTGTCGACGTTCGGCTCGGCCGTGAAGAAGAAACCGAACATGCCGCAGACATGGTTGGTCGCCAAGGGAATGTCCGCGCGCGCCGCGGCTGCCTTGAGGCGGTGCATCAACTCATCGGTCCGGCTCGCCAGCCGGTCATGAAATCCGGGAACGCCGATCAGTTCCAATGTCTTCAGTCCGGCCGTCATGGCGACGGGATTTCCCGACAGGGTACCTGCTTGATAGACAGGTCCCAGGGGCGCCAGATGTTCCATGATATCGCGGCGGCCGCCGAAGGCGCCGACCGGCATGCCGCCGCCGATGATCTTGCCGAGCGTCGTGAGATCAGGGCGCACCCCGTACAGCGACTGCGCGCCGCCGAGCGCCACCCGAAAACCCGTCATGACTTCGTCGCAGATCAGCACCGCTCCGACGCGGTCACACTCCTCGCGGAGCGATTGCAGGAAGCCGGGCACGGGCGGAACGCAGTTCATGTTGCCGGCCACCGGTTCCACGATGACACAGGCGATGCGATCGCCGATCTCGGCAAAGGCCTGGCGCACCTGGGCCACGTCGTTGAAACTCAAGGTGACGGTATGTTCAGCCAAAGCTGCCGGCACGCCCGGCGAGGAGGGCACACCGAAGGTCAGCGCCCCCGATCCCGCCTTGATGAGCAAGGAGTCGGAGTGGCCGTGATAGCAGCCCTCGAATTTCACGATGGTGTCACGTCCGGTGAAGCCGCGCGCAAGACGAATTGCGCTCATGGTGGCTTCGGTGCCGGAGCTGACGAAGCGCACCAGCTCCACGGAGGGCATGAGCTCGATCACCCGCCGGGCGAGCGCGGTCTCGAGTTCGGTGGGGGCGCCGAAGGACAGGCCATCGGCAGCCACCGCCTGGACCGCCGCGATCACTTCCGGGTGTGCGTGACCCAAAATCATCGGACCCCAGGAGCCGACATAATCGATGAAGCGCCGACCGTCGGCCGCCGTGGCATACGCACCCGCGGCGCGCTTGAAGAAAACGGGCTCGCCGCCAACGCTGCGGAAGGCGCGCACCGGCGAATTGACGCCGCCGGGAATATATCGACAGGCCTCTTGGTACAGGCTCAACAAAGCTCTCCTAAACTCAAGGTGACTTCCAGACCGCCGTTCGACCGATTATGCGCCGCAGCAGAGCCGCCATGAGCCTTCATGACCTGAGACGTGATCGCGAGCCCAATGCCTTCGCCGCCGCTATCGCGATCGCGTGATTCTGCGACCCGGTAGAAGGGCTCGAATATACGCTCCAACTCGCCCGACGGCACCCCCGGGCCCTGATCGCGGATCACGATCGAGCGACCTACGCAGGCCACCTCCACCGCAACTCCGGCGGGACTATAACGCACGGCATTGCGCAGGACGTTCTCGATGGCGCTGGCGAGCAACTCCGGATTGCCATTGACCCGGGTCTTGGCCGCACCGACCAGCCGGACCTCGCAACCCTTGATCGCGCCCTCGAAGTTCGCGTCCTGAACCACCTGTTCCAGCACTTCGTCCAAATCGAATTCCTGCCGCTCGAAGGGCACATCCGCACCGTGCAAGCGGGCGAGCTTCAGTACCTGGCTGATGAGGCCGTCCAAGCGCTCGATTTCGCGCTCCAGACGCTCCAACTGCCTTGCGACGTCCCCGCCCGGATGTCGTGCCAGTCCCAAGGCGACCCGCATGCGCGCCAACGGCGAGCGTAATTCATGCGAGATATCGCGCAGCAGCTGCGTGATGGCGGCGCGATTGGCGCGAAGCTGGTCCGCCATGGCGTCAAAATCCCGCGCCAGGTCGGCGAGCTCGTCCTTGCGGTCTTCGAAGCCGGCGCTCACGCGAGGATGGTTCACGGCCAGGTCGAGCTTCTCCGCCGCGAGCATGCGGGCGCCCTCTTGAATGCGGCGGATCGGTGCGCTCAAGTGCTGGGCCAGCCACCAGCTGGCGAATGCACTCACCGCCAGCGCAATGCAGACGATCGTGATCGAGATGTTGGGGAGGGTCAGTGCACCGAAAACGCTCGGCCGCCGCGGCACCAGCAAGACGGTGTACGTGGCGCCGTCCGGGGCGACGATTTGCGGGGCATAGCGCGGTGCGCGGAAGTTGCCGGGCGGCGGCGGTTGCCCTTCGGTCACGAATTCCAAGCGCCGCTGCGCCGCCTCGGTGAGGTGTCTATCGAGGATGTCCCTGCCGTCCGGTCCGACGATGAAGATGTCGCGATCCGCGATGGCGTTGCGGTTGGCCTGCAACCAATCTTTCAGTGCGCCGATGCCATGCGTGCCCAAGACCTCCGATGCTTCGATTGCCAAATTCGGCCGGCGTTGCTGTTCCTGGGATTCATATTCGCGGGCGGCGACGGTGAAGGTGATGGCGACGCTGCCGCCGACGATGAGCGCCATCGCGATCCAGAACAAGACGAAGATGCGGACGAACAAGCTATGCATCACTCGCCCAAGTGAGCGTGTAACCGGAGCCGCGCACGTTCTTGATTTCGGGGTTCTTGCCCACCTCGAGATCGAGTTTGCGGCGCAGATTGCTGATGTGGGTGTCGATGCTGCGATCATAGGGCACGAGCTTGCGGCCTAGCGCCTGCTCGGTCATCGCCTCACGCGAGATCACCTGGCCGGCTGAGCGCATCAACAGCTCGAGGACACGAAATTCGGCGCCGGTGAGCTGCACCGGCGCATCGGCGACCTTCACCTGGTGAGTGCCGGTGTTGAGCACGATACGTCCCACGATGAGTTCATCGGGGGCGCTCAACCGGCCGCTGCGATTGCTGGCGCGCCGCAGGATGGCACGCATTCGTGCCACCAGCTCGCGCGGGTTGAACGGTTTGCTCAGGTAATCGTCGGCGCCGAGTTCGAGGCCGACGATCCGGTCGACGTCATCGCCGCGCGCAGTCAGCATCAGGATCGGGGTGTTGTAAGACGCTCCAAGCTTGCGCAGGACGTCGAAGCCGCCGACCGAGGGCAGCATGACGTCCAGGATCAGCAATTGGAATTCGCTTATTTTGAGCTCGGCGAGCGCATCACCGCCGTCGTGGACGCTCTTGACGTCGAAGTGCTCAGCCTCCAGATATTCGGTGAGCATTTGACACAATTCGCGGTCGTCATCCACGAGCAGCACGCGTGCATCGCCGGGCGACGGAGATTCCAAGAGATTGACGGCAGACGTAGTGATGGGGGGTGTACTCATGGGGTGAAGTCTAAGGGGTGCGGGTCCGGCTATTGCTGCATGTTGACACTTCTTTGCACGTGTGCGTGTGCTCCCTGACGGCCATCGCCCGTTGTTAGCCTTAAGATTCTGGTCTTTGGTTCTCGAACTCTCTTGGAGCACGATAATGATAGCGAAACAGAAACTGCTGGCGATGCTTCTCGCGACGGGTGGCGCTGTGGTCGCGGCCGGCGCGGGCTTCTCCATTGCCAGCGCGCAGGACGCGCAGGATGCAACTTCGAACGGCACGCCGACCGTGCCTTCCACCGGGCGTCACTGGCATCATGGTCGCTGGGGCATGATGCACCTTTACAGCAAGCTCGGCCTCACCACCGAGCAGCAAGCGTCGATCAAGGCGATATTCGCCGCGGCCAAGCCGTCGATGCAATCGCTGCGTCAGCAGATGCAGGCCAACCACCAGAAGCTCGAGTCGGTCACGCCGGACGATGCGAATTATTCCACGGTGGTGAGCGAAGTGGCCCAGACCAATGCCACACTGGCGTCGCAACGCACTACGGAGGCTTCCCAGCTGAATGCGCAAATCTATGCCCTCCTGACCCCGACCCAAAAGACCCAGCTGGCAACGTTGAAGGCGCAGTGGGCGGCCAAGGCGGCGGCATGGAAGGCGGCGCACACCAGCTCTTGAGACAGGCTCCGGTTCAAGGCCGGCTGCTAGCGTTGGATCGCTGTGATTCCCGATCGATGGAGCAGCTCGATGACGCTGTCGGGACCGACCAGGTGGCCGGTCCCGACGATGACCAAATAGTTCTTGTCGGCGTTCAGCAATGCTTCGATCTTGGGGAGCCACTTGCGATTGCGCGCAACGAGCAGCGACTGGTAGAGAGCCGGATCGTCACCGAACTCTGATTTCATTTCGCGGGTGAACCAGGCGGTGTCGCCATGCTGCCAGGCGCGCACCATGGCATTCACCTCCTGCGGCAATTCACGTGCTTCGGAGAGGCTCGAGACCAGATAGTCCGACTGCTCGTCGAGGGACAGGCCTTGGAACAATCCGATCTGGTCTTGCACCGTCTCGAGGCCAGCGATGCTCTTGTGATCGTGTTGTGCGCGGTCCAGGAAGTACATCTCGACACCCGACTGGGCCGCGAAGCCCAGCTGGGAGAGCTGCGCTTGAGAAATCGCCTCAGCGGCAAACCAGGGTGCGAATTGATCGAACTGGGCAAGGTCGACCCCCGCCGCGCCGGCCAGTTGGCTGGCTTTTTCATAGCGCTCACGGCCCATGACTTCCCGCAATGTCGTGGAATCCGGCAGCATGGCCCCGGCGAGCAATGCCGACTGCAGCGCCGTCGCGTCCACGTCAGCCAGGTTGATCTCCATGACCAGGCCGTCGGAGCGCGAGTAGGCGTCGAGGACCTCGGGCGCCAAGGGATAGTCCCCCGGTCGCAGCACATGGATCGAGCCCAGCAGAAACACCGTATTATGTTTACCGGTGAGCTCCCACAACGAGTGGTGTTCCGTCGCAGCTCCGCAGCATAGGCTGAGACTGAGTCCGCATAGCAGCAGCCCGGCCGCCCAGCGTCGCGCCGCTGCGCGGCGCGCGGCTGGAAGGACCGGCGCCACGCCGCGTCCCGTCAACTGGCGGAGGCCTGGCGCGCCCGGACGGGCAATGTCCAGCGAACCTCGGTCTCGAGCAGACCGTCATCATGCAGCACGAGCCGCCGGTATGCCGGTGGGCTGCCGTCGAGCGCGTAGCGCTCGCTGTGCGGCAGGAATTGCGCGCAGGTGGACGGCGTTCCAAGCAGCCTAACGCCGTTACGCTCGCCGTCGTACGCTTGGTGGACGTGCCCCCAGATGACCCCACGGACGTGGGGGTGCACGTCGATCACGCGCCAGAAGTCCTCAGAATTCGCAAGTCCAATGGCATCCAACCAGCGACTGCCCATGAGGATGGGATGGTGGTGCAGGCTCACCAGGGTAGGCGCCCCGGAAGCGTTGAGCGCCGTATCCAGCCGGGTGAGCTCCTCGAGCCCCAAGCGCCCGCCCACATGCCCCGGGTCGCAACTGTTCAACATGACGATCTGCCATGCGCCGAGCGCGTGCGTGCCGCAGAAGGCAAAAGGCGGTTCTTCGAGCGAAATTTGCATCACATCGACTTCGTCGTGATTGCCGGGAATGCACAGCACCGGCGTATTCAGATTGCCGAGGATGCTCTTGAAGCGCAGGTAGCCCGACGGATCGTCCTGGACCAAATCACCGGTGACCAAGACGGCCGCGTACTCTGTGCCGCCGGCAAAGGCATCGTCCAGCACATTGCGCAGGCTTGAATCGGTCTCAACGCCGCGCAAATGGCCGCTCGCGTTACCATAAAGATGCGGATCGGTGATTTGGAGAATGTGCATCACGGGTACTCTAGCAAAGCACTTTTCACGCTTCGGTGATCCAGGTCGGATAGTGTGACAGGTGCGTGACCGGCGCGTTCGGGGCGGCTATTTTCTTTCTGATCGTGCGCATGTCTGTTGCTGGCGACGCTCGCATCGGAGACAATAAGCGGTCGAAATCTTATAAGAGCAATTCATGCCTACCCGACGACAACTTGCCAATGCGATTCGCGCTCTTTCCATGGACGCGGTCCAAAAAGCCAATTCTGGTCATCCCGGCGCACCGATGGGTATGGCCGATATTGCCGAGGTCCTGTGGCGGGACGTTCTTAAGTTCAATCCCGGAAACCCCAATTGGTTCGACCGCGACAGGTTCGTCCTATCCAACGGGCACGCCTCCATGCTGCTTTACTCGGTTCTTCATTTGACAGGCTATCCGCTGTCGATGGAGGAGATCAAGAACTTCCGGCAGTTCGGTTCCAAAACCGCCGGTCACCCGGAACGGGAGACTCACCTTGGCATCGAGACCACCACCGGCCCGCTGGGCCAGGGAGTCGCGAATGCGGTGGGCATGGCGCTTGCCGAGCGTGCGCTGGCTGCGACGTTCAATCGTCCGGGCCATACCATCATCGATCATCATACCTACGTGTTCTTGGGCGACGGCTGCATGATGGAAGGCGTTTCGCACGAAGTGGCTTCCTTCGCCGGTACCCAGAAACTGGGCAAGCTCATCCTCGTGTACGACGACAACGGCATATCCATCGACGGGAAAGTGACCGGATGGTTCGCTGATGACACGGCGCTGCGCTTCGAGGCCTACGGATGGCACGTGCAACGTGGCATCGATGGTCACGATAGCGCAGCGATCTCGGCGGCGCTGGCGGCGGCGCGCGCCGCAACCGATCGGCCATCCTTGATCTGCGCGAAGACGGTGATCGGCTGGGGCGCACCCAACAAACAGGGCAGTCACTCGATGCATGGCGAGGCGGTCGGTGAGGCGGAGATCGCGGCAGCGCGCGCCCATCTCGGCTGGAGTTCGCCGCCGTTCGAAATTCCCGCCGAGATCCGCTCGGCGTGGGACATGCGCGAGAAGGGCGCCCGAGCCGAACAGGAATGGCGTGCACGATTCGCATCCTATAAGAGCGAGTTTCCGGCGCTCGCCGCGGAACTCGAGCGGCGGATAGCCGGTGATCTGCCGGGCGGCTTCGCGGATCTCGTGACCGCGTACATCGGGCGCACGCAAGCTGAGGCCAAGTCGCTGGCTACCCGTCAGTCCTCACAGGCAGCGCTCAATGCGTTCGGTCCGGCACTGCCCGAGCTGCTCGGAGGATCAGCCGATCTGACGCCTTCGAACGGCACGCTGCGCAAGGAGTCGGTGACGCTCACGCCGGAGGCTCCCGGCGGAAATTATCTGCACTACGGCGTGCGCGAGTTCGGCATGTCGGCCATCATGAACGGCGTGGCGGGTCATGGCGGGTTCATTCCCTACGGAGGGACCTTCCTGACTTTTTCCGACTACGCGCGCAATGCCGTGCGGATGGCGGCTCTGATGCACCTGAGGGTGATTTTCGTCTACACCCACGATTCCATCGGTTTGGGCGAAGATGGCCCGACTCATCAGCCCATCGAGCATGTGGCGAGCCTGCGCCTCATTCCGCACCTCGACCTGTGGCGCCCCTGCGATGCGGTCGAGACGGCCACTGCCTGGGGGGCGGCCATCGAGAACCGGGACGGACCCACGGCCCTGATCTTTTCGCGCCAGGGTTTGGCGCACGAAGAGCGCAACGCGGCGCAACTCGCCGCGATCAAGCGGGGTGGCTACGTGCTCATCGACGGAGGTGCCACGCCTGAGGCCATCGTGATCGCCACGGGTTCCGAGGTCGGCATTGCCGCCGAAGCGGTACGCAGCGCGACGGCTGCAGGTCGCAAGGTGCGACTCGTGTCCATGCCGAGCGTGACCACATTCGCGCGGCAGGACGAGGCCTACAGGGCGCAAGTACTGCCGCCGTCAGTGACTCGGCGCGTTGCCGTCGAGGCGGGCTCCACCGCTCCCTGGTATCAATACGTGGGACTCGGCGGTGAGGTTGTGGGCATCGATCACTTCGGTGCATCGGCGCCCGCTAAGGAGCTGTTCAAGGCGTACGGTTTCACGGCCGAGCATGTGCTGAAGGCGATCGATAAAGTTTTTGCAAAATAGGTATTGGACAGGCGGGAATCTTAGAGAGGCGGGAAGATGGCTATCAAAGTTGGCATCAATGGATACGGGCGAATCGGCCGGAATGTACTCCGCGCCTTGTACGAGGGCAAGCAACGCGAGGAGATCGAGATCGTTGCGATCAACGATCTGGGGGATGCGAAAACCAATGCGCATCTGACGCGCTTCGACACGGTGCACGGCCGTTTCCGTGGCGACGTGGAAGTCGACGGCGACTCCATGGTGGTCAATGGCGACAGGATCCGGGTGGTCGCGCAACGGGATCCGGCGAAGCTGCCGTGGGGCGAGCTCGGCGTCGAATTCGTGCTCGAGTGCACCGGTCTGTTCACCAGCAAGGCCAAGGCGTCGGCGCACATCGCGGCCGGCGCGAGCAAGGTGGTGATCTCCGCGCCCGGCGGTGAAGACGTCGATGCCACCATTGTGTACGGCGTCAATCACCACGTGCTGAAGTCCAGCTTCAGCGTGATATCGAACGCCTCTTGCACCACCAATTGCCTGGCGCCGCTCGCCAAGGTGCTGCACGACGAGATCGGCATTCTGTCCGGGGTCATGAATACCATTCACTCGTATACCAACGATCAGGTGTTGACCGACGTGTACCACTCGGATCTTCGCCGTGCGCGCTCCGCGACCATGTCGATGATTCCCACCAAGACGGGCGCCGCTGCGGCCGTCGGGCTGGTACTCCCTGAACTCAAGGGCAAGATCGACGGTTTCGCCGTACGAGTACCGACCATCAACGTGTCCTTGGTGGATCTATCCTTCAACGCGGCCCGCAATACGTCCATCGAAGAGATCAATGCGGCCGTCAAGAAGGCGTCGCTGGGCGACCTGAAGGGAGTGCTCGCCTACAACGACGGTCCGCTCGTGTCGATGGACTTCAATCACGACCCGGCGTCATCGACCTACGACGCGACGCTCACGAAGGTCATCCAGGGAACCATGGTCAAAGTCTGTTCCTGGTACGACAATGAATGGGGCTTCTCCAACCGAATGCTCGACACCACGCTCGCGTGGTCGAAGGCGCGCTAGGAGCCTCATGGCTCCGGGGGTGTGATATGAAAGTGAACAAGATGTCGAGCCTCGATATGGCCGGAAAACGCGTCTTGATCCGCGAGGATCTGAACGTGCCGATCAAGGACGGCGTCGTGACCAGCGATGCGCGGATACGCGCCGCCGTTCCCACCATCCAGGCGGCCCTCAATGCGAAGGCCCACGTGCTGGTGATGTCGCACCTCGGGCGGCCCACCGAGGGCGAGTTCTCGGAAGAGTTTTCGCTGGCCCCGGTGGCAAAGAGGTTGACGCAGCTTCTGGGGGTGCCGGTCGCCTTGAAGCGCGACTGGCTGGATGGTGTGTCGATCGGAGCCGGTGAAGTGGTGCTCTTGGAGAATGTGCGCTTCAACAAGGGCGAGAAGAAGGATTCGGACGAACTCGCGCGCAAAATGGCGGCACTCTGCGATATCTTCGTGATGGATGCGTTCGGCACGGCCCACCGCGCCGAGGCCAGCACTCATGGTGTGGCCAAGTATGCCAAGGTGGCCTGCGCTGGTCCGCTTCTGGTCAGCGAATTGACGGCGCTGGAAACCGCCCTGGAGAAACCGGCGCGCCCCTTGCTGGCGATCGTCGCCGGTTCCAAGGTCTCGACAAAGCTTACGGTGCTCGAATCGCTGCTCGCGAAGTGCGATCAACTCATCGTGGGCGGCGGCATCACCAACACCTTTCTCGCCGCGCTGGGCTTCAACGTCGGCAAGTCGCTGCATGAGCCGGACATGGTGGACATCTGCAAACGTCTGCTCGCGCAGTCGAAGGAACGCGGCATCGTGATTCCGATGCCGACCGATGTGGTGGTGGCCACCGAGTTCTCCGCCAAGGCTGAAGCCGACGTGAAGGCGGTATCGGCGGTGTCGCCCAACGAGATGATTTTGGATATCGGTCCGGACTCGGCCGAGGAGATGGCGAAGCTCATCGCCACCGCGGGCACCGTGCTATGGAATGGGCCGGTGGGCGTGTTCGAGTTCGAGCAATTCGGCGAGGGAACGCGCACCCTGGCGAACGCCATCGCACGAGCCAAGGCGTTTTCCCTGGCCGGGGGCGGCGATACGCTGGCGGCAATCGAGAAATACGGAATCGAGGACAGCATCTCGTACATTTCCACCGGCGGGGGCGCGTTCCTCGAGTTCGTCGAGGGCAAGAAGCTTCCGGCCGTCGATATTCTCGAGCGGCGCGCAGCGTAGGCTACAACCGGCCTACGCCTGAGGACGCGAAGCGCATGAACCAGGAGTTTCGCGGCACCGACCGCTACATTGCGACCGAAGAGCTGATGGCGGCGGTCAAAGCCGCGATGGTGCTGTCGCGCCCGCTGCTCATCAAGGGTGAACCCGGCACCGGCAAGACGCTGCTCGCGGCCGAGATCGCACGTGCCATGTCGAAGCCGCTCTTCGAGTGGCACATCAAGTCGACCACGAAGGCGCAGCAGGGATTGTATGAATACGATGCCGTTTCCCGGCTGCGCGATTCCCAGCTCGGCGACCCCCGGGTCAAGGACATCGGTAATTACATCCTCAAGGGCACACTTTGGGAAGCCTTCGACTGCGACGTTCAGCCGGTGTTGCTGATCGACGAGATCGACAAGGCCGACATCGAATTTCCCAACGATCTGCTGCGCGAACTCGACCGGATGGAGTTCTACGTCTACGAGACACGGACGACCGTGCAGGCGAAACACCGTCCGCTCATCATCATCACGAGCAACAATGAGAAGGAACTTCCCGACGCGTTCCTGCGGCGCTGCTTCTTCCACTTCATCCGCTTTCCCGACGAGGCGACGATGCGCCAGATCGTCGACGTGCACTTTCCGGATTTGAAGCGCGAGCTGCTGCACGAGGCGTTGACCACGTTTTTCAAGATCCGCGAGACGCCCGGACTGAAGAAGAAGCCGACCACCTCGGAATTCCTGGACTGGATCAAGCTGCTCGTTGCCGACGACATACCTGCCGAGGTCTTGCGCAGCGACGATGCCAAGAAGTTGATCCCGCCGTTGTATGGGGCGCTGTTGAAGAACGAACAGGACGTGCATTTGTTCGAGCAGCTGCTCTTTCTGAACCGCCGGAATGCTCGTTAGATTTTTTCTGCTGCTGAAGAGCGCCGGCGTTCCGGTATCGATCACCGAGTTGCTGACCCTGCTGGAAGCGCTGCGCGCGAATCTGAGCGACGGCAGCGCCCAAGGGTTCTATTTCCTGGCGCGCACCTGCCTGGTGAAGGATGAGCGGCATTACGATCGCTTCGACCGGGCTTTCGCGGCGCACTTCAAGGGTGCGGAGGATCTGTTCGCCTTGTTGCAGCGGGAGCTGCCGCAGGATTGGCTGGCCAAGCTGTCGATGAGCACATTGAGCGCAGACGAGAAGGCGGCGGTCGAAGCGCTGGGGGGATGGGACAAGTTGATGGAGACGTTGAAGCAGCGCCTCGAGGAGCAGAAGGAAAGACACCAGGGGGGCAGCAAGTGGATCGGTACGGCAGGCACCTCGCCGTTCGGCGCCCATGGCTACAACCCGGAAGGCGTGCGCATCGGCCAGGACAAATCCCATCATCGCCGGGCCGTGAAGGTCTGGGATCGGCGCGAATTCGCAAACCTGGATGATGGGGTGGAGCTCGGCACGCGGAACTTGAAGGTGGCTTTGCGCAGGCTGCGGCGTTTCGCGCGCCGCGGCGCGGCGACCGAATTTGCCTTGAGCGACACGATCGATGCGACGGCACGGTCCGGCGGCTGGCTCGACATCAAGATGGTCGCCGAGCGGCACAATGTCGTGAAAGTGCTGCTGTTGCTCGATGTGGGCGGTTCGATGGACGACCATGTCAAAGCATGCGAGGAACTGTTTTCAGCCGCACGCAGCGAATTCAAGCATCTTGAATCCTTTTATTTCCATAATTGCCCCTATGAGGCGCTGTGGCGGAATGCGAACCGGCGCTTCAGCGAGCATGTCGACACGGTTCAGGTGCTCCGGACGTACGCCTCGGACTACAAGCTCATTCTGGTCGGCGACGCGACCATGAGCCCCTACGAAATCAGCCAAGCCGGCGGCAGCGTGGAACATTGGAATGCCGAGCCCGGCAGTGTGTGGCTCAAGCGCCTGACGAAAAGCTACCCCAAGTTTGCATGGATCAATCCCCAGCCGCAGGCCGGTTGGGGCTACACCCACTCCATCAAAATGATCGGCGAATTGTTGGAAGGGCGGATGTACCCGCTTACCTTGAGCGGATTGGATGACGCAATAGACGCTTTGAGCTGAGAACCGGTGGCATACTGGGGCCAGGCTGCAAAGCCACTGCAAGGGATGTCTAGTGGATCAGGAAACTCGCAACCTGGGCCTGGTACTCACGGGCGGCGGCGCACGCGCGGCCTACCAGGTCGGAGTTCTCAAGGCCATCGGTGAGTTGTTGCCGCGCGGCGCGGCCTGCCCTTTTCCCGTCATCACCGGCACCTCCGCCGGAGCCGTCAGCGCGATCGCCCTGGCCTCCGATCCGGCGCATTTCCGGCATGCGGTGGCTTCGATCGAGCGGGTCTGGCGTGAGTTCCGGGTGCACCATGTGTTCAAGGCCGATCCGGTCAGCGTATTGCGCTCCGGGCTGCACTGGATGCTCGCGCTGCTCACGGGCGGCTGGCTCGTTCACCCGCCGAAGTCCTTGTTCGACAATGCGCCGCTCTGGGATCTCCTGCGCAGGAAATTGAATTTCGACGGCATCCCCCGCGGACTCTACAAGCGGCATCTGGAAGCCATCGGCATTTGCGCAACCAGCTACGGGGATGCCGATTCGATGACGTTCTATGCGTGTGCCTCCGCCATCGATCCCTGGCAACGCGCGTTTCGCAAAGGCGCACGGGTGCAGCTGACCTTGGATCACCTGATGGCAAGCGTCGCGATCCCCTTCCTGTTCCGACCCATCTTCGTGCATGACCAATACTATGGCGACGGCGCGATGCGCCAGACGTCACCCCTGAGTCCCGCATTCCAGCTCGGTGCGAACCGGTTGCTGGTCATCGGCGTCGGCGATACCGACACGAGCTTGAGTCCCGGTAACCCGAAGACCGAACCCAGTTTCGGTCAAATGTTCGGCTTCATGCTCGATTCGCTCTTCATGGATCAGCTGCATTCGGATCTGGAGCGGATCGCACTCTACAATCGAAGCGCGGCGGGCCCATCGGTGGATGCCCTGGTGATTACTCCTTCGAAGGATCTGTCGGAAATCGCGCGGCGGCATCGGCATGAGCTGCCGGGCAGTCTGCGTGCGCTGCTGCGGACGCTGGGTGCCAACAACACCGCGGGCACGCAATTACTCAGCTATCTCCTGTTCGAGCGCGGCTATACACGCGAGCTCATTGCCTTGGGGTTGTCCGACGCGCGCGCGCGCGCCGGCGAGATCTCCGAGTTCCTCGCGCTGCCGCCGGCCGATCAGCGTTTTTCGAGGGAGTCGTGGCGGGTCCGAACCTCGGGATAGCTTTGGCGGAAGTGTTCAGCCAGACGTTCTGCGACATATACCGAGCGATGTTGGCCACCGGTGCATCCGACCGCGATGGTGAGATAGCGCCGTCTGGCGACGGAAAACTCCGCTATGCGCTCGGTCAGAAATTGGGTCAGCGACTCAAGCAGTCGGGCAACGGCCGGTTGACCCCCGAGATACTCGATCACCGTGGGGTCGATGCCGGTGAGTCCACGCAGCGAGGGTTCCCAATAGGGATTGGGCAGGCTGCGCACATCGAACACGAAGTCGGCGTCACCCGGAATCCCGTGCTTGTAGCCGAAGGATTCGAACATCAGCGCCAGACGGTCCTCGCGCCGCCGGTCGATACGCTCCCGGATCCGTTCCCGCAATGCATGAATGCTCATCGCCGACGTGTCGATGATGATGTCGGCGCTCAAGGTAACCGGTTCGAGCAGGCGGCGCTCCGAGGCGATGGCTTCGCGCAGGCTCACCGAGGCGCTGACGAGGGGATGCTTGCGCCGCGTCTCGGCATAGCGCTTCAGCAGCACCTCGTCGCCGGCATGAAGGTAGAGCATTTCGCAGTCTATTCCGCTGCGCCGAAGCTCCGACACCAGCGCCGCAATGCTCTCGACCTCAGGCGCCCGGTTGCGCGCGTCCAGACCGACCGCGGTCTGTGCATAGCTGTCATCGCTGCCGCGGATCGTGTGCGAGATCAGCGGTTTCAACAGCGCCGCCGGAATGTTGTCGACGCAGTAGAAACCGATGTCCTCGAGCAAGTGCAGCGCTACGCTCTTACCCGAGCCCGACAGACCGCTGACGATGATGAGGCGCATGGACGGACGGAGCGGGCCTCACGAGGCGGAGCGCGCCTTGATGACGTCCAACGCATGATGATCAGCGGCCTTTTCCTTGTGCTTCTTCACGCAGCGGTCGAGCTTGTCGGCGAGAGCGTCAATCGCGGCATACATGTTGGGTTCGGTCGCGTCGGCGTGAATCTTATTGCCGCGCAAGGTCAGGGTTGCTTCGGCCTTATGGCGGAGTTTTTCCACCGTAAGAACGCAATGCACGTCGATGACCTGCTCGAAATGACGGCTGATGCGCTCGAATCGCTTGAGAACGTAACCGCGCATGGAATCGGTAATCTCCACATGATGACCACTGAGATCGAGCTGCATGGCTGGACTCCTCACGACGCGCGGGCAGCTGCGCGTTTTCGTTCGTTGGATGGCGCGATCTGCATGCCCTCGCGGTATTTGGCAACGGTGCGCCGTGCCACCGGTATGCCTTCGTGGGAAAGGATCTCCGCCAGCTTGCTGTCGCTGCACGGATTGTCAGGATTCTCCTGCGAGATCAGTTTTTTGATCTTGGCGCGTATCGCCGTCGACGACATCTCGGTGCCGTCCGCCGCTTCCACGTGGCTGGAAAAGAAATAGCGGAACTCGAAAACGCCGCGCGGGGTGTGCATGTATTTCGCCGTGGTCACGCGGGAGATGGTCGATTCGTGCATTTCCACGGCTTCGGCCACATCCCGGAGGATCAGCGGCTCCATCGCCTCCTCGCCGAGCTCGAAAAAGCTGGTCTGCCGCTGGACGATGCAGCGCGCCACTTTGACCAGCGTTTCGTTGCGGATCTCGAGACTGCGCATCAGCCAACGCGCTTCCTGGAGCTGCGTACGAAGCATGGCATGGTCCGGCGCCCGAGATATCAGATTCGCATAGCTCTGGTTCACCCGGACACGCGGTACCGTTGCCTGGTTGATCTCGACGATCCAGCCATGCTCGGTACGTCTCACGAAGACGTCCGGGATGACGTATTCCGCCTGGGATGGATTGACCGCCGCGCCGGGGCGCGGATGGCAGGATCGCACCAGAGCCAGCGCCATTTCCAGGTCACTCTCACTGCACCGCAGCTGGCGCCGCAGCAGCGCGAGCTGCTGGCCGGCGACCAGATCCAGATGTTCCAGGGCCACCCGGATCGCGATGTCCCGGGCGGGCGTGTCGACGTGGAGTTGCCGTAGCTGCAGCGCGATGCATTCACCCAGATTGCGCGCCCCGACACCCGCCGGTTCCAGCGATTGGACTGCGGCAAGAACCCGCTCGACGTCCGCCAGCGTGGCTTCGATCTCCGGCTTGAGGCTCAGCCGGATGTCTTCCAGGTCGTCCTTGAGATAGCCGTCATCCGTGATGGCATCGGTGATGACGCGGGCAATCGCCAGGTCCACCGCGGAGAGCTTGGCGAGCTCGAGCTGTTCGATGAGCTGTTCCTGCAGAGTCTGGCTGTGTTGATCGCTGAAATCGCCGCTGCGATCGTCATCCCCGGACCATGGCGAATCGGACGGACCGCTGGTGTGTTCTCCCCAGGCTTCGTCGGCAATTTCCACTTCGGGTTCTTCGCGCTGGTCGCTGACGGGTGCATGGCCATCCAGTTCCGCATATTTCTCCTCGACCGGCACCTCTTCGCGCTCAGCGGTCGTGTCGGGCGGTGCGTCCAGGGCGAGTTCGTCCTCCGCCTCGAGCATGACATTGGTCTCGAGCGTCTCGCGGACATGGGCCTGCAAATCCAGCGATGGCAGCTGCAGCAACCGGATGGCTTGCTGCAGCTGCGGCGTCATCGTCAGCTGCTGACCGATGCGAAGCTGCAGACTGGGCTTCAACATAAATTTTTAGATCCAGGCCTACAGTTTAAAATCCTGGCCCAAGTACACCTCACGAACCTGCGGGTTGGCAAGAATCTGGTCCGCAGAACCGGAGGCAAGTACCGAACCTTGGCTCACGATATATGCACGGCTACAAATTCCCAACGTCTCCCGGACATTATGATCCGTAATCAGCACGCCGATGCCCCTGTCTGATAAGTGCTTGATTATCCGCTGGATATCGGCGACCGACAAAGGGTCCACGCCGGCAAATGGCTCGTCGAGCAGCATGAACTGTGGATCGGCGGCCAAGGCTCGGGCAATTTCGACGCGCCGCCGCTCGCCGCCGGACAGGCTCATTCCCAGGCTTTCCCTTACGTGACCGATATGCAGTTCGGCCAACAGCTCCTTGAGGCGTTGCGTCCGCTCAGCAGCGTTCAATCCGGGGCGGGTCTCGAGGATGGCCATGATGTTCTTCGACACCGATAAACGGCGAAATACCGACGGCTCCTGGGGCAGGTAGCCCAGGCCGAGTTGCGCGCGTCGGTGCATCGACAGGCGGGTGATGTCGCGGTTGCCCAAGAAAATCTCACCCCGTTCACATTTGGTGAGTCCCACCACCATGTAGAAGGCCGTGGTTTTGCCGGCGCCGTTTGGGCCCAACAGGCCGACCACCTCGCCGCTTTCGACCTCGAGCGATAAATCTCGCAGGACTTCGCGTGATTTGTAGCTCTTTGCAAGATGCAGTGCCCGCAGCACGCTCATGGTTTGGACTGCGGCGGGGGAACCACGATGTGCACGCGCTGCGAACCCGATTCCGTGGATTCACCCTGGATGGACTGGGTGTTCATGTTGTATTTCAACGATTCGCCGCGAATCTCTGCCTGACCGTCGCTGAGCCAGGCATTGTGCAGCAAGGTGATGATGCCCTGCGTCGCATCATAGTCGATGGTGTCCGCATGACCGTGCGCCACCTTGCCGGTTTTCGCCATTCGCCCTTCGAACGTCGCCGGGTTGCCGTTGGCGACCGCTTTGGTGAGCGCCTGTTTCAAAAAGGTGATGGCGGCCTCATCGGAGTTGACGACGCCCTCCTCTACGGTAATTTTTACGTTGCCGCGGAACACCCAGACGCTGTCGTCAAAATCAAGGCTCTCGTTTTTCTTGCCGACGTTCTTCGGACTTCCCGTTCCGTGGCCCAGCTCGGCCGTGATGGACATCTCGCCCTGGGCGATCTTGACGCGGTGGAACACCACGTTCTCGGCCGTGGCATCAGCGGATTGCGCATCCAGGACGATCGCTTGCTGCCGCACCTTGGGGGCCGCCATGATGCCGCAAGGGGCGGCCATGAGCAGCAGCGTGCACGCCGCTGCGTGCAAGCTAGGGTTGAAATCGGCCATTGACCTTCGAATCCAAGTGCAGTGTGCGATCCTTGAGATTGGCTTTCAGCCCATGAGCGTTCAGTGTGTAGGGGCCGAAGTCGACGTGTACATCGTCGGGAGTGGTGGCGATCGATGCTGGCACGTCGTAGCGCATGGTCTCAGCGTGAACTATAGCCGTTCCAACATGCGCCGTGCTGTCACCGGTCATCACCACATGCCCCTTCAAATCGATGATCTTGCCGCCGGTTTCGACGAGGCCGGTATCGCCGATGATGACCCAGTTCTGTCCGTTGGGGGCCTGGTAGTGCATGCGCACCTGGGTCAAGGCGACCTCGGTGCCGTGGTCGATCTGATCCATCCGCTCGGCTTCCAAGCGCATACCGGGAGCGCCGGTCGAGTCAAAATCGGTCAATACCGCGTGCTTCAAGTAGTAGCCGGGCAAGTCGGCTTGCTCCTGACTGCTCTGCGCCGGTCGATGCGCCGGCGAGCTCAGGATCCAGGTGCTGACGCCCAAGGCCACGACGGCCATGATGGTAAACAGCCTAAATAACATGGCGCAGCGACATGACTAAGCGGCGGAGCGACATGACCCGGCGGTGATGGTCACAAGGAATGCCGGGCACGCAGCATGGCGTCGGTGAACTCGCGCACGGCGCCGCGCCCGCCCGGCAGGGTGCTCACCCAGTGCGCCGCGCTCAGCACCAGCGGGTGGGCGTCGGCAACTGCGGCGGCAAAGCCCACGGCCGACATCAATGGCAGATCCGGAGTGTCATCGACGATGCAGGCACAGGACAGGGGTGCCAGCCCCAGTCTTCGCGCCACCCTCTCGAGCGCCGCCACCTTGTCACGGCAGCCCTGCACCACATGCCGCACCTCGAGGTCGCGCATGCGTGCGGTCACCGCCGCCGAGCGCCGCCCGCTGATCGCCGCCACCTTAACGCCGCTCTCGAGAAGCAATCTGATTCCGTGGCCGTCGCGCGCATGGAACACCTTGAAGGCCTCGCCCCGGCCGGAGAAGTAGAGGCTGCCGTCGGTCAAGACGCCGTCGACATCGAGGATCAGCAGCTCGATCGAGGCGAGCGGTGTGCGCGGCTTCAAACGACACCGGCTCGCAGGAGATCATGCACGTTCAGTGCGCCGACCAGGACGCCGTGGCTGTCCACCACGATCAACGCGGTGATGCGGTGCGTTTCCATGATATGAACTGCTTCGGCGGCGAGACTTCCGGCCTGCACCGTCTTGACCTGCCGTGTCATGACTTCTTGCATGCGTGAAACGCGCAGATCCGTGGCGCCATCGAGGGCACGGCGCAGATCGCCGTCGGTGAAAACTCCGAGCACACGATCCGTGTCGTCGACGATCGCGGTCATGCCGAGACCCTTGCGCGTCATTTCCAGCAAGCCTTCTGCCAACAGGGTGTCGGCAAGGACCTTGGGGACCGCCGCGCCGGTGCGCATCACGTCCTTGACGTGCAGCAGCAGACGCCTCCCGAGGCTGCCCGCTGGATGCGAGCGGGCAAAATCCTCCTCCGTGAAACCGCGCGCCTTCAACAGAGCGACCGCCAGCGCATCGCCGACCGCAAGAGCAGCCGTGGTGCTTGCCGTAGGGGCAAGATTGAGCGGGCACGCTTCCGCGGGGACGCCGATGTCGAGATGAACCGTGGCAACCCGGGCCAAGGCGGACGCGGCGTTACCGGTGAAGGCGATCAGCGGCACTCCCAAGCGTTTGATGATGGGGACGATGGTGAGGATCTCGTTTGTTTCGCCGGAGTTCGACAGGGCGAGCACCGCGTCCTGGCGGGTAATCATGCCGATGTCACCGTGGCTGGCTTCGCCGGGGTGGACGAAAAAGGCCGGTGTTCCCGTGCTCGCCAGAGTCGCCGCGATCTTGCCGCCGATGTGCCCCGACTTGCCCATGCCGGTGACGACGATCCGTCCGGCGCAGTCGAGGCACACGCGACAAGCGCGGGCAAAGTCGTCGCCCAGCCGGGGTAATTGAGCGCGTAGTCCCTCGATTTCGATGCTGAGAGCTTGACGGCCGAGCACGACCAAGGCGTCGTCGGAAAGGGCCGCTGTGACGGATCCGAGGTTCATCGGTGGATGATACCGCGTATGCTTGCAACTTTGAGGGGAGGGGGCATGAACCCACATGAGATAGCGGCGCGAATCGAGGCAGGCATCGCCGGTGCCCAGGCGACCGTCACGAGCCAGGACAATGTGCACTTCGAGGCCGTCGTGGTTGCGCCGGCGTTCGCGGGCAAGCGCGCGGTGCAACGTCACCAGCTCGTGTACGCCACCTTGGGCGCGGCGGTGGGTAACGAGATTCACGCTCTCGCTCTACAGGTGTTCACGCCTGAAGAGTTTGCGGTCCGCGGCCGTGGATAAGCTGCAGATCCACGGAGGCCTGCCGCTCGAGGGAGAGGTGCGCATATCCGGTGCCAAGAACGCGACGCTGCCGATTCTTGCCGGCTGCCTGTTGGCCGATGGTCCGGTCACCGTGTCGAACGTACCGCATCTGCACGATGTGACGACAATGATCGAGCTGCTGGGCCGGATGGGCGTTTCCGTGACCATTGATGAGAAGATGCACATCGAGGTGGATGCGTCGACGATCAAGGAGCACTTCGCACCCTACCAGCTCGTCAAAACCATGCGTGCCTCGATCCTTGTGCTGGGGCCATTGGTTGCCCGCTTTGGCGCCGCGGATGTGTCGCTGCCCGGAGGCTGCGCAATCGGCGCGCGTCCGGTCAACATTCACGTCGCCGGCTTGCAGGCGATGGGAGCCGACATCCACATCGAAAATGGCTACATCAAGGCACGCGCTCCGCGGCTGCACGGCGCAAGATTGGTCTTGGAAACCGTCACCGTCACGGGGACCGAGAATCTGATGATGGCGGCGACCCTCGCCGATGGCGAGACGGTGCTCGAGAACGCGGCGCGCGAGCCCGAGGTCGTCGATCTGGCCAATTTTCTGATCTCGATGGGAGCCAAGATACGCGGCGCCGGCACGGACAAGATCGTGATCGAAGGGGTCCGGCGGTTGAACGGCACCGCTTACGAGGTGTTGCCCGATCGCATCGAGGCGGGAACCTACCTGGTGGCCGGCGCAATCACCAGCGGACACATACGCATCAAGAATACCCGTCCCGAGCACCTCGACGCGGTGATCTTGAAGTTGCGCGAGGCGGGCGCCACGGTGGACGTGGGTGATACCTGGATCGAGATCGACATGCGCGGCCGCCGACCCGCCGCGGTCGACGTGCGCACCGCGCCCTATCCTGCGTTTCCCACCGACATGCAGGCTCAGTTCGCGGCGCTCAACACCGTGGCGAGCGGCGTGGGCACGATTATCGAGACGATTTTCGAGAATCGGTTCATGCACATGCTGGAGATGCGCCGCATGGGGGCCGAGATCCGGCTCGAGGGCAACACGGCCATCATCAAGGGGGTGGAGCGGCTGACCGCTGCGCCGGTCATGGCGACCGATTTGCGCGCCTCGGCGAGTCTGGTGCTCGCAGGTCTGGTTGCCGACGGCCGCACGGAGATCGAACGGATCTATCACATCGATCGCGGCTATGAAGCCATCGAAGAGAAGTTACAGCAGATCGGCGCGCGCATTCGACGCACGCCGGGTTAGTCGGCGGCGGCTTCGCGGGTCGGGCGCTCAGTGACGGTGAGGGCCAGTTTGAACGGATCGCGGCCGTGTCGGCCATCGAGTTCGACCCGGGTGCCGGGCTTCAGCGCAGCGATTCGGCTGACCAGATCCTGGGCGCTTTTCACGGGTTCGCCGTTGATGCCGGTAATCATATCTCCCGGCCGCACGCCCGCCGCGTAGGCCGGGCTCTTGATCAAGATATTGATGACGGTTACGCCGCCGCCCTCGCCTAACCGAAGTTGTGCGGATTGTTCCGGAGAGACATCTTCCGGCATGAAGCCCAGCCACCCGCGGACCACATACCCTTTGGTGAGAATTTGTTCCGTCACACCGCGCACCAGGTTCACGGGAATCGCGAATCCAATGCCCTCCGGGCCGCCCGACGCGCGGTTGAGGACGGCGGTATTGATGCCGACGAGATCGCCCCGCGCATCGATCAGCGCACCGCCGGAATTCCCGAGATTGATGGCCGCGTCGGTTTGAATGAAGTTCTCGAAGGTGGCAAGGCCAAGCTGGCCTCGACCGGTGGCGCTCACGATGCCTTGGGTGACGGTTTGACTCAGACCGTAGGGATTGCCGATTGCCAGCACGATGTCACCCACGCGCAGCGTATCGGAGCGGCCCAAGGGCATGGTTGGCAGGTGAGCGAGGGACAGGTGCAGCACCGCAAGATCGGTGTCAGGGTCCTGGCCGATGACCGTGGCCTCTGCAATGCGCCCATCCGCCAGTTGAACGCGTATGGAGTCGGCACCGGCGATGACATGCTGGTTGGTGATGATCGTACCGCGGTCATCGATGATGACGCCGGAGCCCAAGCTGCGCTCGATGCGACGTCGGTAGCTCGGCCAATAGTCGCCGAGGAGCTGGTCCAGAGGCGCCGTCTGCGCGCGTTCCGTGACCACCCGCGCGGTGTAGATATTGACGACCGCGGGTGCTGCCCGCGCCACCGCATCGGCAAAACTCGGCAGCGGCGCGGCTTTGCGCTGCGCCTGCCCAAGCGACAGAGGGGGCGGAGCCGGCATCGCTGCGAGCGCGGCGTTGGAGCCTCCGGGCATTGCATTCGGCGGGGGCAAGGCGCGCAGAAGCTCGGGCTTCCACCAGACGAGCAGGAACGCGACCGCCAGCCCGACAATCACCGCTCTCGCCAAAAAAACCACGACATGGCGTGCGTGGTACAACTATATTGCTCCTTGGCCCTAAGGGCCAACCTCTTAATCTGTGTATAATGCCTTCGCAGCATTTTTTGGGAAACACCGTGTTGTTAAGGGTTTCCGTGAAGATTTGTGAACATTGTTCGGGGGCTTGAAGCGAATGAGTGAACAGGTTGACCACAGTCGTCGTCGGCTGTTGACGGCGGCTACCGCCGGCACCGGCGCCATCGGCGTGGTGTTTGCGGCGATACCTTTCTTGTCCTCTTGGCAGCCTAGTGTGCGCGCCAAGGCCTTGGGCGCCCCCGTGACCGTGGACGCATCGAAGCTCGAAGTCGGCCAAAGCATGAAGGTCGTATGGCGCGGGCAGCCGGTCTATGTGGTGCGGCGCTCAAAGGCCGTCGTCTCCCAGTTGGGTGACCACAACCAGTTGCTTGCCGATCCGAATTCCCTCGACTCTCAACAACCCGCCTATATTGCCTCCACCGGTCCGGCGCGTGCCGTCAACCCTGAGTACTGGGTCGGGCTGGCGGTTTGCACCCATCTCGGTTGTTCTCCCCTAGGCGCATTCGAGCCCAACAATCCGACGCAGCTCACCGGCACGGACTTGGGATCGGGCTGGCCCGGCGGCTTCTATTGCCCCTGCCACGGATCGAAGTACGACATTTCCGGACGAGTGTTCAAGGGCATGCCGGCTCCGAAGAACCTCACTGTTCCCGCCTACACCTTCACCAGCGATTCGCTCATCACCATCGGCGTGGATGAGCCAGCCAAGAAGGCGTGAATCCGGCGAGCCCGATGATGCGATATGTCGGCATGGAGTCGATCTGTCGACGGTTTTCACCTGTGTGTTGGTTTTCATGATAGCGACGCTTGCGAGGTTCTACGATGGCCACGGTAACTGATTCCCCGGATTCCACCCAACCCGGCGGTTTTGTGGGTTGGATCGATCAACGGTTTCCCCTCACAAAATTGTGGCGGGAACAAGTGTCGGAGTACTACGCGCCGAAGAACTTCAATTTTTGGTACTACTTCGGCGTTCTCGCGACGGTGATCCTGGCGAATCAGCTCATCACCGGCATTTTTCTCACGATGAATTACAACCCTTCTGCGAGCGGCGCGTTCGCCTCGGTTGAATACATCATGCGTGACGTCGATTGGGGCTGGTTGATCCGATACATGCACTCGACGGGGGCGTCCGCTTTTTTCATCGTCATTTATCTGCACATGTTCCGTGCCCTGATGTACGGATCTTCTCGCAAGCCTCGCGAGCTTCTGTGGATTTTCGGCTGCCTCATCTTTTTGCTGCTGATGGCCGAAGCTTTCATGGGCTATGTGCTGCCTTGGGGCAACATGAGCTTCTGGGGCGCCCAGGTGATCACCTCGTTGTTCGGCAGCCTGCCCGTCATCGGCGCCGGACTGGTGGAGTGGATCCGGGGTGATTACGTGATCGGCGACGCCACCCTGAACCGATTCTTTGCGCTGCATGTCGCCGCCTTGCCGCTGGCCTTGGTGTTCCTCGTAATCGCGCACTTGATGGCGTTGCACGAGGTGGGTTCGAATAATCCCGACGGCATCGAGATCAAAAAGCTCAAGGATGCCAAAGGGCATCCGCTCGATGGGATTCCTTTCCATCCGTATTACACCGTCAAGGACACGATGGGGATCTCGTTTTTCTTGTTGATCTTCGCCGCGGTCATCTTCTTCGCGCCGACTTTCGGCGGCCTGTTTCTCGAGTCAGCCAACTTCGAACCGGCCAACCCGCTGCAAACCCCGCCGCACATTGCTCCGGTTTGGTATTTCACGCCTTTCTATGCCATGTTGCGCGCGGTGCCTTCCTTCGCGGGTACGCAGGTCTGGGGCGTCCTGGTGATGGGAGCGGCCATCGTTGTGTTGTTTTTCGTGCCCTGGCTCGACCGCTCGCCGGTGAAGTCCATTCGCTATCGCGGGCCGCTGTATAAAGTGGCGCTCGCCGTCCTGGTGGTGTCGTTCATCATATTGGGCATTTGCGGCATGAAGCCGCCGTCGGGCATTTATCCGTTATTGTCGAAGATTTGTACTGCGACGTACTTTGCTTTCTTTTTACTCATGCCCTGGTACACGAAGATCGATAGTGTGAAGCCTGTGCCGACGAGGGTCACTGGACATGCATAAGCGATGGCTCGTGATGGCGCTCCTGGTATTGGGAGCGGGCGGAGCTGTGACGCCGGTATCGGCCGAGGAGGGTGCGTCGTGGCCGGATTCCGGCGCCGACATCAACAACGTGCAATCTCTGCAGCGCGGCGCCCGTAATTTCATGAATTATTGCTCCGGCTGCCATTCCATGCACTACCTGCGCTACAACCGGGTGGCAAAGGACCTGCAGATTCCGGAGGCCACACTCAAAGCGGACTTGATGTACAACACCAAGAACGTCTTTGACACTATCCAGTCCTCCATGCCCCCCGATGCTCAGACCTGGTTCGGCAAGCAGCCGCCGGATTTGACGCTCATCGCGCGGCTGCGCAGCACCAACTACATTTTCGCCTATCTGAAAGATTATTATGTTGACCCGAAGCGACCCTGGGGCGTGAATAACCTGGCGTTGCCGGGCACGGCCATGCCGGACGTGCTGGCGAGCCTGCAGGGCCTTCAGAAGCCGGTCTACAAGAATGAACCGGACGAACATGGCAGCGCCAAGATG
>Ga0116230_10000289_pt1 | contig 42458 bp, 36 predicted proteins | sample S1TSphfallax_3_FD_88678 | JGI IMG/M metagenome (GOLD analysis project Ga0116230, IMG submission 88678) | Host-associated microbial communities from peat moss isolated from Minnesota, USA - S1T2_Fd - Sphagnum fallax MG | ecosystem: Host-associated > Plants > Peat moss > Unclassified | place... | reverse complement strand
TTCTGTGTTCATGGTCACGAATGCTAACAAATTGCCGCGGCACCGAATGCCGGCTTGCCGGATCATCCATTCTTAACAGATCTTGTCTTGCTTGGCGGCATCTTACGTCCAAGACTCTCGTATGAGTTTTCCATCCCGTTCAATGATTCGCGGTCTGCTCGTCTGCCTCGTCGCACTCGGCGCAGCAGCACTCGCAGCTTGCAATGGGTCGGCGCTCGTGACCTTGACGGCGACCCCTGCGCAAACTCCGTTCTTGACCTACCGTGTTCAGCTCACATCGGTCACGCTGCAGAACTCGAGCGGCTCGACGACCATCAAGCTGCTGCCCTCGACGACGACCGTCGATTTGGCCAAGCTCGTCGATGTCAGCGAGATCTTCGGTATCGCCGCCGCCGACAAGGGTAATTTCACGACCGCGGTCGTGACGATCGATTTCACCAATGCATTGATCGTCGCCGACGACGGCAGCGCCGCGGGCGTGACCTTGAAGCCCGTGACTGCGGCAGGACAAGCGCTGGGTGCGGTCACCATGACGCTCGACCTCGACGGCAGCTATCCGCTCACGGTCGCGAAGAATCAAGTCTCGCAACTTTCCTTGAATTTCAATTTGGCGGCATCGAACGTCGTCGATCTCAGCGCTGCCACCGTGACCGTGACGCCGTTCCTGGCCGCGAGCGCGGTGCCGATCGATGCGAAACCCGTGCGTGTGCGCGGACCGCTCGTCGCCACGACGACCTCGACCAACAGCAGCAGCAATACGACCAGTCTCAGCTATACCACCGGCATCACGCCGTTCGATCAGCTGACCACGGGGGCCGGGCAGCTGCAGGTCTCGACCAGCACGCTGACTACCTATGAAATCAACGGCACGGCCTCGAGCGGTGTGACGGGTCAGACGCCGTTCGCGGGTCTGGCGACGGGCACTTGGACGGTCGCCTACGGCGCGCTCACCGGCGGCACGACCAGCAGCTCCACGGGCGTAACGGGTACCTCGAGTGGTCAGAACGTCTCGTTTGCCGCAACCGAGGTGCTTGCGGGCAGCAGTGTGCAGGGTGGCGGTTCGGATCGGGTCACGGGCGTCGTGACCGCGATCAACGGCTCGAAGCTGACGTTGTCGTCGGCCAGCCTCGTCACGAACGCCGGCGTCTCGAGCTATTTGCCCGGTAACACGACCGTGAGCGTCAGTGCCAATACCGCGGTGACCTTGCCGCAGCAGAGCAGCGCCTCGGTCGCGAATACGATTGCGCAAATCTCGATCGGTTCGATCATCAATGCGTTCGGGACCGCGACCACCTCGGCCTCCGGCATCGTGTCTTTGGATGCAACCTCCGGCCGTGTGCGGCTGGTCACGACAAGCGCATCGGGAACTGTGACGGTGCAGGGTACGGGGCAGGTCACCGTCGATTTGGGCCTCTTGGGCGGCCGCGATGTGGCGCCGTTCAATTTCTCGGGGACTGGTGGCAGCTCGGGCAAGGATTCGCAAGCGGCCTCCTATGTGCTTGCGACGGGTGCCTTGGATTTGACCAATGCGATCGCCGGCGCGCCCGTGGTCGTGACCGGCCTAGTGACGCCGTACGGCTCGGCCGGTACGACCGTATCGGGAACCACGACCCCGGATTTCATTGCGTCGACGCTGTTGGACTCGACCACGATCCAAGCGGAATTGGTGGTCGATTGGGGCGCCGGTACGACAACCCCTTTCAATGCCTACAGCAGCTCAGAGATCGACTTGTTGAGTCGCAACAGCAGTATCGGGTTGCAGCACACGATTCAATATGGCTCCCAGTCGATCGATTTCACGACGCTGCCGTCGGATGTCTTGATCGTGCCGAGCACCGCGACCAGCGCCTTGGTGTATTCGATCGCGCATGCATCGACGTCGACGATCGACAACTACAACACGTTCGCGGACTTCATCACGGCGCTGCAATCCGACTTGAACGGGACGACGGTTGCCACCGGTATGACCGTGCAAGGCGTTTACACGACGACCAGCTACACGCTCACCGCGACGAATGTGACGATCAATCTCAATATCTAGCTGCCTGCACTGCCGCATCCGGCAGCTTGTCCGCCCCGCCGAAACGTTACTGAGCGGTGGCGAACACTCGTATACTGGGACGATTGCCTAATTATTCACTTCTCAATCCTTTTGCAGGAGCCTCTATGGAACTTGCCATGATCGGCTTGGGGCGCATGGGCGCCAACATGGCCTTACGGCTGATGCGCGGTGGTCACAAAATCGTTGGATTCGATCCGGCCGAAGCGGCGCGCAAGGCGCTCGAGGCTCAAGGTGCCGATTCGGCGCCGTCGCTCGAGGTCTTGGTGCAGAAGCTCAAAGTGCCCCGCGTGTTGTGGTTGATGGTACCGGCCGGGCAGGTCACCGATGAGACGGTGACGAAGCTCGCCCCTTTGCTGAGCGCCGGTGACACGATCGTCGATGGCGGCAATTCGAATTATCGCGATACTCAGCGCCATGCGGCCGCGCTCGCGGCCCGCGGGATTCACTATGTCGATTCCGGAACGAGCGGCGGGGTCTGGGGTCTCGCTGAGGGCTACAGTTTGATGATCGGCGGGGAGAAGGAGGTCGTCGAACGATTGCGGCCGCTGTTCGAGACCCTTGCGCCCGCCAAGGATCAGGGGTGGGGCCACGTCGGCGGGGTCGGCGCTGGACACTTTACCAAGATGATCCACAACGGCATCGAATACGGGCTCATGCAGGCGTATGCCGAAGGCTTTTCTATCCTGCAGCATAAGAGCGAATTCAAGCTCGATCTGCACCAAATCGCCGAGATCTGGCGCTATGGCAGCGTCGTGCGCTCCTGGCTCTTGGACCTGACCTCCGATGCGCTTGGCAAGAATCCGACATTGCATGGCATCGCACCCTACGTGGCCGATTCCGGCGAGGGCCGCTGGACGGTCGCCGAGGCCATCGAATTGGGCGTGCCCGCGGTCGTGATCACGAGTTCCTTGCTGGAGCGTCTGCGGTCTCGCGACGCCGACTCCTTCTCCGACAAATTACTGGCTGCGATGCGCAATCAGTTTGGCGGCCACGCGATCAAGAGCGAATAGTTCAGACCGGGCTCGGCGCCGATTGATGACGACTCACGGCATCGCCGTCGCGGTCCGTCAAGCGCGTGAACACGAGCGTCGAGACCAGCGTCCAGCCGCCGAGCACCAGGAATGCGAGGTGAATGCCGTGAATCATTTCGGCTGACTGCGCATGGGCGTTGTTGGGGATGAACAGCTCCGCCGTCAGTGACGCGATCGCGACGGCGAAGCTCAGCGACATTTGCTGCACCGTGCTTGCGATCGTGCTCGCGGCGCTGGCTTGCTCCTCGTCGATGTCCGAATAGGCCAGAGTGTTCATGCTCGTGTATTGCAGCGACTGCAGGAAGCCGAATGTGAATAGCATGGCGATCACGAGCCAAATCGGCGTGCCGATGCTGAGCGTCATGAGCAGCAGGATCATGCCGCCGAGCGCGAGCGTATTGCAGATGAGTACACGCCGGTAGCCGAAAGTGCGCAGCAGGCGCGGCATCGTGAGCTTCAGGCTCATGGCCGCGAAGGCTTGCGGCATGATCAGCAAGCCCGACTGAATCGGCGTGAAGCCGAAACCCAATTGATACAGCAGCGGCAGCAGGAACGGCATGCCGCCCAATCCCAGACGTGTGAAAAAACTGCCGCTCACCGAGGCGCGGAAGGTGCGGATCCGAAACAGGCCGAGACGCAACAGGGGGTGAATGGCGCGCGCGCTATGCAAGCCGTATGCGGCCAGCAAGGCGGCCGCCATGACGAGCAGTCCCGTGATCTCGCGCGCGCTCAGACTGTGGTTGCCGAAGACCTCGAGGACGTACGATAGCAATGCGATGCCTGAGCCAAACAAGACGAGTCCGACGAAGTCCAGGGGAGAATTCCGTTCGGCGCGAAAGTTGGGCAAATGCCGGTAGACCATCCACAGTCCGACGATGCCGATCGGAATGTTGACGAAGAAAATTACGCTCCAGTGAAAGTAGCCGATGATGAAGCCGCCCGCCACGGGTCCCAACATGGGGCCGACGAGGCCTGGGATGGCGACAAAGCTCATGGCGCGGATCAGTTCGGATTTCGGGAAGGCGCGCACCATCGTGAGCCGGCCGACCGGGAGCATCATCGCGCCGCCCGCGCCTTGCAGCACGCGGCAGGCAACCAGCAAATGGATGTCGTTGGCGAGCCCGCAAAGGAACGAGCCCAGGGTAAACGTACCGATCGCTGCTGCGAATACCCGCCGCGTACCGAATCGATTTGCCATCCAGCCGCTGATCGGAATGAACACGGCGAGGCTCAAGGTGTAGGTCGCGAGCACCGCCTTCATGCTGAGCGGGGGCACCTTGAGCGCCGCGGCGATCGCGGGCACCGCGGTATTGAGAATCGTGGTGTCGAGCGATTCCATGAAGAACGCCACGGCGACGAGCCATGGCAGCAGCCGTTTGGCCGTCTCGCTAAGCGTCGCTTGATCGTCCGAAGGCCGGACGCCGATCATGCGCCGACGAGGGCGGCGTCCACGATCGACTGTGCTTCGCGCGTGATCAGTTGCAGATGGGCCGCGTCACGAAAGCTTTCGGCGTAGATCTTGTAGATCTCCTCCGTGCCTGAGGGGCGCGCCGCAAACCAGCCGCCTGCGGTGGTCACCTTGATGCCGCCGAACGGGGCATCGTTACCCGGCGCACGATCGAGAATCTTGACGATGGGATCGCCGGCGAGTTCCGAGCTCTTCAGCTGCTGGGGCGATAGTTTCGACAAGCGCTGCTTCTGCGGTACCGTGGCAGCGGCTTCGACGCGATCGGCGAGCACCTGACCCAGATCTTGCGTGAGCGCTGTGTAGCGCTCGCCCGGATCGCGACCGGTGCGCGCCGTGATCTCGGCCGACAGTAGAGCGGGTACGAGTCCATCCTTGTCGGTCGTCCAGACACTGCCGTCGATACGGCTGAACGAGGCACCCGCGCTCTCCTCACCGCCGAAGCCCAAGGACCCATCCAACAGGCCGTCGACGAACCACTTGAAGCCCACGGGTACTTCATACAGGCGCCGCCCGAGTCGAGTCGCGACCCGGTCGATCATGGCCGTGCTGACCATGGTCTTGCCGACACCGGCGGCCGGCCGCCATTGCGTGCGCTGTTGGAACAGATAATCGATGGCGACCGCTAGATAATGATTGGGCGGCAATAGTCCACTCGAAGCCGTGACGATGCCGTGGCGATCGTGATCGGTATCGCAGGCGAACGCGACGTCGTAGCGGGTCCTCAGGCCGATCAATCGCTGCATCGCGTAGGAAGACGAAGGATCCATGCGAATGCGCCCATCCCAATCGACGGTCATGAAGCGAAAGGTCGGGTCGACTGCGTCGCTGACGATGTCGAGATTGAGTCGATAGGCTTCGGCGATGCGCGGCCAATAGTGTACGCCGGCACCGCCGAGCGGATCGACGCCCATGCGTACTTGCGAAGCGCGAATCACGTCCATGTCGACGATCTTCCCGAGTTCGGCGACATAGGCGCCGAGGTAGTCGTAATTATGCGTGGTGATCGCGCGACGCGCTTTCGCGAGACTCACGCGTTTGACCCCGCGCAGGCCCGCTTGCAGCGCCTGATTCGCATGTGCCTCGATCCAAGCCGTGACGCCGGTGTCGGCGGGGCCGCCGTTGGGTGGATTGTATTTGAAGCCGCCGCTGTCCGGCGGATTATGGGATGGCGTGATCACGATGCCGTCGGCGAGACCGGCCTCACGGTCGCGGTTGTAAGTCAGGATCGCCAAGGAGACGGCCGGCGTCGGCGTATATTCATCACCCGTCGCGATCATGACGTCGACGCCATTCGCGGCCAGCACCTCGAGTGCGCTCGCGAATGCGGGCGCCGATAGCGCATGCGTGTCGAATCCCATGAACAGAGGACCATCGATGTGCTGTTGTTTGCGGTAATCGCAAATTGCCTGCGTGATCGCGAGCACGTGGTCTTCGTTGAAGCTCGCGTCGAACGAGGTGCCGCGGTGGCCCGAAGTGCCGAAGGCCACGCGTTGGGCCGGGACGGCGGGGTCGGGTCGTTCGGTGTAATAGGCCGTGATCAGCCTCGGCACATCGACGAGCAGACTCGCGGGGGCAGGTTTCCCCGCCAAGGGACTGATGATGGTGCTCATTTGGTGGCCAGCGCCTTGCTCTTGGTTGCGATCAGGTCCATCAGCTCCTGCCATGACTTGACGAACGAAGCGGCGCCTTCATGTTGCAGCGTCGTTGCGAGCGCATCGATATCGACGCCTGCTTGCTTGAACTGCTGCAGCGTCGATTCGCAATCGCCGCCGTCGCTAGGGAGGCTGCCCGATAGCTTGCCGCTCGCAGCAAATGCCAGCAAAGTCTTTTCCGGCATCGTGTTGACGGTATCGGGCGCGGCGAGTGCCTCGACGTACAAACTGGGATTCAGTTTCGGATCCTTCGTTCCGGTGCTTGCCCAGAGCAGACGCTGCGGCCGGGCTCCCGCGGCCGCGAGCTTGCGCCAGCGCGGGGAATCGAGCAGCCGGCGGTAGGCGACGTAGGCGCGCGTCGCGACCGCGATGCCGAGCCGGTCCCGCAGCGCCTCGGGCAGGGCTTGCGTGCTCACCGCCCGGTCCCAACGGCTCACGAACAGCGAGGCGACCGACGAGATTGCCGGATCCAGCCCCGCGGCGATGCGCCGCTCGATGCCGCGCAAATAGGCCTCCGCCGCGGCCAGGTATTGCTCACGCGAAAATAGCAGGGTCACATTGATGGGAATGCCGGCAAAGATCGCGGACTCGATGGCCGTGATACCCGCCGGGGTGCCTGGTATTTTGACGTAGAGATTCGGCAACTGTGCCTGTGCGTGGATCGTTGCCGCGGCGGCGAGCGTGGCCGACGCGTCATCGGCGAGCAAGGGCGAGACCTCCATCGACACCCAGCCGTCGCGGCCGCCGGTGGCCTGATGGATCGGCAGGAATAGCGCAGCCGCCCGACGCAGATCCTCGAGCGCCAGATCGACGAACAGCGACTCTCCGTGCGCGCCTGCCTGCGCCTTCGCGCGGATGCCGGCGTCGTAGGCGCCGGTCTTGCCGATCGCCTCGTCGAAAATCGTCGGGTTCGACGTGAGGCCCGTGATCGACAGTTCCTGGATGTATTTCTGCAGCACGCCGTTGTCGAGAATCTCGCGCGTGATGTTGTCGAGCCAGAGACTTTGCTGCATCTTGTGCAGCTCGGCGGTGATGTTCATGATTTCTCCAAAAGAAAGTCGTGGATCTGGAGTTGCCGCAGATCGCCGATGGATTCGATCGTCCGATCCGGCGGCGGTTCGATCGATGTCGAGTCCGGCGCATGCGCATAATGTCCCTGACGCACGAACACCGTCGTGAGTTTTGCCCCCAGGGATTTTTTCATGGCCGCAAGCAAATGCGGTTTGTCATCGACCATGACGTAGTGATCGGCGGGCTGGCGGCGCTGGACGTCGTCGAGGCTGCGTTCCTTGTGCAGATAGATGAGCACCTGACCGGCGACGGCCTCCCAGATCCCAGAACGCTGAATTTTGCGCGGCTGAAACACGATATCGCCGTCCGACAGCACGACCGGTCGACCCATGGTCGCCAAATGCGCGATGGACTCGCGCACAAACGGGAAGAGCAGGGCGCTGAACGGATATTCGAGCAGGAAATCGGACATCCACAACAGGCCGGGATGTTCATCGAGTCCGGCGCGAAACGCCTGCAGACTCTCGAGGTAATCGGCGCGTCCCAACTCGATGCGTAGCGCGGCAAACAAGTTCCAATAACGATTGCGCTCCGCAACACCGAACGCCCCGTCCAGCTGTGCGCTCAAGTCCGCTGCAAACCGGTCGTTGTCGAGCAGCGTATTATCGACATCCAGGAGGAAGACGATCTTCGCGGCACTGTTCACGGGATCGGCGGCTCTGGTGTCGGGTCGTGCCAGCCGTTTGGTCCGGCAACGATCTTGGCGCTCTCGGCGGGTCCCCAGGTCCCGGGTGCGTAGTCTCGTACGGGCAGCTTCGTATTGAGAATCGGATCGACGATTTGCCAAGCCGCTTCGACCGAGTCGTCGCGCGTGAATAGGGAGGTGTCGCCGTCGATGGCATTGCTCAGCAGACGTTCGTACGGCGATTTTTCGATGCGCGACTCGTGTCTCGCGATCAGTTCGACGGGCTCGCCGTGCATGTCCTCGCCGATTTTTTTGACCGCCGCATCGACGCCGATGATGACTTCGGGGCTGAGTCGGAACCGGAAATAATTGGGGATGTGCCCTTGTTCGGTGCCGAAGATCTGCAGAGGAGGGGCCTTGAGGTTGACGACGACCTCGGTGGCCGTGATCGGCAGGCATTTGCCCGCGCGTACGTAGAACGGGACATCCGCCCAGCGCCAGGTATCGATATGCAGACGTAACGCGGCGAACGTCTCGACCTGAGATTCGGGGGCGACGCCCTGCTCCTGACGGTAGCCGCGAAACTGACCGCGAACGATGTCGTTCGGGTCGAGCGGTCGGATCGAGCGAAACAAACGCAGTTTTTCGTCCTGCATTGCCTCGGGTTCGCTGCCCGCGGGCGCGTCCATCGCCAGCAGCGCGATGACCTGCAGCAAATGGTTTTGGATCACGTCGCGCACGACGCCGACCTCCTCGTAGAACGCGCCGCGCCCTTGAACTCCGAATGACTCGGCCATCGTGATCTGCACGTTGTCGACATATTGACGGTTCCAGATCGGCTCGAGGAAGGAGTTGGCGAAACGAAAATAGAGAAGATTCTGCACCGCCTCCTTGCCGAGATAGTGATCGATGCGAAAAATGGCGTCCTCCGGAAAGACGTCATGCAGCGTCCGATCGAGCGCCTGGGCGGAGCCCAGGTCGCGGCCGAACGGCTTCTCGACGATCAAACGCGCGCCCTTGGCCGCTCCCGACGCCGAGAGTCCCTTGACGACATCGGCAAACATGCTGGGTTGGATCGCGAGATAATGGATCGGATGCGCGGCCGATCCCAAGGCGCGCTTCAAACTCGTATAGGTCGCCGCCTCACGGTAGTCGCCGTCGACATAGACGAGCTGCGCCGCCAATTTGGCGAATGTAGCGGCATCGAATTCACCGCTCTGCTCGATGCTCGCACGGGCTCGCTCGCGCAGTTTGTCGAGGTTCCAGCCGGCGCGCGCGATGCCGATGATCGGCAGATCCAAGCCATCGCGTTTCACCATCGCATTGAGAGCGGGAAAGATTTTCTTGAAAGCCAGATCGCCGGTCGCCCCGAAGAAGACGAATGCGTCGGATCGCTGCGCGCTCATGTTTCGTGCCCGCCGCGCCGTAGCGCACGCTGCAGTCGATCGATTTCCTCCATCAATTCCAGGGCCAGAGCGACCCCCGCGAGATTGACCTCCAGATCCCGATGCAAGCGCAGGGCGAGTTGCGCGCGGCGCAGCGCGTCGCCCCTGAATTGCCAGTCGCCGCCATCGCTCGCGGCCACGTCGAGGATGCCCTCATCGACGAGTTCGACGATGTGATGCGTCTCGACCGTGCACATCCGGCTCAGGTCGTGGAGCGAGATCACCGCATATTCTTCGAAGATGCTGCCGGGCAGGGCAGGCGTGTTGACTTTGGACATGCTTGGTCAAACTCCCATTTTGGCACGCGGATTGAACGGCAATTCCGCCGCCATCGCGCGATAGGCAGCACGCGACTTCTCGTCGTTGGCCGGTGGCAGGGCGATTTCGAGCACGGCGTATAAGTCACCGGGCGGCGTGGCCGGCATGCCGCGACCCTTGAGTCGCAGCTTCGTGCCGCCTTGAGAACCAGCCGGAATTTTCAGCTGCACGGGTCCACTCGGCGTCGGTATCGCGATGCTGGCGCCAAGACTCGCCTCCCAGGGTGTCACGGGCAGCGGCAAATAGAGGTCGCGAACATCGACGCGATACAGCGGATGTGGCTGAAACTCGATTTCGATGAATAGGTCCCCTGGAGTTCCTTTGCCGCTTGGCGCGGAACCCTGACCTGCCAGGCGAATATGCTGACCCGCGAGGATCCCCTTGGGAATTTGCACGTTGAGCGTGCGCTCTTTGGATTCGAGGCGGCCCTCGGAATCGATGCTCGGAACGCGCAAAGTAAAGGTGCGCTGGCCGCCCTGGAGCGAGGCCTCCAGGTCCAACATGATTTTCGCGTGATGATCTTCGCCCTGACCGTTGTCGGATGAGCTGCGCCTGCGGCCTCGAGCTTGGCCGCCGAATAAAGAATCGAAAAAATCGCTATAGGCTTGATCTTGACCGCCGCCGCCGGCGGCGCCGCTGAACTCGAAGCCTGCGCCCCAGTCGGGAGGCGGTCGAAACTGTTCGCCTGGGCGGGGCCCGGACCCTAGCTGATCGTAGGCCGCGCGCTTCTCCGGATTCTTGAGCACCTCATAGGCTTCGCCGAGATCCTTGAAGCGCGCCTCCGCGTCTTTTTCCTTGCTGACGTCGGGATGATATTTGCGCGCTAACTTCCGATATGCCTGTTTGATCTGTGCCTCGGTCGCATCGCGGGCAATGCCCATGACCTTGTAGTAATCCTTGAACTCCACCCGGCACCTACATCGCTGACAAACGGCCTAAATTTACCCCTTAGGATACTATGGGCGGCGCAGCAATTGAGCACTAATCCCCTGTAGGTTTTATCTGACACTACAGCTGGTAGGCCACCGTCAATAGCAAACCCTCCGCCAGATCGCGCCACAGGGTAGGCGGCCGGGACTCGAAGGGGCTGGACGCCTTGATCAAGCTGCCAATCCAGTTAGCCAGCCAGCGGATTTCGTCCGGCCCGTAGAGCACGAACGCGGATTCGTAGTTGAGCAACAGACTGCGTGAATCCAGATTCGGCGAACCGACCAGCGCCAAACTTTCATCGAACATGATGGCTTTGGCGTGCACCATGAACGGCAGCAAATGAAACGAGACGCCGACGGCGGCCAGTCCCCGCATCGAGCGGCTGCGCGCAAAATCCGCCAGAATGTGATTCGAGCGGGCGGGTAAGCAGATATCGACGCGCACGCCGCGACGCGCGGCGAGACGGATGGCCAGGGCCAAATTGGCGTCGGGTACGAAGTAGGGCGTCACGGCCAGCATGCGTTGCTCCGCGCGAAAGCAAGCGTCGATCAACAAGGCCTGCACCGTGTCCTCGGACTGATCGGGACCGCTTGGCAAGAATTGCGCGCGCGCTCCCGCCGGCGCGACCGTGATGCCCAGGCTGGACTCGGTCTGCTGCGACACGCGCGGCGGCGGCGTCGCCGATGTGTCCGTCGAGGCGAGCCAGTCGGCATCGAATTGCGTGGCCGCGGCTGCGGCCACGGCGCCTTCGAGATCGAAGCTCAAGTCGCACCAGGCGGCCTGACCATCGACTGCGATAAAATATTCGGCGGCGAGATTGCGACCGCCGGCCCAGATCGCTGCGCCATCGGCGATCACCATCTTGCGATGGTTGCGTAAATTCCGCGGACCATTCGTGCGACGTGCCAGCAGCGGACTGAACACGGCCGTCTCGATGCCGCGCTCGCGTAACGCGCGGAACTCCGCGCGCGGCAATTGGATCGCACCGACCCCATCGATGAGCAAGCGCACGCGCACCCCGGCGCGCACGCGTTCGGCGAGACGGTCGGTAATCTCCCGCCCGATGACATCATGGCCGAGTATGTAAGTACACACGTCGAGCTGGTGCCGTGCACGCGCAATGGTGTCGAACAGCGCCGTCCTCGAGATCGCGCCATCGGCGTGCAGTCGAACCCGAGAGTCGCTGGCTTGCGGCAAGCCAAAACTCAGGATCAAATCCTCCGCCCAATGCCGTCCCAGCGGCTGGGCGAGGGCCGGCGGCGGTTGGCGCTGGAGCTTGCGGCGACCGAAAAGAAGGTACAGGGGGAGAGCCAGGTAAGGCACTGCGAGCAGCCCGAGAACCCAGGCAATCGCGATCGACGGCGGCCGGCGTTCGTGCTCGACGCGCGTTGTGAGCACGTAGGTCAGCAGGCTCACGACGATCGCGAGCGAATGAACGGTGAGCCGCGGGAGCCAGGCGATCAGACGAAGATCTCAGCCACGCGCGCCGAACAGAGAGCCGACGAAGGCCGTCGCCCCCATGGCAAGTGCGCTCCAGAACGTGACGCGTACGGCGCCGGTCAGGACATTCGCACCGCCGGCTCGCGCCGCGAGCGCACCGAGACAAAGCAGACTGAGCAGCGAAACCACGATGGTCGCGGGCAGCAAATAATCCGGCGCAGCGATGCTGGCGACCAAGAGCGGCATGGCCGCGCCGACCGCGAAGCTCAAGGCGGAGGCAAGCGCCGCTTGCACGGGCCTTGCCCGCAACGTCGTCGAGAGGCCCAGCTCGTCGCGCGCATGCGAGCCGAGTGCGTCGTGGGCCATCAATTGATCGGCAACCTGCTTTGCGAGCGGTCGCTCCAGGCCGCGCCGTACATAAATTTCGGTCAACTCGCGGCTCTCGCCGGCATAGTCGGCCTCGAGTTCGACCCGTTCCTCGGCCAAGGCGGCCGCCTCAGTGTCCGCCTGCGAGTGCACCGATACATATTCGCCGGTCGCCATGGACATGGCGCCGGCGACCAAGCCGGCGACACCCGTGAGCAGAATATCGGCATGCGACGCATGCGCGGCGGCGACGCCGACGATCAAACTCGCGGTCGACACGATACCGTCGTTGGCGCCAAGCACGCCGGCGCGTAGCCAGCCGACACTGCCGAGCTTATGGGCTTCATGGGCGCGCGGGCGCATACACTGATTCCTTGATGTCGAGACCCCATGGTAACCGGTTTCCCGCTCGCTCGTCGCCCGATGGGCGGTGTTGCGCCGGTTCAGGCCTGGTTGGTTTTCGGGCCCCAGATCCACCAGCCGATGAAGCCCGCAAGCGGCAGCAAGAGCACGAGCACGGTCCAGAGGACCTTGCGTTCCGTATTGGCCCCGCTCTGCAAAATACTGACGATCGCCCAGACGTCGGCGACCAGCAACAAGACACCAAAGATACCGCGGTATTGCATATTCTATCCTTGCGATGAGCAGAGCGAAGACGGCGATTCTGGCGCGGGCGCCGGCAATAGGCAATGTGCCCGATGGCGACCGCCATCGCCGCGCCCCCAAGCTCAGACCAGTAGCAGGAGCCCGGCAACGGCGCTTAAGCCGAGCACGAGTTCTTCGAATACCCGTTGATTGATCTGGCTGAGCAGCCAGCGGCCCGCGAGCGCCCCCGAGAGCACGAGCGGCGCAAGCAGGATATTGAAGCCGAGACTCGTCGTCGTCACGAGTCCAAGGTTCATCATGAATGGCAACTTGAAAAGATTGAGCAGGCAGAAAAATACCGCCGCCGTGCCGACGTATTCCAGTTTCGGCAAGCGCATCGCGAGCAGATAAATCGCCATGAGGGGTCCTGCGGCGTTCGCGACCAAGGTGGTAAAGCCGGCGAGCACGCCGATCGCCGCGGCCGCGCTCAAGGGGAGCCCGACGCCTGGGTCGGTCGCGGCCTTGCGGCGAAATCGCAACCAGTAACTCAAGGCAGCCATCACGAGGATGATCGCGCCGATGAGGCTGCGCGCCGTGCGATCGGAAATAGTCCCAAGCGTGAAGTAACCCGCCACAACGCCCGCTGCGGTCCACGGCAGCAACCGCCAGACCTGCGACCATTGCCGATGCTGACGATAGGTGTAGACCGCGATCAAGTCACCGAGGATCAACAGCGGCAAGACGATCCCACTCGCCTGCTTGGTGCTCGGGAAGACCGCGGCGAAAAGGGCCACGAATAAAATGCCGAGGCCGGCCATGCCGGTCTTGGAGACGCCGATCAGAAACGCACCCGCGGCGGCCATCGCCCATTGCCATGGGCCTATCAGCAGGGTTTCGTTTAGCATAGTGAAGATTATCCGGACCGACGACCCAGTATGGCCAATTTGTACTTAGAGACCGCAGCGCGCGCGGATGCCGTGACGCCATTGTCCGGCGACCGCAAGGCTGACGTGGTCGTCATCGGCGGCGGCTATACCGGCCTGTCGACCGCCTTGCATTTGGCCGAGCGAGGCACCGACGTGGTTTTGCTCGAGGCGTATGAACCGGGCTGGGGCGCCTCCGGGCGCAACGGCGGCCAGGTAAACCCGGGCCTCAAGCACGATCCCGATGCAGTTGAACGCGACCTGGGCGGCGAACTCGGCGCACGGCTCGTGGCTTTCGCAGGCGCAGCGCCGGCCTTCGTCTTCGATTTGATCGAACGACTCGGCATTTCGTGTGAGCTGCGACGCTGCGGCACACTGCGTGCGGCACGGCACCCGAAGCACGTCGAGCGCGTGCACGTCACCGTCGAGCAATATGCGCGGCGCGGCGCGCCGGTCGAATTTCTGGATCCGGGCGCGATCGCACGCGCGACCGGGACCGAGCAGTATCAAGGCGCCTTGCTGGATCGGCGCGGCGGTGCGCTGAATCCCTTGAGTTATGCGCGCGGTCTGGCGCGCGCCGCGACCCGCGCAGGCGCCACGGTCCATGGCGGAACGCGAGTGAACCGCATCGAACGCAGCGGAGCCATGTGGAAAATTCGGTCGGCGACAGGGCAGGTGAGCGCCACCCACGTCGTGCTCGCGACCAACGGTTACACGGACTCTCTATGGCCGAAACTCAGCCGCACAATCGTGCCGGTGTTCGGCGCAATCGCGGCAACCGAGCCGCTGCCCGAGGCTGTCGCCCGCGGCCTGCTTCCCGGTGGACAAGTGCTCTATGAGAGCGGCGCGGTGACTGTGTACTACCGGCTCGATGCGGCACGTCGCCTGATCATCGGCGGGCGCGGACCCATGCAAGAGATTCAAACGCCCGCGGATATTCCGCATATTCAGAAGTATGCGCGGCGCTTGTGGCCGGCCTTGGCCGACGTGCGGTGGACGCACGGCTGGGGAGGTCGACTCGGATTTACCGCGGATCAATATCCGCACGTGCATGAACCTGCCGAAGGGGTGATCGCCTGTCTCGGATACTGCGGTCGTGGAGTCGCGATGGGGACTGCCTTGGGCGCCGCGCTGGCGAAGCGCATTCTCGGGGAGGGGCGAGAGTTTCCGCTACCCGTCACGCCCTTGAAGCCAATTCCTTTCCACGGCTATTGGCCGATCTCGGTACCGGCCGCGATTCTCGCGGGTCGGGTCGCAGATTCCTTGGGCCTCTAGGGCGCCTGTCGCGCTCAGTTCGCCGAATAGAACCGGTGCAACTGATGCAAATCGATGATCACATCGAAGCGTTGAGCGACGGGCAGCGTCTTACCTTCCGAGAAGTCATAACGAGTCTCGAGGTTGGCGACCTCCGGGTGCAAATCATGCATGGCGCGTTTGAACATCTCTTTCGGCACCCACTCCGAATTGGTCGAGAGCGAACCGAACTCATCGTGATAAATAGTCGCCGTCGAGCGGTCGGCCGGCGCTGACGCGATCGCAAAGATGCGCGGCTTGGCCTCGCCGGGATGTCGAGGCAACTGCACGCGCTTTGCGCCGTCGGTGATCAGTTGCCACTCATTGCCCTGAGTCACCGCGATCAAGGCGTAGGCATGATGCTGGGCCGTCAAAAATCCGGTCGTCAGCAGAATCGACGCGATCAGGCGTCGCGCGCTGGTGTCCAAATTCTTCGTGAGCGCATCCAAAGAGGCGACCAAAAACAGCAGAAGCACCGCCGACATCGCGAAGATCGTGCGATAGGTCGCATAGCGCTCCGAGGCCACCAGGCTCGCCGTACAGGCGAATAGCGGCAAACCACACAGTGCCGCCGTCCACAGCAGCCCACGTGCGCGTCCGTGACGACGCCATTCGAGCACGCAACCGGCGACCAGGATGCAGCCGGCGAGCGCTGCTCCGCCAAAGTACAGCGCATGATCGCGGCCGTTGTCGTCGTTCAGCACGAACACGCTGAGCGCGTTCGGCACGACCTGTTGTACGAACCAAAAGAGTTTTTCGAGCCAATGCGTCTCGAACGCAACGCGGCCCGACTTGATGAACAAGCCCGATGCATACAGTAGGCTCATCAAGCCAAAGGCAAGCGCCAGCGAGACGATGACGAAGCCCAGGTGGGTCATCAGCCATTTCCAGCTGCTCGCCGCAGCACGGTCACGCTGCACGATCAGCGCACCCGCGAGAGGTACGACATAGAACAACGCGCTAGGCTGATAAATCAGCGCGCAGAGGACCATCAAGCCGAGTGCGGTCAGCCATTGCACGATCGTGCGGCGCCGACTATTGCCGGCAGCCAGTGCACCCTCGGCCGCGAAAAAGCCGCCGATCGCGAGCAGCGCCGTCACGGCATAGGGCCAGCCGATTGCCCAACCCGCGATCACTTGCGCCGACGGCACGAGCGCCACCAACAGGGCAAAACACAGGCTCGTGCTAAAAGACCAGCCGAAGGTCCGCAAGCTGCGGAACATCACGAGTGATAGGAGTCCGAGCAGCAGAGCGGACGCAAACCGCATCCATTGCAGGCTCTGAACGCTGTGTGTCTGCCCGTAACTCGCCTGCAGCAACAGGCCGTAAACCGGCCGTGCATGCGAGGCGCAAAATTGCAAGATCTTGCCGGGCTCCTCATGCGCCTCGCGCAGATTCGAGTAGTCGTCACGCAGGCCGTAATCGTGAAAGGTGGTCGGCCAATAGGCGAGCAGGGGTACGAGAAACAGCAATACCGCGAGCATCCAGGCGTGCGTGGCCGCCTTCGGGCGCACCGCAGCTGTGCTGTACCGATCGACGGAAATGCTGATCGTCGAGGAGGCGCTGATCGTTGGGCCGGAACTGATCGCAGGAGGGGCTAGAATCGTCTTTTCAACGCTGCGCATGAAGTCTCGTAGGTGCAAATGTTGCAATGCATCGAAAAGCGGTCCCCGCCAAGCTAAGTTTTGTCGAGGAGTGCGTAGATCTTAGCGCGTGGACTACCCGTAAATCTGTGCCGCGCCGATACAAACGAGGTTAAATATCTGTTAGCAAAGCGAGTTTTTCCCCGCGATTCCTTGATGCGCATCCCATCGCGCGGCGCCTCTTTCGGGCTAGCCTCTGCCGCAAAGGAAACCCCAACGTGCCTCTATTGCGCCTACTACCGATCTTCTGCCTAATGCTCGCTCCGGCTGCGGTCGACGCTGCCGCAAAAATCTATTCGTATGTCGACGCGGACGGCCAACGGCATTACACCGATATGCCCGATAACCCCCGCTATCGCTTGCTCTTGTTATCGGCACACGGCATGACCGAAAGCGGCGACCACTACGATCCCCTGCTGCTCGCTCGCTCGGCACAATACGATCCCATCATCGAGAAAGCGGCCGAGTATGCGTCGATCGAATCGAACCTATTGCGCGCAGTGATTGTCGTCGAATCCGGCTTCAACTCGCGCGCGATGTCCAAGCGCGGCGCCGTGGGCCTGATGCAGCTCATGCCGGAAACGGCCAGTCGTTTCGGCGTGTCGGATCGCTACGATCCGCGCCAGAACGTGCTGGCCGGCGCTCAATATCTGCGGTTTTTGATGGACCGCTTCGGCAGCAATGTCCGCTTGGCTTTGGCTGCCTATAATGCCGGTGAGCAAGCGGTCGATCGCAGTGGCGGTCAGATTCCGCCCTTCAGCGAGACTCAGGCCTACGTGCCGCGGGTTCTGAAGATTTATCGTATGCTCGAGGAACAAGCTCGGACGACGTGAGGGCGCCGGGCGCATTGTCCACGAGTCTCGGGCCTGCCATGACCATCGGAGCAGACGACGACGAGGTCGGCGTGTTTCAGGGCACACGTGAACTCGCCTTCGAATATAGTTTGGTACTCGCCGCCTACGGCCTGCGTTATCAGTTGCGCGAGGACGAGGGCGCTTGGGGTTTGTACGTTGCCGCCGCCTCTGCCGATCCTGCGCTCAGCGAACTGGCTCGCTATCGCGCGGAGCGCGCAATCATCCGCCCGGTCCCCGCACCGATCGTGCCGTTCGCCGGGGCGGCCTTCGGCGCGATTGCCTACGTGCTCGTGCTGCTGCTCGTGGCCTACGGCGCCGATACGGAAGTCTTCGAGCTCGATTGGTTCGACCGCGGAGAAATCGATGCGGCGTCCCCCGTAAACCGCCAGTGGTGGCGCGCCTTGACCGCGTTGACCTTGCATGCAGGTCCCGAGCATCTGATCGGCAATCTGCTGTTCGGTGCCGTGGCCGGGGCTTTGTGCGGACGGCTTTTGGGGCCGGGCGTCGCATGGCTCAGCATTCTGATGGCCGGCGCACTCGCGAACGGCCTGGAAATTGCGATCTCCCCGGCAAGCCACCGCGCCATCGGTGCGTCGACCGCGGTGTTCGCCGGCCTAGGCTTGCTCGCCGGCCATGCCTGGCGCCAGCGTCTGAGTTTGCGCGAACGCTGGCTGTACCGAACGGCGCCCGTGATCGCCGGAGTCTCTCTGTTGGCATTGCTTGGCACCGGCAATCAACAAGTCGATGTGCTTGGTCACGCGCTCGGGTTTCTCGCCGGACTCGGTTTGGGTTGGGTTTACGCGCGCTGGGATATTCCCCGCAGCCATCGCGTCGATGTGCAAGTGGGCAGCGGCGGCGTCGCCGTCGTCTTGCTGGTATTCGCTTGGTGGCTCGCGCTACGCTGACAGCCATGAGTTCAAACGCCGACCTCTTCGTCCCGGCATCGCCAGCACGACGACTCATCCGCAAAGTCTCCGAGATCGTGCTGGGCCGACTACCGACCGGGCGCTTGCTGGCGCGAGTGCCTTTCCTACGCAGCTTGTACACACGCGGCTTGATGGCGCGGCGGGATCACACCGGATTGCACAGCGGCATCTACGGCTCCTATCAGGAGGCACTCGCCGCGGTGCCCCCGTCGCGCCTGGCCGGTTGGGATCACGAGGACTCTTCAACGCTCTGGGTCAATCAAATCGACCCCGTGAAATTATCGACCTATCCCGTTTTCTTTTGGTTGCAGCAACTGCTTTGGCCAGGCGCCGCCTTGGTCGATGTGGGTGGTTCGATCGGCCTGACCTATTACGGCTACCGCCGCCATGCGCGCTTGCCGCCTGGTGTAAGTTGGACCGTCGTTGAAGTGCCGAAGATCTGCGCGCAGGGCGCCAAGATTGCGCAACGCGAGAATGCCGCGAATTTGAGCTTCCTCTCGGATCTCAAGCAGGTGGGTGCTTGCGACGTCTTGTTGTCGGCCGGTGCCCTGCAGTTCATGGAGCATTCTCTGCCCGGCTTGCTCGAGTCCTTGGCGACCAAACCGCGCTATGTGCTCTTGAATAAACTGCCCGTGACGGCACAACCCGATGCGTGGACTCTGCAGAACTACGGGCCTGCTGTGACGCCGCAGCGCCTGTTCAACGAACAAGTGTTCATGGGCTACTTCACGGGCCACGGCTATCGGTTACGTGATCGGTGGGAGGTACAGGATCTGGATTGCCTAATACCGTTCCATCCCGAACGGTTCATCCGGCATTTCAGCGGTTTCCTGTTCGAACGTGAGTAGTGCACGCGGGCCGGGACGGCTAGCGCTGTCGCTCTCACCGAGTTCCTGGGTCATGGCTCAGAACCTTTTTACGCAGGTCTTCGGTCTCCTGTTGTTTGCGATCCAGGCACCATTGCTGGGTCCGCGCGCGTTCGGGCTCATTGCACTCGTCATGGTGTTCATCGGTTTCTGCGAGATCGTCGTCGAGGTCGCATCAAGCGACGCCTTGATCTCCGTGCGTGACATCGACGGCGAACATTACGCGACCATGACCAGCGCGAACGCGATCTTCGCTTTGACGCTCGGGCTTTGCGTGTGCTTTTTTGCCGCCGACATTGCCGCTTTTTTCAAGGAGCCCGAGCTCGCGCCGATCCTGCGTTGGATGTCCGTGTTGCCGCTTGTCTCCGCCTTGGCTTCCGCACCGAATGCCGCGAGCCGGCGCGCCATGCAGTTCAAACCGTTGGCGCAGCGAGTCTTGATCAGTACGGTTATCGGCGGGGTCGTCGGCCTTGCGCTGACGTTTCTGCATTACGGGGTTTGGGCGCTCGTATGGCAGACGATGCTGCAGCGGGTGCTCAACGTGGTCATCCTCTGGCGACTCGTGGATCTGCCGTTTCGACTCGGCATCTCACGACCGCATTGGCGCGAACTGTGGCGCTATGGCGGTCCGATGCTGCTGTCGCAAACCATGTCCTGGTGCACGGCTCAGGTGCCGCGATCCATCATGGGCCTGTATCTCGGTGCGGCTGAACTGGGCTTGTTCACGCTCGGAGCGCGCATTCACGAAATGGTGTTGCAATTGACTCTGTCGCCCGGGTTCGCGGTCGCCCGCGTCGAACTGCGCAGATTCCTCGATGATACCCGGGGCATCGATGCGGCGATGACGCGGTTGCTGCAGCAGATGGCATTCCTATGCTTTCCAATCTGTATCGGCGGCGCCGCCGTCATGCCGGTCTTGTTTCAGGTCTGGCTCGATGCACGTTGGGCTGGGGGTATCTTCGCGGCGCAGTTGATGTTGCTTGGGGCGATCCCCTATGTCACACATTATGGTTTGAGCGCCGCGCTGCTCGCGATGAATCGACAGTCCCTGATCGCAGTGAACTCCACGGTTCAAGCGATCGCAACTGTCGTAGTGGTCGCCATCTTCGCGCCGTTCGGACTCACGCCCGCGACCGCCGCAATTGCGCTGCGTCCGCTCGCGACCGCAACGATTCCGATGGTCTACGCGCGACGCCATTGCGGGATCAGCGCGACCACGGTGCTGCGTGCGCAAGTGCCGCTGAGTCTGGCTGCGCTAGGCATGGGAGCCGCTGTGTGGACGATGAGCCACTTGCTTGCGCCCCACCTGCACGCGGGGGCGCGGCTCGTCGTGCTGATCGCCGCAGGGGCAGTCGTTTATGCGCTGTTACTCGCGTTATTGGCGCCGCAAATTGCGGCTCGCTATCGCGAGCGTTTCAGGATTCGCGCAACGTAGATTTTACAATATTTCGACGGCATTCAGCCGTTTCGATGCGCTTGCGGCCGACTTATGTCGCCGCTTGGCTACATTGAATTGCGTCACAGTATTCGGCAACATGCCGCGCAATGTTGCCGACCATCGATCGCCCTTGAAAGGCTTTGCGCTTGTTCGGTTATCTACTCCCTAAGTTGGACGAGCCATTGCCTCAGATTCGCCTAGCGCATTACATCCTGCTTTTCGCACTCACTGCCGTGCTCGCCGCGTGCGGCAGTTCGAGTGTCAGCACGACTAATCAATCACCGGTCATCTCTTCGCTCGCACCGATCAGTGCGACCGCAGGTGACGGTGCTTTGACCCTGACCGTCAACGGCAGTGGCTTTGCCTCGACCTCGAGCGTCACGTGGAATGGTTCGGCCCTCGCGACGAGTTATGTCAGCGCGACCCAGTTGACCGCTGCCGTGCCCGCCGGCAACTTGACGACCGCGGGTTCTGCGAACGTCGCAGTCTCGACACCGGCACCCGGCGGCGGAACTTCCGGAGCGGCGGTGTTCGACATCAATCAAATGAATCCCGCTCCCGCGATCGCGGCCTTGGCACCCAATCGTGCCACGCAGGGCAACGGCGATTTTACGCTCGCCGTCACGGGCGCGAGTTTCGTCGCCTCATCGGTCGTCACTTGGAATGGCGCGCCGCTGACCACCAAGGTCGTCGATAGCGCCCACTTGAGCGCGACCGTGCAAGCGCAACTGGTTGCAAGTCCGGGATCTGCGACCGTGACTGTCGTGAACCCCGCTCCGGGGGGTGGCAGCTCACAGCCCGCGGTATTTGCGATCACCAGCGATAATCCGCTGCCAACGGTCACGTCGGTCACGCCCAGCAGTGCTGCCGTGGGTTCGGGCGCGTTCACGCTCACGGTATCGGGTACGGAATTTGTTTTGTCCTCCGTGGTGCTGTGGAACGGCGTTGCTTTGCCGACCACGTTCGTGAGCGATTCGACGCTGACCGCAAGCGTGCCGGCGAGCGACCTCGCGAGCGTCGCTTCGGCGCAAGTAACCGTTTCCTCCCCGTCGCCGGGCGGCGGGAATTCCGGGGCGGCAGTATTCGACATCACGAGCAGCAATCCGCTGCCGAGCCTGAGTTCCCTCGCGCCCTATACCGCAGCGGCGAAGGGTCAGGGATTTACCTTGACGGTCAAGGGCAGCAATTTTGTCGGCACGTCCACGATCGCGTGGAATGGTGTGGCCTTGGATACGACGTATGTCAGCTCGACCGGACTCACGGCGAGCATCCCCGCCACGGATATCGCGACCGCCGGCACCGCCAAAATCACAGTTGTTTCGCCCGCGCCTGGCGGCGGCACGTCGGCGGTGCAGACATTCACGATCACGAGCGATAACCCGGCTCCCGCGCTTGCGGTGATCCAGCCGAGCAGCGCGGCCGCGGGTGCGTCCGCGTTGACGCTCACGGTCACGGGCACGGGATTCATCAGTGGTTCGATCGTCAACTGGAACGGCACGGCGTTGCCGACGACCTATGCCAGCTCCACCAAGCTCACGGCTCAGGTGTCGAAGACGCTGCTCACGAGTGCGGGCGCCGCTAGCGTCACGGTCGTGACCGGCACGCCGGGCGGTGGCACGTCGAGCCCCGCGAACTTTACGATCACGCCCGATAACCCCGCACCGACTCTGGCGAGCCTCTCGCCTGCGAACGTGACCGCCGGGGCGAGCGCGTTCACGCTGACGGTCGAAGGCAGTCACTTCATCGCAAGCTCCGTCGTCCATTGGAACGGCTCCGCGTTGCCGACCACCTTTGTCAGTTCCACCGAGCTCACAGCGCAGGTCGCCGCCTCGTTCGTCTCGGTCGCCGGCTCTGCGAGTCTCACGGTCGTCACGCCGACGCCGGGCGGTGGCTCGTCAGCGGCGGCGACGCTCGCCATCAACAGCGTGAATCCTGCGCCAACCTTGTCCTCGCTTGCGCCGAGCAGCGCGGCAGCCGGCGGCAGTGCCTTCACCTTGACCGTGAACGGCAGCGGCTTCGTCGCCAAGTCGGTTGTCGACTGGAATGGTGCCGGACTGCCCACCACCTTCGTCAGCGACACGAAGTTGACAGCCGCCGTGCCCGCGAGCGACATCGCGAGCGGCGGGTCAGCGCAAATCAAAGTATCTTCACCGACTCCCGGCGGGGGCACCTCGAGCGTCGCGTCCTTCAGCATCACGACAGGCGGCACCTCGGCACCCAAGCTTGTGCAATACAACATCTACCAGACGATCGATACCGCGGGCGAAAATCAATCCACGGTTCAGTTCAACAGTGCGACGCATGCCGGCAATAGCATCTGGGTCGCTGTGACCGTCAGCGATTACGATGGGGCGCATTCCATCAGCGTCACCGACACGCAGGGCAATAACTACACGCTGCTGGATCAGGAGAACGATGGACGCCCTGGTAGCGCGACCGTGGCACATTTCTATGCCAGCAACATCGTCGGGGATTCTTCGGCCCCCGATACGGTCACGGTCAATTGGGGCTACGACAACTACAAGGGCGTGCTCGCCGTCGAGATCTCCGGCGCATCGGGCCTTGTCGGCCACAGCGGTAATATTCAGGATGCCTTGGGGCAGGGCACGAATAACGTCACGACCGGCACTGTTGCGGTCTCCTCCGGGCAAACACCAGCTCTGCTCGTCGCGCTCTCGTACAACACCTCAGGTGGCTCGAGCGATACCGGCGGCAGCGGCTTCGGCGGCCCGACAGCGGGTACCGATATGACCCAGGTGACCCAACTTTGGGACTATGGCGTCAACCTCGGCACCTTCGCGACGCGCGAGGTCACGTCGCCCGGCAATGTCGCGGCGACATTCAATGCGCCGGACACGGACTCTTACGTGACGATTCAGGCGATATTCCGGTAGCGCGGAACGGGGTTTTTGTGATTGGTGGGCGGTACAGGGATTGAACCTGTGACCCCTGCCGTGTGAAAGCAGTGCTCTACCGCTGAGCTAACCGCCCGCCGTCGCGCATTATAGCCATAGGCGCCGGGCCAAACCACGGTTAGAATTCCGGCCCGCAATTCTCTTGGTCAAAGGCTCATGACAGTCCGAACTCGTTTTGCTCCCAGCCCGACCGGGTTCCTGCACATCGGTGGTTTGCGCACGGCGCTGTTTTCCTGGTTGTATACCCGCGGCCGGGCGGGCGTGTCCGTCGTGCGCATCGAAGATACCGATCTCGAGCGATCCACGCCTGAGGCCATCCAGCAGATTCTCGACGGCCTGCAATGGGCGGGCATCGATTATGACGAAGGTCCGTTCCTGCAGACGCAGCGCTTTGATCGCTACAGGGAGGTCATCAAGATCCTGTTGGCTCGCGACAAGGCCTATCACTGCTATTGCTCGAAGCAGGATCTCGAGGCAATGCGCGCCCAACAGACGGCGCGCGGCGAGAAACCGCGTTATGACGGACGTTGCCGGAATCTGACCGAGCCCCGCCCGGGCCTCGCTTCGGTCGTGCGTTTCAAGAATCCGCTCACGGGCTCGATCGTGGTCGACGATGTCGTCCATGGTGCTGTCGAGTTCCAGAACAGTGAACTCGACGACCTGATCATTGCGCGCTCCGACGGTTCACCGACCTATAACTTCTGTGTCGTCGTCGACGACATGGACATGAACATCACCCACGTGATTCGCGGCGACGATCACTTGAACAACACGCCGCGACAAATGAACATGCTGCTCGCCTTGGATCACAAGCCGCCGGTGTACGCGCATCTGCCGATGATCTTGGGCTCCGATGGGGCGAAGTTGTCGAAGCGGCATGGCGCCGTCAGCGTGCTGCAATACCGGGACGAGGGCTACTTGCCCGAGGCCCTGTTGAACTACCTGGTGCGCCTGGGCTGGTCCCATGGTGACCAGGAAGTCTTCAGCGTCGATGAGATGATTCGCCTGTTCGATATCACGGCCGTCAACAAGTCCGCCTCCGCCTTCAACGCGGACAAGCTTGCCTGGCTCAATCAGCAGCACATGGTGCGCGCACCCCTGTCACGACTGGTCGCGCCGCTGCGCTGGCATCTCGAGCGTCTCGGCATCGAGGCGGGGAACGACTCGCAACTCGAGCAGATTGCGGCCGTGCAGCGCGAGCGAGCCAAGACCCTCAAGGAAATGGCCGCCAACAGCGCGTTCTTTTTTCGGCCACCGGGACAGTTCGACGCGAAGGCGGTCGGTAAACACGTCACTGCGGACGTCTTGCCGATATTGCGCCAGCTCGCAGGCGATTTGGAGTCCTGCACGGAGTGGACGGCGCCCAGGCTCCACGAAATCCTCGGCGCCCGTGCAACGGCCGCAGGGCTTGCGCTCGGGAAGTTGGCCCAACCGATCCGTCTGGCCGTCTCCGGTGGCACCATATCGCCGCCCATCGACGCGACCCTCGCGATTCTGGGAAAGCCGGAGACCCTCTCGCGTCTGACCGCGGCGCTGGCCGCCTGGGGTGCGTAGCTGCCTCATTTTCTTGACGAATTAGGCACGGTCAGGTAAGGTCCCGCGCCTCAATGTGGGGTCATAGCTCAGCTGGGAGAGCGCTTGCATGGCATGCAAGAGGTCGGCGGTTCGATCCCGCCTGGCTCCACCAGATTTAATTTGATGATCGCTTGATGTTTGGCCTGCGTCCCCATCGTCTAGAGGCCTAGGACACCACCCTTTCACGGTGAGAACCGGGGTTCGAATCCCCGTGGGGACGCCATTTCAATCGGTGTAAGGTGTCGAGACGCCCAGCAGGGCGGATTACAAGAATCAGCTCAGAGTATCAACAATTTCTGTGTCGTCGCCTTCCTGACCGCGGCGAGCGGAATGCCTGCATCGAAGGTGACTAACCGTCCTCCATGCCGTACCGCGAGGGCAAGCAGATACACGTCGGTCAATTGCCGTGGTCCATGAATTCGCCTCGAGTCCACGACTTCTGCATCCAACAGACTGACTTCATCCGGCCAAAATTCATGGATCTCTTGTTGGCAGGCCTGAACTAGACGTTCAATGATCGCTTGGACTGGTAAGGGGCTTGGGTAGCCTGGATTGGACATGATCCGGATACACCCATTTTGCGTGATTGGACATGATGCCCACCCCTCCCGTGCATGATTCGAGAACCAGCGAATCGCCGAATCATGGGATGCATGGTCGCAGTCCAGCAACGCGATCAGCACATTGATGTCCAACAGGGCCCGCACTTGCTAAGGCCAGCGGCGCCCAGCGCTGCTAGTACGCGTCTTCATCGCGAAGCTTGTCGATCAACTCATTGGTGACGATGCGGCCGCGTCGCGCAAACGGTTTGAGTCCATAGACAGCCTTGAGTTCCTTGCCGCAGATCGGTTCTTCAGGCGTCGTCAGTGCGCGTCGAGCCAACTCGGAGATCACCTCGCCGGTGGTTTTCCGTTCACGTTTGGCTCGCTCCTTCGCGGCTTGGAGCACGTCATCGGAAATGTCGAGTGTGGTTCGCATGCATCAGATGCTAACGCATCACGCATCAATGGTCTACGTTGGGTCTCAGTGGTGGGACGAATCCGCGCAAGGTACCCGGCCTGAGTCATCCCTGTGGTCTTGATGATCGAATCGAAGCTCAATGACCCGACGCAAGCACGGGGGGCAGCAGCGATATCTTGACCTGATGGCGGCTCAGGATTGTCCTGATGAATCTGGCCATCTGAGGCACTCCGCTGAGACTGGCGGATTGTATGGTCTTAACGCGGATTCGCTTGGCTGTCCATGCGGACACCGGTGCATCTACCAGGCGCGTAAGGCCCGCGGCGGCGCGTCAGTCAGCGCCGCATACGGAGCCGCAGGATCGTGCCGACGATGCCGCGGCGGAACGAGAGCACGCAGGCGACGAAGATCGCGCCGATGACGACCATAACCCAGCCCCCCACGAGCTCCGACAGATACTCCTGCAGGCTGACGACGATGCCTGCACCGAGCACGGGACCAAAAAACGTGCCGATGCCACCGAGCAACGTCATGAGGATCACCTCGCCCGATGTGGACTGCGAGACGTCCGACAGGGTCGCGAAGCCCAGGACGAGCGTCTTCAACGAGCCGCCGAGGCCGGCGAGCGCCGCGGACAGCACGAAAGCCAGCAGCTTGTAGCGCTTGACGGCATAACCCAAGGAGATTGCGCGCGACTCGTTCTCGCGGATCGCCTCGAGCACGCGGCCGAACGGCGAATGCACGATACGCATGATCGCGGCGAGCGTGGCAGCAAACAGGCAGAGCACGAAATAATACATCGCGATGTCCGATTGCAGCGGCAGAAACCCGAATAGCGTGCCACGCGCCACCCCCTGCAGTCCGTTTTCGCCGCCCGTGAATGGCGCCTCGAGGCAGACGAAATAGACCAGCTGTGCGAGCGCGAGCGTGACCATCGCGAGATAAATGCCCTGACGGCGGATCGCGAGCCCACCGATGACCAGGCCAAGCGCGGCCGCTGCGAGCGCACCGCCGCCGATCGCGGCGCCCGGTCCCCAGTGCCGTTCGGCGACCAGCCATCCGGTCGTGTAGGCTGCCGTGCCGAAGAACGCCGCGTGGCCGAACGACAGCATCCCACCGAAGCCGAGCAGCAGATTGAAGGAGCAGGCGAAGATTGCGAAGCACAGCAGTTTCATCACGAACACGGGATAAATTCCCGTCAGCGGTATCGCGGCCGCGCCGAGCGCGCCCACCAAGTACAACAAAGCGCGCGTCGGCATGCCCCTATTCCCGCCCGAACAGGCCCGCTGGCCTCACGATCAACACCAGCGCCATGATCAGGAACACGACGATGTTCGAGGCCTCGGGATAGATGACCTTGGTGAGTCCCTCGATCAGACCGAGCAGCAGGCCGCTCGCGATCGCGCCCAGGATCGATCCCATGCCGCCGATGACGACGACTGCGAAGACGACGGTCACGAGCGATTGGCCCATGTGCGGTGTCACAAGAATCACCGGTGCGGCGAGCACGCCGGCGAGCGCCGCGAGCGCGACGCCGCCGCCATAGGTGAGCGTCAGCAGCAGCGGCACATTGACGCCGAACGACTGCAGCAGCGGGGCATTCTCGCGCGCCGCGCGCAAGCGTGCGCCGAGGCGCGTGCGCTCGATCAGGAACCAGGTCCCGAAGCACACGGCAAGCGATGCGACAATGACCCATGCGCGGTAGCGCGGCAGAAACATGAAGCCGAGATTGACAACGCCTTGCAGGCCGTCAGGGACGGGATAGGACTGTCCGGAGGCGCCGAAGACTTGTTGCAGAACCCCCTCGATGATCAGCGCGACGCCGAAGGTCAGCAGCAGGCCGTAGAGCGGATCGAGACCGTAGAGACGTCGCAGCCAGAGTCTCTCGATCAGCATGCCGAGCAGTCCCACGGCAAGCGGCGCGAGCAAGAGGCCGGGCCAGTAACCAATGCCGAGGCGCTGCATGCCAACCAGCGCGGCGAAGGATCCGAGCGCATAGAACGCGCCGTGCGCGAAGTTCACGACACCCATCAAGCCGAAGATCACGGCGAGGCCGAGGCTCAGCAGCGCATAGAAGGCGCCGTTCACGAGGCCCAGCATCAACTGGCCGAGAATGGCGGCGAGCGGGATGCCGAAGATCTCAGTCATCGCGCCGGCGAGGCCTATTTCGGCGCGAGCGGGCACGCGCCCGTGATCGGCCCGTATGCTTCCTCACCGGCCATGACCTTGATCAGCTTGTAGTAGTCCCACGGATACTTGGACTCCTGCGGCGTCTTGACCTGCATAACGAACATCTTATGCACCATGACCCCGTCCGCGCGGATGTAGCCGCCCTTCGTGAACATGTCGTCGATCTTGGCGCGCTTGAGCTGCGCCATGACCTTGTCGCCGTCGGTCGTGCCGACAGCCTTGACGGCCGCGAGGTAGGTCATCGTTGCCGAATAGGCTCCTGCCTGATCCATGGTCGGTTCAACGTGCATTTTTTCGAAATAGCGCTTCGCGAATGCGCGGCTATCCGCGTCCATGTCCCAGTACCAGGCGGTCGTGAGATACAGGCCCTGTGCGGTCTGCAGCCCGAGACCGTGAATGTTGGTGATGAAGGCAAGCAAGGCTGCCGGTTGCATGGTCTTCGTGATGCCGAATTCGTTGGCTGACTTCAGCGAATTGCTGAAGTCGCCGCCTGCGTTGGCGAGTCCAAGCACTTTGGCGCCGGAGGTTTGCGCCTGCAGAAGGAACGAGGAAAAGTCAGCGGCGCCGAGCGGCACGCGTACCGCGCCGAGATTCTTGCCGCCGTGCGCCTCGACGACCTTAGCGGCCGCGGTTTGCAGCTGCGTGCCAAAGGCGTAATCGGCGGTGAGATAAAACCAAGTCTTGCCGCCATTGGCGACGATCTGAGTTGCGGTGCCGTTGGCAAGCGCCGTCGTGTCGTAGACATAATGGACCGTGTAGGCCGTGCAATCCTCGTTGGTCAGCGACGATCCTCCTGCGCCGATCGCGAAAAAGGGTACTTTCTTCGCCGCGGCGACTTTAGCCATCGCGATGCTGACACCCGAGTTGGAGCCGCCCACGACCATGTTGAGGCCGCTCTGGTCTGCCCATTCCCGGAATTTCGATGCCCCAACGTCGGGCTTGTTTTGGTGATCGGTCACGAGGACTGAAATCTTTCTGCCGAGAACCGTGCCACCGAAGTCAGCGATGGCCATTTTGATGGCCTCGACGCCGCCGGCGCCCATGACGTCGGCATAATTTCCGGACAAGTCGTCAATGTCGCCGATCACGACCTCCGGGTCGGCGGCCGCAGCCGGCCGAGATCCCGCCAACACAGCCGCGGTAAGCAGCAGCCCAAGCGCCGTCTTTCTGATGTTCATGGTTTGATCGATCCCCCGCTTAGTTCTTCAGACACCCAGCCGCGCGTCGAGCATCGGCATTTTCGCGCTCAACTCCGCTGCTGCGAATTCCTCGACGATCCGCCCGTGCTCCATCAGATAAAACCGGTCGGCGAGCGGCAGCGCGAAGCGAAAGTTCTGTTCGACCATGACGATGGTATAGCTCTTTGCTCGCAAGGTGTGAATCAGACGCGACAAGGCCTGCACGATGACCGGCGCGAGCCCCTCGGAGATCTCATCGAGCAGGAGCAGCCTGGCGCCGGAGCGCAGGATCCGCGCGACCGCGAGCATTTGCTGTTCGCCGCCGGACAGCCGCGTGCCCGGGGCTTTGCGGCGTTCCTTCAGGTTTGGAAACAATTCGTAGATTTCCTCAAGTTCCATCCCGTCCGTGCCGACGAGCGGCGGCAGCATCAGGTTCTCCTCGGTCGAGAGGCTCGAATAGATGCCACGCTCCTCCGGACAGTAGCCGACGCCAAGGCGTGCGATCCGGTGGGGCGGAAGATCGATCGCCTCGCGGCCATTGATCATGACCGAACCCGCACGGCGGCCAACGAGGCCCATGAGCGCTCTTAACGTGGTCGTGCGGCCTGCTCCATTGCGGCCCAACAAGGTCACGACTTCACCGCGGTTCACGTGAAAATCTGCGCCATGCAAGATGTGCGATTCGCCGTAGTATGCATGCAAATCGGAGACGCGCAGGAAGTCAGTGTGCATCAGTGAGCGGCTCCGAGCTGCGCGTCAGCCGTGCCTGTATAGGCTTCGACCACGAGCGGATTGCGCGATACGTCGGTGTAAATCCCGCTCGCGATGATCTGTCCCCGCTGCAGCACCGTGATGGTATCGGCGATCGTCGCGACCACCTTCATGTTGTGTTCGACCATGAGCACAGTCCGATCCACCGCGACGCGCTTGATCAGCGCCGTCACGCGCTCGACGTCCTCCCGCCCCATGCCCTGGGTGGGCTCGTCGAGCAACAGAAGTTCCGGGTCCGCAGCGAGCGTCGTCGCGATCTCGAGGGCGCGCTTTCTGCCATACGGGAGTTCGACCGCAAGGCTGCCGGCAAGCTGGGCCAGATCGACGGTGGCCAACAGTTCCATGGCGCGCGCATCGAGCACCGCCAAGCTGCGGGCGGATCGCCAGAAATGGAATGACGTGCGGAGTTTGCGCTGCAGGCCGAGGCGCACGTTCTCGAGCACCGTCAGATGGGGAAACACGGCCGACATCTGAAACGAGCGCACCACCCCTAAGCGCGCGATCTCGGACGCGCCCTTGGCGGTCACATCGAGACCCTTGAAAAGGATCCGGCCGCTCGTCGGCGCCAGAAATTTCGTCAGCAGATTGAAGAACGTCGTCTTGCCGGCCCCATTCGGTCCAATCAGCGCATGAATTTCGCCGCGGCGTACGCGCAGGCTGCAGCGGTTGACGGCCACGAAGCCCTTGAACTCCTTGCTTAGCTCGCGTGTTTCGACGATTGGGTTACCATCCACGGGCGGCCGCTCAGGAAGGCTGGAAGAGTGCGGCATAGCGCGTCCGCAGCAGGCTCTTTTGGACCTTGCCCATCTGGTTGCGCGGCAACTCGTCGACGATGAGCACTCGCTTCGGCAGCTTGTAACGTGCGAGCCGTGCGCCGATCGCGCCGAGAATCTCGGCCTCGGCGAGCTGCGCACCGGACCGCGCGACGACGACCGCGGTCACCCCCTCGCCGAAGTCGGGATGCGGGACCCCAAAGACCGCGCTTTCGGCGACGCCCTGCAGCGCGTCGAGTTCGGTTTCGACCTCCTTGGGATAGACGTTATAACCGCCGGTGATCACGAGATCCTTGGCGCGGCCCACGATCGTGACGTAGCCCTGGCGGTCTATGCGGCCGAGATCCCCGGTCTTGAACCAGCCGTCCGCGGTGAACGCGCTCTTGGTCTTCTCGGGGTCGCGCCAATAGCCCGCGCAGACGTTCGGGCCGCGAACCTCGATCTCGCCGACCGCGCATTCGCCGTCCGGCTGCGCAGCGCCGTTCGTGGCAATGCGCAGGTCGACGCCCGGCAGCGCCGGACCGACCGACCCGGGCAGCCGCAGGCCCGTGTAGGGATTCGAGGTGTTCATCAGGGTCTCGGTCATCCCATAGCGTTCTAAAATGATGTGCCCCGTGCGGCGCTCGAATTCTTGATGCGTATCCGGCAGCAAGGGCGCGGAACCGGAGACGAACAAACGCATGTGGGCCGTCGAGGCACGATCAAGTCCGGACAACTGCAGTAGACGCGTGTAGAAGGTCGGCACCCCCATGAACACCGTCGCCCTCGGCAGGCTCTCGAGAACACGTAGCGCCTCGAAGCCGCTGTGCAGCAGCAGGCTCGATCCGGAGGCGAGCGCGACGTTGACGCCGACGAACAATCCATGCACGTGAAAGAGCGGCAGCGCGTGCAGCAGCACGTCGTCGGGCGAGAAGCGCCAGAGGGCTGCGAGGGTCGCCGCATTCGAGCCGAGGTTGCCGCGCGACAGCAGCGCCCCCTTGGGTCGTCCCGTCGTGCCGGATGTGTAGACGATCGCGGCGAGTGTGCCGGGCGGCAGCAAGGGCCGTGCCTCGATCTGCACGGCGAAGCGTTGCGCTAGTTCAACGAGCGAGCCGTCACCGCCTGCACCCAGTGTTTGCAAGTCGGTGACCCCCGCCGCCTCGGCAACTCTCGCGAGGGCCGGCGAGTCCGCCGGCCGCACGACCGCGAGGCGCGGCTCGGCATCGCGCAAGGTGTAATCAATCTCATTGGCCGTGCTCGCGGTGTTGATCGGCACGTAAACGGCGCCAATGCGCAGACAGGCCACGTACAACACAATGGCTTCGAGGGATTTGTCGACTTGAACGGCGACCCGGTCGCCGGCCTGCACGCCACGGTCGCGCAGCGCCGCCGCCCACGAGGCCGATCGGCTCTGCAATTCTGCATAGGTCATGCGCCGATGAGTCTGGTCCTCAACGAAGGCGCGATCCGGCGCGTTGCCGGCGGTCGCGTCGATCCAGGCGGAGGGATCAATTGAAACTGAGAGATCGGCCACGCGCGACACCATAAAATCCGTCGGACAACCGGGAAGAAAATCATGATGCCACAGACGTCGGCTCATCGTTTACGTTGGGAAGCGGCGCCTCAAGATCTCGATAAGCTTGCCGATAATCCCATTTCACAGGCCAATGGAACCTACACGCTCTCGGTGCCGAATCTGCCCGGCGCGAGCGTTACAGCCTCGCCGCTCAGTGCGGCTGAGATCGCGCTAGGCATGAAAGTCGATGCGTTGGTCTGAGTGACGGATTTAACCGACCCTCACATCTGTTGCTGTGATGCAACAGATGCTCGCCCATCGTGGATCAATGTTCTGCTCCCCGGTACCTTATGGTGAATCGGCAGTAGATTGAACACCTAAGTATTCATCGGCTTAGCGCAGCGTGCCCGCACGGACGCCTTTTCGGCCGAGGGACCCGCTATAGTAGTCGCAGATTCGCAAGCCCAAACGCAGGTTCAGGGCCGAGCAAACCGCTGGAGTGATGGACCCGATGAGTTGTGACCATGATTGACCCCTACCGCGCCGGCACGTGGCGCGGCCTGCCTGCAATCTGCCTCCTGCTGACGCTCATTGCGCTACTGCCGCTGCCGGCCGCCGCCCAGATGTCGGCTAGCCCATATTTAGATGCACGCGTAGAGCACGACTCGAACGTGTTTCGCGTGCCGAATTCGGAGCCGTTGATCATTGCGAACGGCGATCCCACGCTCGCCGATTGGGACCAGAAATACATTGCCGGGGTCAATGCCACCTATCTATGGAGTCAGCAGAAGTTGACCGCCTTGCTCGAGGTTCGCAAACAGGATTTCGATCATTTCAAAGATCTCAATCACTACGAGTACCTGGCCGACATCGGTTTGGATTGGAAATTGACCAGTCTTGTTGATGGTCTTCTAGATTATCGTCAAGAGAAGTACATGGCGCCGTTTTACCTCGGCGACAGCCTGAATCTGGCCTTGGACGTCGACCGTCGCGTCGTCGGCAAGGCAAATATCAATGTCGCCTCGGATTGGCGCGTAGAAACCGGCTTGAGCTATCGGTACTTGCAAGCCCCGCTGCAGTTCTATCCCGACTTCGATCAGCGCGAATTCGACACGCATGTGGCGCTCGACTATCTCGGTGCCGCGTATTTTACGTATGGGATCGCCTACGATTTCATCAGCGGCGCTTTCGATAATGCGCCCAATGTGGGCAACTATACGCAGAATGGTCTCGGGCTCACGGCCAAATACACGGTGAGTGCGTTGACCACTTTGAACGCGCAGCTTGGCTACTCGATCCGAGACCAGACTAACACTGGCACGTCACGCGTCTCCGCAATCACGGGCGAGTTCAAATATACGCGACAGCTGACCGGCAAGACGAGCGTGAATCTGGATTTGTCGCGCAACGTTAATAGCTACCTGGCGGGTGGAGCCTCGGAGGTCGACACGATCGTCAATGCCGGTGCGCTCTGGCAGGCAACCTACAAGATCGGAGTCGATCTCAACGCAGGCTACACTCATAGCAGCTTCGTCGGTCAGGCCATCCCCGGGTCCAACGTCGATGGCCGCGTGGATCACTTCCCGACACAGAGTATTGATCTCAAATACCAGATGCTCCGCCATCTTTGGGTAAAGGCCTATTTCAATCACTCGGCACGCAGTTCCACCTATGAGCTCTACAACTTCAGCGACACGATCGCGGGGATTGAGGCCAGGTGGACGTTCAATCCCTAGCGCGCCGCGGCGGGTCGCTCCATTGCTTCGCTTAGGACTATTGGTCACTTGCTGATCGTGCAGCCAATCGATGATCTTGATTTGCCGGAATTTTCTGCGATCGCAGCCAATTTCGGTCAGCAGCGATACGGCTACGTCGTCACGCCGAATGTCGATCATTTGATTCGGTGCCACGATGATCCGAAGTTTCGCGCGGCCTACGCCGACGCGGCGTATGTCTTGATGGACAGCCGCTTCTTGGCTTCGGTGCTGAAATTGACGAAGGGCGTCGAGATGAAAGTGTGCACCGGCAGCGACTTGACCGCGCACCTGTTCACCAGCGTCATTCGTCCGACCGATCAGGTCCTGCTCATCGGCGGCTCCGAAGCCCAGGCGCAATCCTTGGCTACGCGGTTCGGCTTGCAGACCTTGCGACATTTCAATCCCTCGATGGGATTCATCAAGAGACCGAAGGACGTCGAGGAAGTCTTGAGTTTCATCGAGTCGATGAGCCCATTCCGGTTTTGTCTGTTGGCCGTCGGTGCACCCCAGCAGGAGTTCCTTGCGCAAATGCTCAAGGCGAGAGGGCGCGCGCGGGGGCTCGTGCTCTGCATCGGCGCCTCGATCAATTTCTTGACCGGCGTCGAGAAACGCGCACCTCGCTGGATGCAGCGGGCGAGCTTGGAGTGGGCCTATCGATTGGCCCAAGATCCGGGTCGGCTTGCGAGCCGTTACCTGGTCAGAGGTCCGCGTATATTCAGTCTCCTGCGCAAGATTCAGCTCGTTCCGCGGAATGCGACGGCGTCTTCTGCGCCGCGCTAGATAGACCGACGCGGAGGTACTGCCTCGATTGCGAGGGAGCCAGATCGTGCCGGACTATGCGCTTGGCAGCGGCTTCGTCGTCAGAGCGGCGGCGGGCTTGCGCACCTCGGCAATCGACAGGAGCACGAGGCCGCTCACATTGACGAGCTCGCCGAGCAAGACGCCCACGAGTGCCCCGGCCGTGCCGATCAAGTGCATGCCAAAATAGCTCGTCGCCAGTGCGATCAAGGCGCTTAGGAAGGTCAGCACCGTCAAGGACTTGAACCGGGACCGCGACAGCAGCAAATAGATCAGTTGGTCCCGCAACAGCATCAAGAGACCCACGCCGAACCACAGCAACAGCAGCGAGTCGCGATTCTCGATTTGCTTTTTCAGGACGTGGATGAAGAGCCAGTCGCGAATGAGCCAGAGCACCGCGAAGTAACACAGAGCGGCGGCTCCCATGCCGCCGGCAATCATCAACTGGCGTCGCAACACGGTCGGTGGGCTCTGCTTCTGCAGCCAGTTCGAAACGGTCGGCAACATCAGGGAGCCGACGCCCGTCGAGAGCAGATTGATCGGCATGATCAGAATACGCGTTGCGGCGATCGCGGCGACTGCCGTGACCCCCAAGGTTCCTGCAACCAGGAAGTTATACCCCTGGCTGAACAGCCAGTGGATTGCCGATGCGCTGCAGGTCCAAGCGCCAAGCGGTGCGATCTCGCGCAGTATGCCCGGCGCGCCATGAATGTTCCAAGGCTGAAATCGCCACAGGGAACGCCGGCACAGGCTGCCGCAGACGAAGGCAGCGACGGCGAGGCCGAAGGCCGCCACCGCCGCCGGCAGCGGAGTCCATGTGGCGAGGAAGACGCCCGCGATGAGCATCGCGGCATAGACCAGGTCGGCCTTGAGCACTCGGTCCGGCAGCCGCAACGTCAAGAGCACCATACGGAAAAACTCGCGGTACAGGGTCGCAAATACCGCGACGATTGCCACGATAGCAACGATGATGGCACTGCGATTGAACAGACCCGTCAGGCCACAGATCCCGAGCGCGAGGAGCGCGATGAGGGCGATCATCGGCAATAATTGGCGTTGTTCGCGGTATAAGCCGCCGATGAGATCGGCACGCGCCGCGTCGCTGCTGCCCGTCATGCGGACGACCATATGCGATTGGATGAAGGCATTCTGCAGTGCAGTCACCAGCATCACGACGTTCAGCGTCAACACGTAGAAGCCGTATTGCTCGTCGCTGACGCGACGAATGAGAATCAAGCCGACACACAAGCTGGTCGCCGACAAGAGCGCCTGGACGCTGATGGCACTGCCAAACATTCGAGCGAACGGCCCGGTACCGCGCAGGAGTTTCACGGCTGCTCTCGTTCCGTTCGGGTCCATTGAGTCGTCCGGCGCCCGGTCACCAAGACGATGAGTTTCCAAACGATAAATACCGGGGCGCAAGCAAGAGCGCCAAGGCCGCGCAAGCCGGTGCCACTCAAGGTCCAGCCGCGCAAGAAGTAAATGATCAGGCAAAGCAGGCATCCCGTCGCGAGCCATAGCCCGAGCAGCAGCTGCGCATCGATGAGCGCGGCCAGACTTGAGAACAGTCCGAGTGCGATGACGTTCAAGACGACGTAGCTCAAGGGCAGCACCATCAGATCGAGCGCCAGATCCAGGCAGACGCGGCTTGGGCGTGAAATTGCCACGCGCAGCAGCGGCAGAGTGCGCTCGCGGATCAATTGGAATCGCCCCTGTTCCCAGCGTTGTCGTTGGCTGCCAGCACGGCTCGCGCTGCTGACCATTTCGCCATAGACCTTGCCGTTCTCAGTGTAATGAACGCGATATCCCTGGATGCCGAGATCGATGCCGTATTCGATGTCCTCGGTCAGAGAGTAGGCGCGGTAGGGGACTTGCTTCAGCAGCGCATGCGTGACGCACCAACCGTTGCCGCGGATGCCGCAGGACAGACCCAGGCGCTCGCGCGCGCGCGAACGCACCGTGTGGAACGCTCCCATCGCGATCGTCATGAGTCGAGTGCGCCACGAGACGTCGGGATTTAGTACGTCGTAGTGGGATTGAACCGCCTGCGCGCCACAGGCAAGCTCCCCGGCGATAGCCGACAGCAGCGACGGCGAGACTTCCGAATCTGCATCGACGACGACTACGGCGTCCGCCCAAGCATCCTGCGCGCTCCGATCGAACGCGTGGCGCAGGGCGTAGCCTTTGCCGCGTAAATGATCGTCATGGCGCTCGATGACGTGCGCACCCTGGGATGCCGCAATCGATGCCGTATCGTCGCTGCAGTTGTCGGCGACAACGAAGATTCGGAACCCCGATTGCGGCCATTCCAGGCGCGACAAACTCGTCAACGTACGAGTGATTCCCACAGCTTCGTTGTGGGCTGGAATAACCACGTCGAAGCGCAGTGAACGATTTGGTTCAGAAGGGGCAGCGTTGCGCCACGACAACACGGTCAGCCCCAACAGGTATAGACACGCCAACACTGCCGGAATAGCGAGCAGCAGCAGAACGCCCCAAAGAATCTGGTCAAGCATGGTCATTGTGTGTTGCGGGAGCGCTTAGCGCTGCGATCCAGGCGGATCGCCAGCGTCCAAATCTGGCCGAGTTCACGGCGTGCACGGAAGACGCTCCAGGCCAGCAAGGCGAGGGCGGTCCAATTTAGGATCGAAGCCCGACCTGTTGAGATGCCAAGAAACAGCGCAAGCAACAGGAAGGCCATCATTCGCGTAATGCCGAAGTGCGTCTGCATGGGCCAGTTCTTGCCCATGAGCCGGTAAACGTAATATTGGACCCACCGCGTGAGGACGTGCGCCGCCAACGCCATCGCACCAACGGGCACGATCGGTACGATCAGCGTGAACACGGCCGTACGTGAAATCTGTAGCCCGCCGTACATCCAGACGCGTGCCGGTTTGGTGCTGCGGTTGTATATTGCAAACCACAGGAAGGTGCCGACCAGACCCACCGCCCAGAACACGAAGTCGCTGGCGACCGGCGGTCCGGGCAAACGGATCACGAAGACGCCCGCGATACCGAATATGGCCGACCAGATCCAGGGCTGGATCCGAGGCGTGGCAACCGATACTTCGTGATAGGCGCTGGTCAAGGCCGGTTGCGCCTCGAACTGGTCGGCGATCTTGTCGTTGTCGGCGTAGCCCATCTCGTAAATCGCCCAAAACGACGCCAACAGCAGCAGCAGTCCGATGACATGGTAGATCGGGGCCGCACTCAAGGCGACCGAGGTCAGGATCCACCAGACATAATCGTCTTGCAGCACCGAGCGCCGGATGTAGTGTTCGCCCGGGTGCTTGATCAACGTAATATACTGTCCTGGAAGGTAGACGTCCGCGAGCGCGCTGCGATAACGCGCCTGCGGCCACACGGTGCGAATGCCGCGTGCACAGGCGGCTAGCAAGGCGTGATCGTCCAGCGAGTCTGTGATCAACAGCGCCCGTCGGATACAGTCGTCTCCGAGCGCCTGCTTGGCGAGTTGCAGCTTTCCTGCCTGCCGATCCACGAACCCGGATAGGCGTGCCGCGACCACCTGCTTCACCGGGAGCCCCAAGGCTTCGATGAGGGGCGACACGATGGGCTCGAAACCGACCGTCACGATGTAGCGCGCACCCGTCAAAGGCTGCAAGGCGGAGCGCAATTGGACGTTCGTGAATTCCTTGGCGAGCTCCGATACGCGCCGTCGCCAAGCGCGCATCGTCCACGGGAACAGCAAACGAATGGCTCGAACCCGCCAGACGTCGCGGGTGCCAGGGCCGCCAGTCCACCGCCAGGGCTTAACCACGTCAAGAACGCGTAGCAGCAGGAGAGCGAGTAAGCGGGGACTCGCGGTATCGATGAAATCTTCGGTCGAATTACGAAGATACAGCGTCTCATCGAGATCGACGAACACCGGCCCCGAGTGCGAGCGAATCGCGCTCAGTGCCTGTTCCGGCGGCAGGTCAAATTTCGTTCGTTCGTCCACCTCGAGCTCCGGGCGCTCTAACCCTCCCTTGGGGGGCGGTGCGTCCACCGGCGCTGTCGACATGGGCGGCGTCACCCTAGAAGTTATTGATTACAGCGCCGAGAACTTGAGAATGCGTGGACCTCAATCTGCGCAACATATCCTTCATTTCGTTCTGGCGGGTGACATTGCTCCGGCTCGCAATGAGCACGCGACCCGCCATGGCCGCGAGCGATAATCCGTCCGCATATTGGGCGATCGGGGGCGTGTCGATGACAATGAATTCCTGGTCATTGCGCCAATTGGCAAGCAATCGTTCGACTCGGCCACCGGAAAGCAGTTCGAGCGGGTTCGGCACGGGTGGGCCTGCCGTGAGAATCGACAGCTGCGGTAAGCCTTCTACCCCCAGAGTCTTCGGCTTGCTACCGGTCGCGAGGGCCTGGGTCAGGCCGCGATCGTTCGGAGCCCCGAATAAGTGATGTTGGCTGGGTCGGCGCAAGTCGCCATCGATCAATAAGGTCCGACGGCCAATCTGCGCAAAGGCGATCGCGAGTTCGGCGCAAAGTTGCGAGCGGCCTTCCCCCTCGCCCGGACTTAGGACGGCAAAAATGTTGGTCGATCCGCCGGGATTGCTCAGCAGCAGTAACTCCGTCCGCAATGTTCGAACTTGCTCGCTACGCTCGCTGTCTTGTTCGTGGGCAATGACTAATTTCGAGCTTGGCTTGACGAACTCCGTGTTGGTCACCGTGATGAACCGTGTGCCCGCATGGCGACGCAGAGCGTTCTCGATGATTCCAGGAGTCTGCGCCGGATCAATTTGCGAAATCGCGTCGGCCGTCTCGTCGACATCTCTCTTGGTGACCAGACCTAAATGCAGGGCCGCTTCGGGAAAGCCGACCTTCAGCGTGGTCTGGGCGGCGGCGATGTTGTCGATATCGCCTGCGGCAAGGCCACAGCGTTCGATCAGCGCATGCTTGAGGAGTTCATCCAGAGCATTCGGCGCGGCTTCCAGGGCATCAGTACTCATGGCGCCACCGGAGTCGTGGGGATTGCGTTGAATTCCATGAGCACCGGAATACGGAAGGCACGTTCGATATCGTCACGGCAACGAAGACGACGATCCATCAGCAACTCGTAGAGCAGGGGTAACACGATCCCAAGGCCCAATGCGGCAACGGCGGCCATGAGAAGGAGCTTGATCTTATTCGGTTTGCTCGCACGAGTCGGCGGAGTCGCACGACTGACGACTTGCACGTTGCGATAATCGCCTACCGAGGCGAACATGATCTGGTCATAGCCATCGAGGGCGCGCTTATAGACGGCTTCGGCCGAGGCAAGTTCGAGCGATAGTTTGCCCCCCTCGCCTTGAATGTCACGCAGGCTCAGGACCTTCTTGCGTTGTTCGTCGATCGCGTGCTGGTACTTGTCTTCCAGCGCCCGGGCGCGTGCCAACTGAGTTGAAATATTTTCCCCGAGCCTGCTGGTTTCCGCGTTCAAAGCCTGTTGGACGCTGGCGATCTGTGATTTCAGGGCGAGAAGTTTGGGATGCTGCGGACCATAGGTCGCGCTCAGCTGCACTTTTTGCTCCTCCAACGTGTGCAATTGCGATTGCAGTTGTTGCACCTGCGGCGAGGCGAGGGCCTCATCGGTGGCGGATTGATCGCCGGCTTGCTTGGCTTCCAGGGTACGGCGCAAATTTTGCGCGTCCAGTAATTTCCCCTCAAGCGCATCCAAAGCCTGAGTCTCCGTGTCTGGATTGTCCGCATCCGTCGTCGGACCCACGTCGGTGACGCCCTTCTGTTGACGGAACGTGTCGACCTTTTGCTGGGCAGCGGCAACCTTCGCGCGCAATTCCGCGATCTGCTCAGAGTAGCGCTGCGCGCGCTGTCCCGCCGGAACGTTGATGCGGCGTCGCTCCTGTTCTAGGTAGACGTCGGTAATGGCATTGGCAATGTTCGCCGCCTTGTCCGGGTCATGCGCCGAAACGGAGAGATACAGCAAGCTGCCGCCACGACCCTGATCAACTTGAATGGCGTTACCCAGTGTAGTGGCAACGTAATCGCGCAAACCCTGCGGGTCACCGCGGAAACCGGACGTGAATTCCTTGTCTTGGGTCAAATTGAGCCGGTCGATAACCGGCAAGAGCACCGCTGGACCTTGCATGAGTTCGGTCTGGGTCACGATGTAGTTGTTCAGCAAGGCGAGGGGAAACTCTTGGCCAGCCAAGGGATCCTTCTGGTTGGTATCGACGATCAAGGTCGTCATTGCCGTGTAGGTTTTCGGCAAGAATTTGATCCCGATGGCGGACACCACAATTACGGACGCCGCAATGATCAAGGACTGCTTCCAGTAGGCCTTCAAGATCGCAACGACTTGCGCAATCCCGAGGCCCGCTTGAGTCGTCGCCTGGTCGTCTTCGACCGGCTCTGCATACACGACGGGGCGTGCAACAACCGGGCTCATTTGTGGGATTCGCTTCGATTGGCGCATCAAAAAATGCTCTCTTTTACCCGGATCACATCGTCTGGTTCGACGTGGTCGTCGGCTTTGGCGTGGATCACCACATATTTGCCGTCCTTGGTAGGACGTTTAATCTCGATCCGACGCTCGCTACCGCGCGCCGTAATGCCGCCCGCGCGCGCAATCGCCTGAATCACGGTCATCCCGGGCTCGAGTCGATACATGCTCGGCGTCGTGACCTCGCCGTAGATATAAAACTGCTCCGCGCGAGGTACCAGCAAGGAGTCGCCGCCCCTTAGGTCGATGCTTGCAACTGGGCCGGCGCCCACGACCATCCCGCGTAAATCGACGGGCGTGCGTGTGACGTTGCCGGCCGCGTCGGTACGAAGGACATAGCCGGTGTCCGCTGCTTTGTCCGTAAGTCCCCCGGCCTGCGCCAGCAAATCCATGATGCTGGAGTTTGGATCGACGGCGTAACGACCTGGCGTCTTGACCTCGCCAAGGACGACCACTCGCTGGCTTCGCGACTGCACAATGGTAATGCTGACGTGGGGGTCGACCAAGAACTGACCCTTGGATAGCGCCTTTTCCACCTTGGTCCCCGCATCCACGGGAGAGAGCCCCGAAACTTGAACGTGCCCAACCAGGGGTAGGTTGATGGTTCCGTCATCGGCGACGTATTCGGTCGAGCTCATGTCCGGCTGGCCGTAGAC